>OLSH01001498.1_pt1 | contig 11159 bp, 12 predicted proteins | sample 1643221 | NCBI WGS metagenome assembly OLSH01 (sample SAMEA3136681, study PRJEB25190) | human gut metagenome | biome: human gut; feature: human-associated habitat; material: faeces | place: Austria | collected 2013 | reverse complement strand
TATTGGTAGTTACTATTGGTACATTTGTATTGATAAAATTATCTCCTATCGACCCGGTGGCAATGAAATTTAATCTCGTGGGTGCCACGCCTGATCCGGTGTTGGTGGCTCAATTAAGAGAACAATTAGGTCTCAATGATCCGTGGTGGCAACAGTATGTGCGTTGGCTTGGACAAATTGTACGGGGTGATTTTGGGGAATCGATCCTGTATTCAATGCCGGTAATCACATTGTTATCGGGGGCCTTGCCTAATACATTGGTCCTCGTATCACTAGCACTTGTCATGGGAATTGTAGTGACCATTCCACTAGGGATGCTGTCCGCCAAGTACAAGGATTCATGGGTGGATCATGGTGTACGATTATTGACGTTTCTAGCCTTAGCGATTCCTAGCTTCTGGGTGGGGTTATTGTTGCTCTACTTATTTGGCGTTAAATTACAGATTGTATCAGTAACGAACACAAATGGTTTCTCTGCTTATATATTGCCAGCTGTTACATTAGCTCTATGGCTATGTGGACTATATATCCGTCGCTTGCGTAATGCTATTTTAGAGATATCCAGGCGTCCCTTCGTACAAGGGGCGCGTGCATTAGGCTTACCAGAGTGGATGGTATTTACTCGATATATATTCCCTCATGTAGGACTGATGTTATTGCCTATGATGGGCGTAACGATGGGCGCTATGCTTGGTGGCTCTGCTGTTATTGAAACAGTATTCGCCATCAAGGGTATTGGGTACATGATGGTACAAGGCATTATGGCGCGAGACTTTGTATTGATGCAGGGCTATATCATTTGGATTACATTGGTGTTCATTATTATCAATATCATCATTGATGCATTGAGTTATTGGCTAAACCCTAAACGAAGGGCCGCTATACAAGGAGGCTCTTATGAATAGACAAAAGCCGTACACCTTATACATTATGTTAGTCTTAGCAACTTTATGGATTTTAGTATTCCTCTGTGCTCCATACATAGCTCCATTTAATCCAGAGGCTACGAATGTGGCAGACCGGTTGCAAGATATTAGTAGCACGCACTTATTAGGCACTGATCAGCTGGGCCGTGATGTGTGGTCTCGCATCCTTTATGGCGGTAAAGCCTCTTTAGGGATTGCTTTCACCATCATTGGCATTAGTGGGGCCATCGGTATTGTCATCGGTGGCTTGGCAGGATTTTCTACGCCTCGTATTGACCGCTGGCTATCTCGCTTGATTGATTTGGTGTTAGGGTTTCCGAATATGGTGATTGCCATCGCGTTCATCGGTATCATGGGACCTAGCATTCCGAATGTCATTATTTCCTTGTGTATTACAAAATGGGCGGAATATGCGCGCATTACACGTGGTCTTGTACAGATTGAACGTCACGCGGAGTACATTACCTTCGCTCGCATGTCGGGCGCATCAAATCTGCGCATCCTGTGGCGATACATTTTGCCAAATGTACTGCCATCCCTATTGATTGTAATCATTCAACATCTCGGTGACGCTATCATCTTGGTGGCAAGTTTCTCGCTTATCGGTATTGGTGTACAACCGCCAGATCCAGAGTGGGGCACAATCTTATTAAGTTCCCGAGATTTCCTACAAACGGCACCGTGGCTATTGATCTATCCAGGGCTTGCCATTTTTATTACTGTTGTTTTATTCAACTATATTGGCGATGCGTTGCGCGATGCCCTCGATGTATCTCGTTAACTGCGCTTTGTATAGATTTTTTATGGTGAAAGCCCTAGTGGGCGATGTATTTTTAAAGGAGAAAGTATGAAACGTTGGTTATTAGTATGTTTAGCCGTGTTGTCCATGGTGGCCCTCTTGACGGGGTGTGGCAGTGATACGGCTAAGCAAGGAAAACACATGAATGTTGGTCTGTATTGGTTTGGTGAAACATTAGACCCAACACACGAATGGGATGCGTGGACATTGACTCGTATCGGTGCTGGCGAAACATTAGCTGTTGTTACTCCCGACATGAAATTTGCCCCACAATTAGCGGATTCTTGGGAAAATGTGGACCCTACTACATGGAAATTTCATATCCGTGAAAATGTAAAATTCCAAAACGGTACACCTATGACGCCACAAAAGGTAAAAGAGTCCATCGAGTACACTATGAAACAAAGTGCTCGTTCCGCAAAAGCTGTAAAAATCGAGTCCATTACCGTAGATGGTCAAAACTTGATTATCAAAACAACAGAGCCTAATGGCTCCTTGTTGTCTAGCTTAACAGAACCTGCGTTTGTCATCATGGATACAGCGGATCTTAAGGACGTGGCAACAAAACCAGTTCTTACAGGCCCTTATAAAATTAAATCTTTCACAAAGGGTGAAACCATTGAACTAGAAGCCTTTGCAGATTACTGGGGCGGCAAACCAGGTCTTGATTCTGTAACAGTAAAAGACATCGAAGACAACAATAAACGTGCGATGGCATTGCAATCTAAAGACGTTGACGTCATCCAAAAGGTGGACTCTGCTAACCGTAGCTTGTTTAAAGATGGTTTCAATATCCAAGATATCTCTGGCGTTCGTGTGTTCATGTTAAAAATGAACCAAACTGCAGCATCTCCATTACATGATAAAGATGTACGTAATGCAGTAGCTCATATCATTAACTATGATTCCATGGCGAAAATCATCGGTAATGGTTCCACACCAGGTGCAGCACCATTCCCACCTTCTGCAAACCTAGGTTACGATACAATCGCTAACAAAGCGACAACTGATGTAGCTAAAGCGGACCAAATCTTAACACAAGCTGGCTATGCTAAAAATGCAAATGGTGTGTATGCTAAAGATGGTAAAGAATTATCTCTAACATTAGCTGTTTGGGGTAAAGACACTAGTATGTACGAAGAAATTCAACAAGAATTGAAACAAGCGGGTATCAATGTAACGCTTAAGAAATTACAAAGCCCTGATGAAGTGGATACACTAGGTACAGATGGTTTTGACTTGGTAGAACGTAATGTTATTACCATGTCTACAAATGATCCTTATTGGTTCCTCAGCTTATTCTACAAAACTGGTGCGAAATCAAACGTTGGTGGCTACTCTAACCCTCAAGTAGATGCGTTAATCGACCAATTGTCCGTAACATTTGATCAAAACGAACGCTCTAATATTACAAAACAAGCGCAACAAATCTTAGTTGATGACGTAGCAGATATCTATTTGTTGTATCCAAGTGCAACAGTTGTATCCACTAATAAGGTTAAAAATGTACCGGTACATCCAATCGATTACTACTTATTAACAAAGGATTCTACTATTGAATAAATCTGATTGTATCGTATTTGATAAGGTTACAATTTCATATGGTGCGGAAGAGGCGGTGCGTAATGTATCCTTCTCCGTGCCCACTGGTGAGGTCTTTGCCATCGTTGGTGAAAGTGGCTCTGGTAAATCTACATTAGTTCGTGTCGCTTTTGGCATGTTGAAACAAGCTACCATTAGCGGCCAAATTTTGCTAAACGGAACCGATGTTTCTACATTGAGTGATGGTGATTGGCGACAATTGCGGGGCACGAAGATTTCTATGATCTTTCAAAATCCCAGCGCCTATCTAAATCCAAATCGCACCGTAGAAAATCATTTTAAGGATTTGTTCCGTGCCCATGGTGAAAGCTATGATGCTAGCCGTGTTATCGATATGCTTAATCTCGTTCATCTCGATGGGGGAGAACGTATATTACAGTCGTATCCATTCCAGCTAAGTGGTGGTATGCAACAACGGTTAGCCATAGCATTGAGTCTCATCTTAAAACCTACTATTGTCTTTGCCGATGAGCCCACTAGCGCCTTAGATATACTCGTGCAAGCCTCTGTGTTAGATCTGTTACGTGAAGTGACGCAAGCCCTTGGAGCAACGGTAATTATCGTAACCCATAATATCAAGGCTGCAGCACGTATTGCTCATAGCATTGGCGTTATGAATAAGGGACAACTCGTTGAAGTAGGCTCTACCGAAGAGGTTATGGCATGCCCAAAAGATGAGTATACTCGTATTTTATTAGATTCCGTAATGAAAGTGGTGTAGTATGATTCAACTTGAGAATATCTGTAAACAATATACAAACCACAATCATACGGTTCACGCTGTTGACAATGTATCCTTTTCTGTAGCTGCCAATGAACGCGTAGGAATTGCTGGTGGTAGTGGTTCTGGTAAAAGTACACTTCTCAAATTAATTGCGATGCTAGAAAAACTTACTTCTGGTACTCTAAAACTATTTGGAGAGGATGTTACATCCATCCAAAACCATAGAGACATCTATCGTTCTATGCAGATGATGTTTCAAAATCCTTTGGCCATCATTCCGCCACGGATGAACTTAGAAGCATTTCTCTTAGAGCCGTATATCAACTATGATCTCATGGATGTGGCATCAGCAAAGGACGATATCCGTAAATGGATGCAACGAGTAGACTTGCCAGAAAATATGGTTCATAAATACCCTCACGAAGTCAGTGGTGGTCAACTACAACGTGTTGTATTAGCACGGATTATGCTCATGAATCCTAAACTAGTACTTTTTGATGAACCTACATCAGCCCTTGATGCGGTGAACCAAAAACTGGTGCTAGATTTATTACAAAAACTCCACAGGGAACAACCCTTCGGCTACGTATTCGTCAGCCATGATATTGGACTTTTACAAGCCGTAACAGACCGAATCATCGTTATGAAAGAGGGGCAAATCGTAGAAAACATCGAATCAAAACGACTTAAAGAAGCGGTACACCCATATACAAAAGCACTTGTGGAAGCAAGTTTATAAAGAAAAGCCCCTGTTTGGATATGCTATTTTTACTGGAGAACCAGTAAAGGTGGTACATATCATCAGACAGGGGCTTTTATTTATAAAACATATGATATAATGATAAATTGACACATCGGCAATTCGCAATATGTAAATGTGAAAATATAATTCAGTCATCAGCCAGATGTATATCATATAATATTCCTATAGTAATAGGAGAAAGAGGCTATAATGGCACAACATAACTTAACAGATACAATTACATTCCGTCGTGGCTTAACGATTCCTAACCGTATTGCCTTGGCTCCGATGCAAAGTCAATCTGCATTAGAGGGTGGTTATGCAAGTAATGATACAATCCGTTATTACAATCATCGTTCTAAGGCAGCAGGCCTATTGATTACTGAGTTCCATTATGTTAGTGAAAGTGGTGGCCCAGCGTACATGCCTGGCTATCCATCTCAAATGGGCATTTACTCTGATGTTCACTTAGAAGGGGCTAAGAAGATTGCACAAGCTTTAAAGAAAGATGGTAATAAAGCGGTTATGCAAATCCATCACGGTGGTCGCATGGCGATTGGTCGCTTTATCAATCATCAAGATGTAGTAGCGCCTAGCGACTTACAACGTAAGTTCCCTGTTCGTGCTCTTACTGAAAGTGAAATTGAAGAGATTATCGCTGACTTTGGCCGTGCTACAAAACGAGCTATCGAAGCGGGCTTCGATGGCGTAGAAATCCACGGTGCAAACCACTATTTATTGCAACAATTCTTCTCTGTATTGACGAACCACCGTACAGATAAATGGGGCGGCTCTTTAGAAAATCGCATGCGCTTCCCATTAGCCGTTGTGCGTGAAGTAAAACGCGTTGTAGCAGAAGCGGGCGCACAAAACTTTATCATTGGCTACCGTTTGAGTCCTGAAGAAATTCATGGTACAGATATTGGCTATACCTATAAAGAATCTCTTCAATTAGTGGAAGCTATTGTAAAAGAAGAGTTAGATTATATCCATTTATCCTTATGGGGTGGCTATGATTCAAAACCAGAAGGTGCGGATCAATCCTTTGGCTCTTTATTCAAAGCAGCTCTCGATGACGAAACAAAGCTTATTATTGTAGGCAATATCTTCAGCGAAGAAGAGGCTCGTGATGCGGTAGAAAACTACACAGATATTATCGCTGTAGGCCGCGGTACTTTGGTAGACCCTGAATTTGGTCATAAAATCATGAACGGTAAAGGTGATACCATCGTTCACGAAGTAACACCGGAACACGTTCCTAATATGCACCTTACACCAGGCCTATTTGAAGCCTTCACACGTACTGACTCCTTGGGCTTGCCACCATTACCAGGTGCAGAAACCATCTATGACCAACATAGAGGTACATACGATAACCATCCACTAGCAATTCCATATGCGGAACAATAAAAAGCAAACATCAACTAAATTAGTAAAAATTTTAGTTAATAATCGAATCACAATACATAAAACTATACATCCATATACGACTTGTGAAAGCAAGTTTGTGAATGAAAGCCCCTGTTTGAAACAGGGGCTTTTATATTTAGGTAATAAATTATACTTTTTAAATTATGAGTGAAATTAAAAATAGTATATTGTGGTATGATATTTTATGAAAGAAAGGAGCTATATATGAGTGAGAATGTTATGGCTTTAATAAACTTAGTTAGAAAACGATTGGACTTATTTATAAAGCTTTTAGTTTCATTTTTTATGCTATGTTTTTTTGCTGATTATTTATATTCTTATTATGAAGTGAATATATTAGATCTTGATCCTATATTACCTCAAATAGTTAAAGTGTTACTAAAAAAAGTAGAGTTTATTCTTTATTGGCTTATCCCTTTTTTGTTTAGTATACCAGCAATATTATTTTTTATCTTATTTATAGCTTTTATCTTAGAAGTTATAATAGAAAAGTTTGAAAAAAAGGGATACTTTAGAAAGTTATTTGAAGAACTTTATGAATTTTTCAGTACTATAAAATCAGGATGTCAATTTATAAGTTATCAAAGTTATGATTTATTACGGCTATCAATAATTTGTATCGCTTTTATTGGTGTTATATATTATATTCTCGCTATGTTTAATCATATAGGTAATCTAATTTCTCCAGAGTGGTATATTTCATCATTTGAAATAATTAATCCTTTAAAGCATTTTATTTCTGTTAGTAGTATACTTCCTAATATGGAACATAGAGAATGGATTCAGTTTACATTTGTACTTAGTAAAGGCTTTGTATGTGGATACTGTGTGTATTGGTTTTATATAAGTTTATATCTTTCTATAAAAAGAGAGCGTGAACTTTTTAGAGTGAGAAATCAAAATGAGAAATAGATAGTTATCAATTAAATATTTTACTAGGATAAATGATTAATATATTAAAAGGAGATATTTTATGATGACCTTAGAGTGTTTTAATGATGCATTAAAATTAGCATTAGATATGCTATATTATAAAGATCAATATTTAATATGTAATAGAATGAACAAGCATGTGAGTGAGTTATCTATTTCTCATAAACTAGGACACTACTTAGCATTATTAATCGATAAATATGATGTGGATTGTGAATATAATCGAAATCTAGCTGACCCTAAATCGGATGAGGCAAATAATTTAATAAGACCTGATATTATAGTGCATAAGCGTGGTTCCAATGATGATAATTTTGTTATAATAGAGATTAAGCCTTGGTGGAATGATAATACAGAGAAGGATGTAAAAAAACTCTATGAAATGACAAAACAAGATGGTCAATTTCGATATTGTTTTGGATTTAGTATACTTATTGATAAAAATAGAGATTCTGTTATTACGAAAATAATAGAGAATGGCAAAATTAAATATGATGATATTCAGATATAAAGTCTTTTAAATATAAGAAATGGCTCCTTATAAGGGAGCCATTTTCTATATATTCCTATTCAATTTCCGCTTTCAAATCGATAATATTTTTTGCGGCTACGCATGCATCACAGTCGCAGAATTCCGCGCCTTCTGCTTTGATTTCTTTAGCGTGTTGTAATAGGTTAGCTGCGCCTTCTGGGCCAAGGATTTGTGTAGCGAGTTCAGAGCCTGCAAAGCCGATTGTTTCGTCGATAAGTGCAATGTTTTGTTCTGCTACGGATACGAGTTGTTTCGTAAGCTCTTCTTGTTTAGGTGTACCTTCTGCATTAATCCAAGATTGAGCGAATTCCTTTACTGTTTCATTGCTTGTAGGTGCATCTAATAAAGCTTGAACTAGTTGTGTTAATTGTGTATGTGTCATGATTATTTCCTCCTTATAATTACTAACTATAGTTTTGGAATAGTGCATTTAGTATCATATGAGCACCTGTTCCTTTTGTTGAGTTCATTATAACACCTACAATAATTTTGAATAGTTGAATGATTTGCGATAGATACTATCAAATAGGATAGATTTATGATAATAACTGGTATAAATTTTTTGGGGAATAGAAAAGAGGAATGCTTTCACATTCCTCTTTAGCTTAGTTAGAATAAATCTGAGTGCTGCCCGTGCGAGTTAAAGATAATACTAACTACTGCTAAGTACTAATCTCAACATAACTGATTACTCCAATCCTAAATCTTCAATCATTTCTTTTACATTAGCATATGATTTTGCTTTTACTTTTCCTGCCAATATATCTTTCGTTTCTTGAATAGCAGCTTCTGTTTCTGCATTATAACGAGGTTGTTTAGGTTGAAATGGAAATCCGCCTTCCATTAGTGATGTGTGGAGAAAAATATTAATCGCATCAGTTACGGATATGCCAAAGCTAGCATATAGTGCTTCTAATTGTGCTTTTACAGCTGGCTCGATACGTAAACTGATAGAGGCTGTTTTAGCCATAGTATCACCTCCTGTTACTTTTATGGTAATGCTAATGCTATATAATTGCAATCTTATAAGTGCGAATTGCAAGCATAATACATATCTTTTCCTGGACGAAAAATACTTATGAATATAAGAATATTAGCTTTTTAGGTGATATAATTAACTTACTATATATGGTTTGTTTGCAGGGGATTGTATCATGAAAAAGGTTGTATGTATGTTAGCTACGCTAGCTTTTATAGGTTCCATCAATGTTGTGTCCGCAGATGAGTTGATGAGATTCCGTCTTAATGGTAATTCTATTTATGACCAGCCTTATGGGGATCGGAATGAGTTCCCATGTCCCAATGGACTTGGTAGTTGTACTATAGCTGATAGCGATTATAGAAGCACTCGTAAAGGTCAATCGCTAGAGGTATTTGATACCCTATATGAGGCTAAGCAACATTTGAACTTTAAGCCACAGTTGCCAAGTAGTTTAGAGGGGTTACGTCCTGTACATGTATCCATTGTGGATCACGATGTATTACAAGTTGTGTATGCCTATCATGAACTTTTAAAAGGGAGATATTTTGACCGTGTAGATGATATGCCAAAGTATATTAAGTATCGTGTATCGACAGTATCAGGTAATATCGCAGGCGATTATAAGGATTATGTACCTCAGAAGACGGATATTGTGAATGGTATGACGGTAACCTATCGAATGGTAGATGACGCCGTTTACTTAGCATCTTGGGAATATAAGGGGCAGAACCATGTGTTTTTATTTAATGAACCAGTTTCTGTTGAGCGGGCTAGAGAAATGATTAACAGTGTAGGTACTAATTAAGTTTATTACTGTACTATCTTTTTAAGCCTGATTAGCTTATAATATACATATAAAGAGAGCCCGTTAACGTGATTAGGGCGTTAGGCTCATCTAAAACTGAACAAAATTATGATGACGCCTAACGTGTTAGAGGACTGCACTCCTCTATACGTTAGGCGTTTATCGTTGTACTACTTAACTAGTGCAATGATAGTAACTACTGATAACAGAACTATGATAATTACATAGGTAACCTTTGTTGTGATTTATATTAAAAATAATGGAGCTTATATGAACGCAGATAATTATAAGATTTCAACGTTGCCATATATAGAAAATGCTAGCAATGAGATAATGGAAAAGTACAATATAAAAGCGCAATATGAAACGGAGCCGCCTCATGGTGATGCTATTTATTCTATTTCTATAAAGGGGAAAGCATTGCCGTTTTGGATTTATGGTAGGGATGTTACTTTCATAGGTAAAAGCATGGTTATGGTCGAGTCTGTAAGATGCAAAACTTGGGATCCCATTGAAACCATCATTATTGATTTAGAGAATGAAGTGTATGCGGGTTTAAAGAACTGGTATACAGATATTTCATTTATTCATGGTCGAATAGAGTTTACTAATCAAGTGGTAAAAATGGATAAACGAATTCTAAATAATTTTGAGAATTTAGAGTGGATAAGCTTTTAAGATTGATTGCGTAGAGGGCACATTGACTATACTATAGTGAAGTGTTATTCTATATATGACAAGGGATGTCAATATGTGACATAGTCTCATATGAATGAAAAAATAGCAGGGCGGGCACCCTGCTATTTTTATTGTGCTAGTTACTAACGAGAATGTCTATCTAGCCACTTGCAGATATAGTGACAAGTTATACCTGCTATGACAGACATTAAAAGGGATATCAATATGTCTAACATAGTCGCACCTCCTTTCTGTTACCAGATTGGAGTAGTAACAACTAGATTATACACCCTATATATACATTTCTAGAAGCATGGATAATCGATATATAGATAAGGTTTATATAGGTCCCTATATTGAGTCCGTAAAACTTCATCATATCCTAATTGACATTACTCTATAGAATACAGTACAATACCCTTATATCTTAAATACAAGCTATGAATGGGTATAAAGGTTTACAGATCCTGCTTTCAGAGAGTTGCCGGTTGGTGCGAGGCAATAGAGGTTGTACGCTGACACTCTCCCGTGAGCTTTGGTGGCGAATACAGCAGTAGTCATCGACGGTGGTTCCGTTATACCCGCAACGAGTCCCAATTAGGGTGGTACCGTGTTATGTATATAACGCCCCTTTGAGCAACGACAGTTGTTCTGAGGGGCTTTTTTTATACTGTCAAATGTTGGTCGGAGCCTCCACCGGCCGGGTCTGACTTCGGCCTACGGCCTTCGCAGGGCCAAAGTCGGCTGCGACCGACATTTAACAGTTCTTATTAGCTAGAGTAACGGTCCTCGGCCTAGGCCTCGACCTACTAAAGTCGCTTGCGAGCACGCACTTTAGTTCTAGGTTTATACTTTACTTTAAGTTAGGAGCTTACTAAACTTTCACAATAGATAGATATAATACAGCGTTATGTTTTATTAGTACAGAAAAGGTGAAGATTATGGATCAAAATCGCGTATATTTCTTCGATACAACCCTTCGTGATGGGGAACAAACACCAGGTG
>OLSH01001495.1_pt1 | contig 11179 bp, 8 predicted proteins | sample 1643221 | NCBI WGS metagenome assembly OLSH01 (sample SAMEA3136681, study PRJEB25190) | human gut metagenome | biome: human gut; feature: human-associated habitat; material: faeces | place: Austria | collected 2013 | reverse complement strand
AAGGAAGGTATCGTCATCACCACGGTACGCACCAGCGGTTCACGCAAAAACAGCTTTACGCTGACGTTTGAGGGTATCCCCTACAGCGAAACCGTCTGCTGGCGCCCGGCACTGCTCAGTCGCCCGGTGATATCCGGCTCGCTGCCTGCCCGGGTGGAAAGCACGCAGAAAGGCGACACCTGTTCCTGGCTCGACCAGGAAGGCCGCTACCGGGTGAAACTGGACTTTGACCGCAACAGTACCGAACAGGGCTATGCGTATCTGTGGCTGCGGCTGGCGAAACCGTATGCCGGTGATACATACGGCTTCCACTCGCCGCTTCTCGACGGAACGGAAGTGGCCGTCGTATTTGACGGTGGAGACCCGGATCGTCCCTACATCGCTTATGCCCTGCATGATTCAGAGCATCCGGACCATGTTACCAGCGAGAATCATACACGTAACGTGTGGCGCACGCCGGCGAACAATAAGCTGCGGATGGAGGATAAGCGCCAGGAAGAGCATATCAAACTCGCCACCGAATACGGCAAAAGCCAGCTCAATATGGGCCATCTGGTTAACGCACAGCGTGAGCAGCGCGGCGCTGGTTTTGAGCTGCGAACGGATGAGTTTGGCGCGGTCCGCGCAGCCAAAGGCCTCTACCTGACGGCGGATGAACAGGCAAAAGCGCAGGGGCCTGTGCTTGAAATGGCCCCTGCCATCAACCAGATTAACCAGGCAAACAGCCAGATGCAGGCCCTGAACAGCGCCGCCGACGCGGCCGGGGCCCTGATCTGCGACATCAATACCCAGATAAATTTTGTGACCGACAAAATCAGGGACCTCCGGTCGGCGGTGCTGCTGGCGAGCGCGCCGCAGGGAGTGGCACTGACCTCAGGTGAACACCTTCAGCTCAGCAGCACCCGCAACACCATGATCAATGCCGGTCAGCATCTTGATCTCGGTGCGATGAAAAATCTGTCGGTAACGGTGGAAAAAGCCCTCGGTCTGTTTGTGCATAAAGAGGGGGCGAAGCTGGTGGCTAATCAGGGAGATATTGATATTCAGGCGCAGCACAACACGATGGGGCTTCTGGCAAAGCAGCAGGTGACGATAACCAGCTGCGAGGACGGGATTTCCATCAGCACGCCGGAGATACTGACGCTGAATGGCGGCGGATCGTATCTGAAGCTGAGTAAAAACGGGATCGAGCATGGTTCTGAGGGAATGATGGTGCTGAAAGTGGCGAACTATCTGATCCCCGGTACCGGGGTGTCACTGAAAGGTGTCACGGAGACCTTCAGGAAAACCACACTGGAACTGGTCCCACCCCGACGGCGCGGAAGGATTTCAAGGTAAGGAACGCATATGAAAATCAGTTACCCGCTGAGGGACAGGGACACCAACGGTAAAGAACTTTGCGCACTGGACGATGTCATGCGGCTTATCGACGGGGAAGCGCACGGGACATGGCTGCTGGGTGCGAATGGCCTGTGGCACGGCGGGATCCATATCAGCGATGTCTCTAATCCTTTCTCGGCGCTAAAACCGGACGCCGTTAATACTGAAGAACCGCTACCCCTCCAGTTTATGGCAGACGGTACGGTAGTGGCGTACAGGATAAACAACGAATACCTGACAGCACCATACTGCGGAGAACAACTTCGCTACAGCAGCAGCTTTGTGCTGGTGAAATCGCAGTGTCAACCTGATCCGCAAAAGGAAAAGAGCTGGCTGGAGTTTTACAGCCTGTATATGCATCTGGCTCCGGTCGCTGATTACCCGAAATCTCCCTGCTATAAAGTCAGGGATGGTCACAGTGGCATACTGTTACGCCAGTATAAAAACGGACAATACGGGTTACCGGAGGGGGAGCCAGACAACGGTGAGGCCGGGACATATCCTGCTCCGGCAAAAACGAAAAAGAGTCTGAGCGCAGGCGACCGTTTTGTCTCTTCCCGGACGGGGCGTTTTTATGTCACGAAGAACGGAAACGCGACACTGACAACCTTTGGTCTGGTCCGTTTGCTGAAAGATAGCGTTCCGGGCAAAGAACAGTACTGGGTCACGCTGGATCCGGTGCTGGTGGAGCCGGATGGTGAAATTCAGGGGCTGATGCCGGAATGGATGCAGAAGGCAAAACAAAAAGGTGCTTTTGACGCCGTGGAACTGACGGAAGGAACGGAGGAATGGAAGGTCAGCGCCGGAACGCCCGTCGGGTTTATGGGCTGTATGGAGTCGCCGGGTGAGGGAAATCAGCTTGTGGACAGGGAGTGGTTTGTCCATCTGGAAGTGTTGAGTACAGACAGCAGAATGCCCGGATTTTTAGCCAATCCGGCGTGTGTGAAGGGTGAAAAAAAGTCAGTGCTGGCGCCAAAGGGAAAATCCCTGTTTACCCGACAGGATGCCGCGGGACAGCCGGTATTTACCCCGACATCGGCGAGGCTGGGCGCGCAGTGCCAGCTCTCCCGGGGAGCGGCAACGCCCGTCTCGGATGAGTCACAAAAATGGTGGTATAAAGTCAGCGGCAGTGGCTGGTTACCACAAAATGATGTTGAGGAAGTTAACCAGTACGATTTAGAGAAACTTGGGTTTCAGGCGCTGGAGGAAAGCAGCGGGGGCGATGTGATGAACAGCCCGTATGAGAGCTGGATCCCCCAGGCGTTTGGGGCGATAAGCCGGACAGCGGAACAGGGCGCGGGGTATCAGTACGGTCTGGTACCACAGTTATATCGTGACCTGATGGCGGAGATGGACAGCAACCGCGACGGGAAAGTGACAGCAGAGGAAATCAGACAGGCGCTGGCAGTGCGGGATCCGCTGGTGAAGAACGTGGTCAACTGGCTGGTAGTCAAACATCACAGCGAAAGGTATGGGGGCCGATCGACAGGGCGCTGGGAAGGGTTTTATAAGGATCTGGACTCGCTGGAGGTGAAATACTGCGAGAAATGGCAGGCGGATCTGGAATAGATGAGTAAGGTGCCGCCGTTTGATAAGGATGAGGCGGTATGGCATTTTCATCCGGTGGTGTTTTTAGATGCTATTATTGATAAATTTACAGATGTGATTGAATTCCAAACAACTTTAGGTGTTTATAGAATTTCAAAGAAATCAGCAGAATTCATATTATCCTGGGAGGCATATATGCCTAAACCATATGTCCCAGAAGGAGACCAATCAAGTGGCGTCACTGTCGGATATGGATATGATTTGGGGCAGCAAACTACTTCATCGGCAAGGGCATTGCTATCTGAGTATTACTCTAATTCACAGGTTGAAAGATTACTTTCTGCAATTGGTAAGAAAGGTAACGAGGCTCGAGCAATTGTCCATGAGTTGTTTGACATTACAATCGAAAAAGATAAAGCATTAGATATGGCCATGGTATTAAAAGAGCGATATTGTCAGATCGTTGTTGATATTTATCCCCAGGCAATAATTCTTCCTCCAGACAGTGCCGGAGCCATACTATCATTAGTATATAATCGTGGGCCATCATTAGCACTTCCTAAGCTAGGAGATCTAATAGATAGACGTCGTGAAATGAGAGAGATTCGTGATGATTTTGAGCAGGGTAATATAAAAAAATTCCTGAGCGTTTGAGAAGTATGAAGCGTTTATGGCCCCATCAGCGAGGGCTTGGGCTACGTAGAGATGGCGAAGCAAAGTTAATAGAAAATGAAATTTTCTATTGAGGATAAAATGAAAAATAGCATTACAAGAATGTTGGTTCTTGTGTTACTCTTCTTTTCAAGCATGATTTATGCGTGCGGTGATAACCCTAACGCCCTTGTTCAGGGACCATTTGAAGATAACTCTTTTACTAATGGATTTATTTGTTTTCAATATGCGCCTGATAAAAGGGATATATATTTTTATCTAAGCTGTATTAATAATGGTAAGTTATATAATTCTAAAGTCGATACCTTCTATTACTCTGATGCCCCGGTGGAATTAATGACCATTTTCTTTATGCAAATAAATGGGTATAGAAATGTTGTTGTTCTTCTTCGATGGCATGTAAATTATGAAGGCAATGGTGTCGAATATCCGTATTATTATGAGGTTAAATTATATAAACATGACGAAGGGCGAGGATATATAAAGAATTTGGATGGGGAAAAAGATTCTCAATTATCTGGTTATCAAATCAAAAGTAACGGAAACATTCAAAACTTCCCATTGGATAATGCGGGGAAAATAAAGAAATTTTTGCGCGTTAAGTATGGTGTATGATTTTTATCTACCGCATGAAAGTTCAGGGTCGAACAACAAGCTGAATCAATGCAGGAGACTCTCATAGATTCTTTATCAATGGGTTACTTGGGTTCCGGGCGCTGGAGGAAGATAGCGGTGATGATGTGATGAACAGCCCTGGATCCCCCAGGCGTTCGGGACGATAAGCCGAACGGCTGAACAGGGCGCGGGGTATCAGTACGGTCTGGTAACACAGTTTTATCGTGATCTGATGGCGGAGATGGACAGCAACCGCGACGGGAAAGTGACGGCAGAAGAAATCAGGCAGGCGCTGGCAGTACGGGATCCGCTGGTGAAGAATGTGGTCAACCGGGTGATAGTCAAACATCACAGCGAATGGTATGGGGGCCGCTCGACAGGGCGCTGGGAAGGGTTTTATAAGGATCTGGACTCGCTGGAAGTGAAGTACTGTGAGAAATGGCAGGCGGACCTGGAGTGGATGAGCAAGGTGCCGCCGTTTGATAAGGATGAGGCGGTGTGGCATTTTCATCCGGTGGTGTTTTTGAATGCCTTATCCTCCGATGGTGATCAACTTATTACATACGAGCAATTGAAATTAATGCTCCCTTCTAATCGAGAGAGTGAAATTAATACTTATCTAGAGCCGTTGAATGAGACTATGAGGTTATTTGAAATCAATACACCTTTACGTAAATCACATTTTATGGCCCAGATCCTCCACGAAACGAGTTTTTTCAGAGATACAGAGGAAACTGCTTCCGGAAATGCATATGAAGGTCGCAGTGATCTTGGCAATACTCAGATTGGTGATGGCCCATTATTTAAAGGTAGAGGTTTATTACAGATTACTGGTCGTGATAATTACACAAAGTGCCAAGGATATCTCAGAGGTAAACTTAATGACGAAACGTTTGACATAACGTCGTCAGTATCTAAAGCAAAACAGTTATCAGAAAATCCAAGGTATGCAGCATTGGCATCTGGGTATTTTTGGAAGTATATAAAACCTAAGTTAAACGATACAGCTGATAGGGATGATGTTTATTGGGTTTCAGTTTATGTCAATGGATGGGCTGTGCAAGAGCATCCTTATTATCCAGACAAAGCCAGAGAGCCGAATCATATGGATGACCGGATTAATAAATTATCTATTGCTAAAAACGCATTTGGGCTAGAGTGAGTTGAATGAAAAATTTATTTTTATTATTAGTAGTGGGCGTATTATCATTGTCTTGTAATGCTTCGGACGTAGTGAAAACAGAGTATTCCATTTCTTCGATGTACAGTGGGACTATTGGGAAGAGCAATATTACAATGAACCTTGTTATTTCTAATGACAATGTTTCTGGTAGTTATATATATAACAAATATAAAAATAAAATTTTGTTAAACGGAGTGATGGATTCGAATGTTGTTAAGTTAAAAGAAAAAACAAATAACGGCACTGCTACTATAACTCTTTTTCGAGCAAACAATGGTTATACTGGTCAGTGGTGCAATAAAAAATGTGTGCCTGTAACAATTCAAGCCAATAATTCATTCAAAGATGGTGAACTTAAGGATGTTAAAGTTGATGATTCTGATTCAGGCGTTTATAAAGTAGATTTGATATTTAAGAATAAAAATGAAAGCATAATTGTTACTGATGCCATAGATCCACCATCTTTAGATTTTGTAGATATTAATGGCGATGGGTTTTACGACTTGATAGTCAGAACAGATTATCGACCAAATAACGGTAGTCAAGTCATTTATCTCTCAGGTAATAATGAATTTATAAAAGATAATAATTTATCAAAAGAAAATGGCACCATAGTGTACGACCCTTATAAAAAGAACATCGTTTTTAATTCAAAAGATGATTGCTGTAATAATTTCAGAAAAGTTATTTACTCCTTTGATAATGGCAAATTTGTGAGGGTTGATGATATATTTTTTGATTATTCATCTAACAAAGGTAAAGATTCTAAAGGTGGTGATATTTCAAAGGACAGGTTCGAGTCTTACTAAATAGTATCCCTTCGTAAGGGGAATTTCATTACGCCATGCATTCAATCAGGTGATAACCAGATAAAAGGTCTGTTCTTAGGACGAGTCCGGGGCGGTCCGTGCGGCCAAGGGGCTTTTCCTGACGGCGGATGAACAGGCGAAAGCGTAGGGACCGGTGCTGGAGATGATGCCGGCCGTTGAGCGGATAACCCGGGCCAACAGCCAGAGTTACCCCATCAGAAATACTGACGGTAAAGAATTTCGCGCACTGGACGATGTCATGCGGCTTATCGACGGGGAGGCGCACGGGACATGGCTGCTGGGCGCGAATGGCCTGTGGCACGGCGGGATCCATATCAGCGATGTCTCTAATCCTTTCTCGGCGCTAAAACCGGACGCCGTTAATACTGAAGAACCGCTACCCCTCCAGTTTATGGCAGACGGTACGGTAGTGGCGTACAGGATAAACAACGAATACCTGACAGCACCATACTGCGGAGAACAACTTCGCTACAGCAGCAGCTTTGTGCTGGTGAAATCGCAGTGTCAACCTGATCCGCAAAAGGAAAAGAGCTGGCTGGAGTTTTACAGCCTGTATATGCATCTGGCTCCGGTCGCTGATTACCCGAAATCTCCCTGCTATAAAGTCAGGGATGGTCACAGTGGCATACTGTTACGCCAGTATAAAAACGGACAATACGGGTTACCGGAGGGGGAGCCAGACAACGGTGAGGCCGGGACATATCCTGCTCCGGCAAAAACGAAAAAGAGTCTGAGCGCAGGCGACCGTTTTGTCTCTTCCCGGACGGGGCGTTTTTATGTCACGAAGAACGGAAACGCGACACTGACAACCTTTGGTCTGGTCCGTTTGCTGAAAGATAGCGTTCCGGGCAAAGAACAGTACTGGGTCACGCTGGATCCGGTGCTGGTGGAGCCGGATGGTGAAATTCAGGGGCTGATGCCGGAATGGATGCAGAAGGCAAAACAAAAAGGTGCTTTTGACGCCGTGGAACTGACGGAAGGAACGGAGGAATGGAAGGTCAGCGCCGGAACGCCCGTCGGGTTTATGGGCTGTATGGAGTCGCCGGGTGAGGGAAATCAGCTTGTGGACAGGGAGTGGTTTGTCCATCTGGAAGTGTTGAGTACAGACAGCAGAATGCCCGGATTTTTAGCCAATCCGGCGTGTGTGAAGGGTGAAAAAAAGTCAGTGCTGGCGCCAAAGGGAAAATCCCTGTTTACCCGACAGGATGCCGCGGGACAGCCGGTATTTACCCCGACATCGGCGAGGCTGGGCGCGCAGTGCCAGCTCTCCCGGGGAGCGGCAACGCCCGTCTCGGATGAGTCACAAAAATGGTGGTATAAAGTCAGCGGCAGTGGCTGGTTACCACAAAATGATGTTGAGGAAGTTAACCAGTACGATTTAGAGAAACTTGGGTTTCAGGCGCTGGAGGAAAGCAGCGGGGGCGATGTGATGAACAGCCCGTATGAGAGCTGGATCCCCCAGGCGTTTGGGGCGATAAGCCGGACAGCGGAACAGGGCGCGGGGTATCAGTACGGTCTGGTACCACAGTTATATCGTGACCTGATGGCGGAGATGGACAGCAACCGCGACGGGAAAGTGACAGCAGAGGAAATCAGACAGGCGCTGGCAGTGCGGGATCCGCTGGTGAAGAACGTGGTCAACTGGCTGGTAGTCAAACATCACAGCGAAAGGTATGGGGGCCGATCGACAGGGCGCTGGGAAGGGTTTTATAAGGATCTGGACTCGCTGGAGGTGAAATACTGCGAGAAATGGCAGGCGGATCTGGAATAGATGAGTAAGGTGCCGCCGTTTGATAAGGATGAGGCGGTATGGCATTTTCATCCGGTGGTGTTTTTAGATGCTATTATTGATAAATTTACAGATGTGATTGAATTCCAAACAACTTTAGGTGTTTATAGAATTTCAAAGAAATCAGCAGAATTCATATTATCCTGGGAGGCATATATGCCTAAACCATATGTCCCAGAAGGAGACCAATCAAGTGGCGTCACTGTCGGATATGGATATGATTTGGGGCAGCAAACTACTTCATCGGCAAGGGCATTGCTATCTGAGTATTACTCTAATTCACAGGTTGAAAGATTACTTTCTGCAATTGGTAAGAAAGGTAACGAGGCTCGAGCAATTGTCCATGAGTTGTTTGACATTACAATCGAAAAAGATAAAGCATTAGATATGGCCATGGTATTAAAAGAGCGATATTGTCAGATCGTTGTTGATATTTATCCCCAGGCAATAATTCTTCCTCCAGACAGTGCCGGAGCCATACTATCATTAGTATATAATCGTGGGCCATCATTAGCACTTCCTAAGCTAGGAGATCTAATAGATAGACGTCGTGAAATGAGAGAGATTCGTGATGATTTTGAGCAGGGTAATATAAAAAAATTCCTGAGCGTTTGAGAAGTATGAAGCGTTTATGGCCCCATCAGCGAGGGCTTGGGCTACGTAGAGATGGCGAAGCAAAGTTAATAGAAAATGAAATTTTCTATTGAGGATAAAATGAAAAATAGCATTACAAGAATGTTGGTTCTTGTGTTACTCTTCTTTTCAAGCATGATTTATGCGTGCGGTGATAACCCTAACGCCCTTGTTCAGGGACCATTTGAAGATAACTCTTTTACTAATGGATTTATTTGTTTTCAATATGCGCCTGATAAAAGGGATATATATTTTTATCTAAGCTGTATTAATAATGGTAAGTTATATAATTCTAAAGTCGATACCTTCTATTACTCTGATGCCCCGGTGGAATTAATGACCATTTTCTTTATGCAAATAAATGGGTATAGAAATGTTGTTGTTCTTCTTCGATGGCATGTAAATTATGAAGGCAATGGTGTCGAATATCCGTATTATTATGAGGTTAAATTATATAAACATGACGAAGGGCGAGGATATATAAAGAATTTGGATGGGGAAAAAGATTCTCAATTATCTGGTTATCAAATCAAAAGTAACGGAAACATTCAAAACTTCCCATTGGATAATGCGGGGAAAATAAAGAAATTTTTGCGCGTTAAGTATGGTGTATGATTTTTATCTACCGCATGAAAGTTCAGGGTCGAACAACAAGCTGAATCAATGCAGGAGACTCTCATAGATTCTTTATCAATGGGTTACTTGGGTTCCGGGCGCTGGAGGAAGATAGCGGTGATGATGTGATGAACAGCCCTGGATCCCCCAGGCGTTCGGGACGATAAGCCGAACGGCTGAACAGGGCGCGGGGTATCAGTACGGTCTGGTAACACAGTTTTATCGTGATCTGATGGCGGAGATGGACAGCAACCGCGACGGGAAAGTGACGGCAGAAGAAATCAGGCAGGCGCTGGCAGTACGGGATCCGCTGGTGAAGAATGTGGTCAACCGGTTAATAGTAAAGCAACAAAGCGAGTGGTATGGGGGCCGTGCGACAGGGCGCTGGGAAGGATTTTATAAGGATCTGGACTCGCTGGAAGTGAAGTACTGTGAGAAATGGCAGGCTGATCTGGAGTTCATAAACAAAGCGCGTTATTTGACAAGAACGAGGCTGTGTAATCAGGAAGGGAAAACAGCTTGGTGCGTCTGAATGGACTCGAACCATCGACCCCCACCATGTCAAGGTGGTGCTCTAACCAACTGAGCTACAGACGCATTATGGTGCGTTTAATTGGACTCGAACCAACGACCCCCACCATGTCAAGGTGGTGCTCTAACCAACTGAGCTATAAACGCATTATGGTGCGTTCGATTGGACTCGAACCAACGACCCCCACCATGTCAAGGTGGTGCTCTAACCAACTGAGCTACGAACGCAATGTTGTGGTGACAACGGGGACGCATATTAGCGGCAGGGAGAGGATGTGGCAAGAGGTAAACGTCACTTTTCTTGCACATTGCATGCGATTGCGGAACTTTTACCCATTCCGGATATATTTTACTGAACCACAAGGATATTTCTTCGCCAGCGAGCGTCATGACTCGCTTTTTTCTGCCCGTCTAACTCTGCGCGGTACGGTTGCCGTTGTGTTAAATTATCGGCCACCAGAAGAGAAGGAGTCATAACGAAGATGAAATCGATTGGTATTTTTTGCGGTTCTTCAGCTGGCGAACATCCGCTGTATCTCGACACCGCCCGTCTGGTCGGACGTACGCTGGCGCAGCAGGGGCTGGCGCTTGTCTATGGCGGCGGTAAAGTCGGTCTGATGGGGGCGGTCGCCGATGCGGCGCTGGAGGCCGGTGGCGTGGTGATCGGCGTGATGCCGCGCGGCCTGGTGGAACGGGAAATTGCCCACCGCGGCTTGACGGAGCTGCATGTGGTCGAGGATATGCACGAGCGGAAAACCAAAATGGCGGCGCTGGCGGATGGCTTTATTGCCCTGCCGGGCGGGGCGGGGACGCTCGAAGAGATTTTCGAACAATGGACCTGGGCGCAACTGGGGATCCATGAGAAACCGTGCGCGTTCCTGAATATCAAGGGTTATTACGATCCGCTTCAGGCGATGGTCGACAACATGGTACGGGAAGGATTTATGCACCCGCGCTACGCGGAGATGCTGCCGTTTGCTACCTCGGCAGACGAGATTATCGCCGGTTTTCGCGACTATACGCCGCCGGCCCGTAAATGGGTTCAGCAGCCCGCTATTTAAACATCAAGCGCAGGGTAAACAGCGCGCAGACGATGAGCAGTAACAGCAGCAATTCGAAGCGATAGCGTTGCAGCATGATGTCCTCCTGAAAAAAAACCGGCGCTGTTCTGCGCCGGTTTATCACCTTAACGCCCTGACCATTATGCCGCAGGTTTAACCGCCGGTTTAGCTGCGTGGTGTGCCGCTTTATGATGTTTCTTTGCAGCCTGCGCTTTCTGCGCGACTGCCGGTTTCGCAGCAGCTTTGTGGTGTTTCTTCGCAGCCTGCGCTTTCTGCGCGACTGCCGGTTTCGCAGCGGCTTTATGGTGTTTCTTCGCCGCCT
>OLSH01001486.1_pt1 | contig 11215 bp, 16 predicted proteins | sample 1643221 | NCBI WGS metagenome assembly OLSH01 (sample SAMEA3136681, study PRJEB25190) | human gut metagenome | biome: human gut; feature: human-associated habitat; material: faeces | place: Austria | collected 2013 | reverse complement strand
TGATGGATCTGACAGAGAATCTGTACCGTCACGTTGCACAGGAAGTACTTGGAACCACTGTGATTGAGTATAATGGTGTGCAGATGGATTTAGGAAAACCGTTTGAGAGAATCACAATGGTGGATGCAGTGAAGAAATATGCAGGTGTGGACTGGAACGAAGTGGAGACACTGGAACAGGCAAGAGAGCTTGCAAAAGAGCATCATGTAGAGTTTGAAGAGCGTCACAAAAAAGGTGATATCTTGGCGCTGTTCTTCGAGGAATTTGCAGAGGAACATTTGATCCAGCCTACATTTGTTATGGATCACCCAATTGAGATTTCTCCGCTGACAAAGAAAAAACCGGAGAATCCGGAATATACAGAGCGTTTCGAGTTCTTTATGAACGGATGGGAGATGGCAAATGCCTACTCTGAGCTGAATGATCCAATCGATCAGAGAGAGCGTTTCAAAGCACAGGAAGAACTGCTTGCGCAGGGAGATGATGAGGCAAACACAACAGATGAAGATTTCCTGAATGCATTGGAGATCGGTATGCCTCCGACAGGTGGTATCGGATTTGGAATCGACAGAATGTGTATGCTGTTGACAAACAGCGCAGCAATCAGAGATGTGTTGCTCTTCCCGACAATGAAGTCCTTGGACAAATAAAGCCCGTAAAATCAAGGGTTTGCAGATCTGAACGTTTGTTTTGACATCAATTTGACATCAATTTTATCTATTTTGGTGGATTTATATGGACCAAAATGGCGAATTTCTTAATTGTTTAAAAAAAGAGGAAAAGGTTAATTTCTCTAAAAGAGCTTATTCAATATTTGAATGAGTTCTTTTTTTTTCTTGTTATAATCCCCAAAAACTAGTTGTTATGGTTCAAAAAAACAAATTTAGGAGGATGGCAAAATGAATAAAAATACAGCGTTAGGAGCAAGTGAGGTTACGAAAAACATAATTTTTCAAGGAGAGATGCATAAGAAATTTTTTCTGCTTTATTTACCGGAATGTAGAATCGAAGATGTGTATCATCAGGCATTGATCTATTGTCTTGGAATCAGTCGAGATACACGAGAACATGTGGAAGAAATTTATGATTTTGAAACAGGATGCGTCAAAACAGAATGCATGAGTGCCGGATGGCAGACAAGTGGGAGTCTGAAAATCATTCGGATGGCATTTAATCTTTACTGCAATGGCACACCGACTGTATATGAAAAGGAAGGTGTAGAAGGTAAATTAAAAGAGTGTGAACATTATACGGTAGAGGATCTGTTTTGTTGTGAGTATAAAGATGCCTACCGGGCGGCCAGAACAGGAAAATCAGCTGGCAGTGCAGGCGGAGCGGCAACTGTTGCCGGTGTTGAGAATATAACCGTGAAAGCGAAGATCGCATTAAAAGAGATTGTAAAGCGGAATCGGGCTGTATTTTTCGGCGCCGGTATTTTTGTGTTTTTATTTTTGATCGTAGCAGTATCTTTGGGAAGTTGCAGCGCTTCCATACAAGGGGGAGGTTCAGTAATCGAGATCACTACCTATCCGGGAACCGATGAAGATATTTATGCTACCGAGAATTACTATGCTTCTTTGGAAACCGCTTTGAACGAGCAGATCAATGGAATGGAAACTACCCATCCGGATTACGATGAATATCAATACAACGTAAGTGAGATCGCCCATAATCCGTATCATCTGATTTCCTATCTGACAGCAAAATATGGAGATTGGAAATTTGAAGATATCAAGGATGAATTGCAGGATTTATTTGAAGCGCAGTACCATCTGAATACAGAAGGTAAGACAGAAACCGTGACGGAGACAAAGACGGTACGGGTAGGGGAATCTTTAGGAAATGTGGTTACCAGCGGTTACTGTAATTGTTCCATCTGTTGCGGTCAATGGTCAGGCGGTCCTACAGCAAGCGGTGTTTATCCGACTGCAAACCATACGATTGCGGTAGATGCTTCGGATCCGTTTGTTCCAATGGGAACAAAGATTGTGATGAACGGGGTGGAATATACCGTAGAGGATGCTCTGCTTTTGAACTGGATACGTCAGAATATAGTTTCCCCTATATTGCAGGATGGAGCAGCGGAAAAGAAATGAAGGAACTGAAAGCCTCTATGGATGTGATCCGCAAGACCGCCGGAGAAATGATCGATGAATTGACGGAAAAAATAGAAATGATGTTGGAGCAGAAACAGGAAAAGCTGATTGCTGCTGTAGAAGCTACCGGATACCGTTTTGCACAAGAAGAAAGTAATTCACAACATCTGCAGTTTATTCCAGATGGACCCCATAAAATGCAAGGGTATTTATTTGCAAAATCCTGGAATGAAGTGGAACGATGGGTAGAAACAGTTGTAGAAAAAGGAGATCCGATCCAGAAAGAACGTGTGGAATGGGTATTATATCCGGAGCGGTTTGAACAGAGTTTTGAAGAAATGATGTTTACGAGAAAAGAATGCAGACTCTCAATTTATCATTTAGATGAAAAGGGCTCTGGAAAAAATCAATTATTTGTGGGAATGGAAGACCTGCAGAAAAAAGGAATCACAGTAACTGCGGATCAGTATCAATGTGTTTATTCCAGTCGGTATCTTCCCAATGAAAATATGGATGAAATTTATAGTATTTTTAATGATGATCCTCCGGCAGATTATAAGGCACATCCCCTGTCTGTTGGTGATGTTGTGATCATGAATCGGGATGGGGATATGAAAGCATATTTTGTTGACCGTTTTGGATTTCAGGAACTCCCGGAGTTTGTGGAAGAGAGAAAACAGATACTCGGAATAGAGAGTGAGGTTCAAAAAAGGGATATTTTAGAAGAAACGAGCTGTATCAGTTTTTATGCGGCAGAATGTTCGGAATTTCCGGTGTTAGGCGAGGTACATCATGATCTGAGCTTGCCGGAAGCATTGGAAGCCTATGAAAAGATACCAGCAGAACGGATGAATGGGATCAAGTCTGTTGGATTTAATCTGCAGGAAGGAAGCGATTATGACGGAATGATGGATCTGATGGTCGGCGGAAAAACACAAAGAGAGATCTTAGATTCCATCCCATTTTATAAGGAAAATAAATTGGTACAGACTGCGCTCAAATGTGTGGAACAATATATCGAAGAGAAGTCTCTGAATGCAGAGAAAACCGAACCAAAAGAAGAAAAAAGTCAGGTGCAGAAAACCAAATCTCAAAAGAGAAGGGAGGAGATGAGCTTATGAGTAAAGTGAAATTTGAAGAAGATGAATTAGCGGTTGTGGCACTTTTTCAGGCGAATACAAGAAAAGATACAATCGATATTTTGAAAGATACCTTAGAAGTGTTGGAAGAAATGAAAGAAGATCCATTGGAAGACGATCTGATGGAAACCATTGCATCCGCGATCAGTAAGTTACGGATGATCGAAGATAAATATTATTATTCCCTGGATCTGAATGCTTATCTGAATAATTTGGAGGAGGATTCTTATGAAGGATAATCAATTTGCAGTTTACCGAGTAAACCGTAATTCGGAGGGGAGAGAACTTTGGCATCTTTCTTATCAGGAAGCGGTAAGCAGAAAATTACCGATACGGATTGAATATTATCGGCAGATGGATATCAGACCGTTATTGCCGGGAGAAACCGCGATTGCGTTATGGAAACGTATGAAAGAGTCCTGTGAAGTCAGTGATGTGCTTGTCCTGAACCAGAATGGGGAAGTCTACTGCTATTATGTTAATGAAGACTATCTACAGCTTTTATCCGGATTCATCCGATTAAATCCATCGGGTACATTGGTCACGCTGGATACGGAAAATTACCGCATTAGTGGAAAACCGGGAAACTGGATGGCTACGGATGATATCATCATTGATGGAAAGCAGTTTTATCTCATGGAACATCAGGAATATCACAGGCAGGTTACCTATATCATCTTAGACAGTTATGGAAAGATGATCATGGAGGAGTGACAGAATGGATTCGATGAAAAAACCAGGCAGCAACTTCATGAAGTTGTAAATGGAACGGAACAGGCGAAAGAAGAGACGAAAAAAAGTAGAGTTCGATTGGAGCATTACCAGAAATTTTTTGAAAATGGGACTTATGAGAGATGCTGGGAATCCGGAACAGAAGGAAATTATAATATGGTGGATGGTCAGGTGAATAATCTGAAGAAATCAGAAGAGGAACGGACAGAAAAGAAATCAGCACCAAGAGCAAAACAATTAAAAAAGAAACCAAAGAAAAGAGAATCTGTAATTAGGAGACTACGGGAAAAACAGATTGCAATTGCTGTGAAATCTGGAAAATCAGTACCAAGATATTGGGAGCAGGAGATGGAAAGGAGAAGAGGATAAATGTTATGAAACTATCAAAGTATGAAAAAGAAACGATCATCCTGACGAATGAAGAAGATTCGTATTATTGTGTTTATACATTCAATCCGGGTTTACAGCGGAGATTAAAGACTTTTTCAGAGAAATATCCGGAGTGTTGTTATTTAAAGGATACAACAAAAGAAGGAAGTGAAACGTATATCATTCAAAAAGGGCGGTTGTCATTGAATCTGCGACCTCCTTATACAAAAGCCCGGATTAAGAAAGTATCAGAAATTATTCAGACAGCCCGTGAAGAAAAACAGGATGGTTCATAAGACATGATTTGAGATGAAAAAGCCTCATGACCATGAGGGAAAATAAAAGTATAAATGATTCTGTGATAAAGTATAAAGGTTCAGAGGAGAAATGTCTCTTCTGGATCTTTTTTTATGAAAATAGATATCCCATGACAAACTTATGGTTGCATGATAAAATTGTGTGTAATAATAAATCTGTCAGATCCATTACATGGGGAAATGCAGAAAAGATTCCGGCATACTATATGAATATTGATTTTAAGAGAGGATGTGACCATATGAACGATTTATTTATACAGGGGGTGCATATCGACTGGAATAGAATTTCAAGAAACAGTTATTTGTGGCAGATTGACGCAATCAAGGGGTTGAAAGCGCTGACCTTTCATAATCCGGTTACTTTTTTTGTCGGAGAAAACGGAAGCGGGAAATCAACTTTACTGGAAGCACTTGCAGTTGCCAGTGGATTTAATCCAGAAGGCGGTACGAAGAATTATGCTTTTTCTACTTATGATTCCCATTCACAATTGTATGAAGCTGTTCGTATTGCAAGAGGATATCGTCAAGCAAAGTGGGGGTACTTTCTGAGAGCAGAAAGTTTTTATAACGTGGCGACAAAAGAAGAAGATTATGCAGATTGGGATCATCCGTCTGAAAAATATCATGAGAAATCACATGGTGAGAGCTTTCTTGCACTTGCTCAGAATTATCTGAAACCAAACGGCTTATATTTCTTCGATGAGCCAGAGGCAGCATTATCACCACAAAGACAGTTGACATTATTGATGGAAATAGATGCTTGTGCAAGGCAGGGAGCACAGTTTATTATTGTCACGCATTCTCCTATTTTACTTGGAATACCGGATGCAGAGATCCTGTCCTTTGATGATGATGCGATACATACGTGTGAATATGAAGAAACGGAAAGTTACAGGGTAACAGAAATGTTTATCAATAACAGGGAACAACTGCTACGCCGGCTTCTTTCAGAATAAAAGCCTATGAAATGTTGTATGAGGAGAATAGAGAAAAATGGGAAGAGGAAAACGATTAAAATTAGGAAATATATATGAAATTGGATTGCCAAATGGGAAAAAAGCATATGCTCGTCTATTTAAGGAATATACAATGGTTTTTATAATGATTATTCGGAAGTTCCTTTTGTAGAACAGTATTTTAGATTTATTGGGGTGTACAAAGATTTGTTGACAGACGGTGTATGGAAAGTTGTTGGTAATAGAAAATTTGAAAATGAAGAAGATGCTTGGGCACCACCTAGATGTGTCATTTCTGCAGTTGGTAAGACATCACTATATTATAAAGGAAATTTAACGGAATAAGTAACGGAGAAATTATATTAGATTTTAAAGAATTACGAAAACAAATAAAAATGATCAGGGAGTGAAATAGTGAATCGTCAGGAAATTTTTGAATATGTAAAAAAACAGTATGGAACAGTACCGGAATATCTTTGGGAAACATCACCAGAGAGCGCGGTACTTCGTCATAGAAACGGGAAGTGGTATGCGGTACTGATGAAGATAAAAAAAGAGAAACTGGGATTAAAAGAAGCGGGAGAGGTAGACGCGATCAATGTAAAATGTGAACCGGATATGGTCGGACTTTTGACGCAGACATATGGATTCTTACCGGGATATCATATGAATAAAAAATACTGGATTACCATGTTGCTGGATGGCAGTGTCAGCGAGGCAAAAATATTAGATTTTTTAGATCTGAGTTATGATTTGATCGATGGAAAGGGATAAAGCACCAAAAGGCATGAAAAAGGGATCGAGCCTATATTGCGGTGAATAATGTAGAATACATCACTTATTGACATATGCCATAAACGAAGTATAATGAAAAGCAGAGGTGATGGTATGCCAAGACCAGTAAAATGCAGGAAGGTCTGCTATCTGCCAGAAACTCAGGAATTCCGTCCGGTAAGGGAGAATGTACATCCATCTGCAATCGTATTATCGGTAGATGAATATGAAACGATCCGGTTGATTGATAAGGAGGGCTTTTCACAGGAAGAATGCAGTAAGTTCATGCAGATTGCAAGGACAACCGTACAAATGGTTTATGATTCTGCCCGGAAGAAGTTGGCGGAAGCCCTTGTGAACGGATATACATTAAAAATTGAAGGCGGAAATTTTAAAGTGTGTGATGGCGGAGAGGAGCATTGCAAATGTGCAGGATGCCCGAAACGGCATTGTAAGCAGATCAGCATACAGCGAAAGGAAGATGATAAAATGAGGATTGCAATCCCACTGGATGAAAATAAAAAGGACGTCTGTGTCGTTTTTGCAAGGGCTCCTTATTTTCTTTTTCAGGATGAGGATACGGAAACAGTCATGGAAAATCCGGCGGCAGAAGCCCAGGGAGGAGCCGGGATACAGGCAGCCCAGTTTTTAGTGGATCAGGGAGCAGATGTATTGATTACGGTGCGGTGCGGACAGAATGCGGCTGATATTTTTGGGGCAGCCGGGATGAAGATTTATAAGTCGGCTGGGGAAACAGCGGCAAAAGATGTGGAAGATTTCCATGCCGGGAGATTAGAAGAACTGACGCATTTTCATGGCGGTTTTCAGGGTAGCAGGTAAATGAGATTCGTAAGCGGGGGCTTACAGAAAAGAGGTTTTTTATGAAGATAGCAATTCCGATGGAAGAAAAGAGTATGAGCAGCAGTATCTGTGTAACGTTTGGGCGTGCTCCGTATTTTCTGATCTTTGATACGGATACAGAGAAAGAAACATACATAGAGAATCCGGCGGCAGCTGCACAGGGAGGAGCCGGGATTAAAGCAGCGCAGGCTGTGATTGATGCAGGTGCGGAAGCAGTAATCCTTCCGAGACTGGGACAGAATGCAGCGGAAGTTTTTGAGGCGGGACAGATTGCGTTATATAAAGCAGAGTTTGGCTCTGTAAAGCATAACATTGAATTATTGAAAAACCGTAAACTTGCAAAATTAACAGAATTTCATTCCGGTTTTCATGGACATGGAGGTAGATAATGAATATAGCAGTTTTAAGTGGAAAAGGGGGAACGGGGAAGACGTTTGTTTCCTGTAATCTTGCTTCTGCCATTGGAAAATCTGCCTATATTGACTGTGATGTGGAAGAACCAAACGGACATTTGTTCTTTAAACCTGAAAAAGTCCGTTCTCAGGATGTCTGTGTGAAATTACCACAGATTATCGCAGATAAATGTAACCAGTGTCGGAAATGCACTGATTTCTGTCATTTCAATGCGCTGGCATTTATCAAAGAGAAACCGATGTTGTTTCGAGGTGTTTGCCATTCCTGTGGCGGATGCAAGATTGTATGTCCGAATCATGCCATTGTAGAAAAAGATTATCCAATTGGTGTGATCCATACCGGACAGCACCAATATGTTACCGTAAAATCAGGTATGATGAACATGGGTGAGGAAAGCGGCGTTCCAATCATACGGGAGTTACTGAAAAATCTGCCGTGTAAAGACAATGTGATTGATTGCCCTCCAGGAAGTGCTTGTACAGTAATGGAAAGTATTAAAGATGCAGATTATTGTGTGATCGTTGCAGAACCGAGTGTTTTTGGTGTCCATAATTTCCAGATGGTTTATGAACTTGTAAAAATATTGAAGAAACCGTTTGGGGTTGTGATCAACAAAGCGGATGCTCAGGAAAATCCTATGCAGGAATTGTGTGAGAAGTTAAAACTGCCTGTTTTGGAACAGATTCCGTTTGACCGTGATATTGCAGCACAGAATGCGGCAGGAAATATCGCATATGAAACGAATGAGAAGGCAAAAGAAATTTTTGATCGGTTGTATGCGAAGATATCGGAGGTGATGAAATGAAAAAACTTCTGATACTGAGTGGAAAAGGCGGTACAGGAAAAACAACGGTTGCGGCATCCCTGATTGAACTTTCCGGGGCAAAAGCATTTGCAGACTGTGATGTAGATGCGCCGAACCTGCACCTTGTTGAGAGCAGAAGCGCTACGCCGGAAGTAAAGGACTTTTATGGTTCTCAAAAAGCGGTAATCGATAAGTCGCGTTGTACGTTTTGCGGCGCATGTGCATCAAACTGTCGGTTCGATGCGATAAAACTTGTAAAAGCACAGTATCTTGTGGATGAATATTCCTGTGAAGGCTGTGGTGTCTGTGAGCATATTTGTCCGGTAAATGCCATTCATTTGGAAGATGACGTTGCCGGAGAACTGATGCTTTATAAAGATGATTTTACATTTTCTACCGCAAAATTGAAAATGGGCAGGGGAAATTCCGGGAAACTTGTGATGGCGGTGAAAAAGCAGCTGGTGAAGAATTCAGAAGAAGCGTTTGCAATCATTGACGGTTCACCGGGAATTGGATGTCCTGTGATCGCTTCCATAAGCGGAGTGGATCTGGTACTGATCGTAGCAGAACCGTCCCAGTCGGGAATCTCAGATATGGAACGAATCTTAGACACTGTATATCGATTTGATGTTCCGACGGCAGTCTGCATCAATAAATATGATATTTCTCCGGAAAAAACAGAAGAGATCATTTCTTTCTGTAAAGAGAAACAGATTCCTTTTGTCGGGAAGATCCCATTGGACGGGGAAGTGGCAAAGGCACAGAACCGTGGGGAAAGCGTAGTTCATACAGATTGTCCTGCATCCAGGGCAATCCGGGAAATATATGAGCAAATCAAAAATTTATAAAAAGGATAAAGGAGATTGAAGACTATGAAAATTGCAGTATCTTGTAATGGAAATCAGATTTGGGCACATTTTGGACATTGTGAAAACTTTATGGTTTATGAAACAGAAAATGGCGTAATTACTTCTGAGGAATCCGTTCCAAATCCTGGACACAGACCGGGATTTTTGCCGAATTTTCTTGCGGATATGGGTGTAAATACCATCATTTCCGGCGGCATGGGCGGCGGAGCTGTTGATATTTTTAATGAACGTAATGTGGAAGTAATCCTTGGAGCACAGGGAGATGCGAAAGCGGCAGTAGAAGCTTATCTTCGCGGAGAACTGGAATCTACAGGTTCTATCTGCCATGAACATGAGCATGCAGATGAATGCGGCGGACACGAATAAGAGATACACGAAAATGCCAGCAGAAGTAAAATCCTGCTGGTATTTTTGTGAGACTTTGTATTGTTTATTCCGATTTTTCTAAAAGTTCTTTTATACTTTCGGTTGCTGCGTTTTCATCCTCTCCATCCGCGATAAGGATAATCTGATCTCCCTCTTTTAGAACAAGACTCATCATTCCCATAATGCTTTTGGCATTGATTTTTTTGTTATCTTTTTGAAAGGAAATCTTGCAGGAAAAATGATTGGCTTCCTGTACTAACAAGGCGATGAGTCGGTTTTCTATAACATTTTTGTGTTTTACGACAAGTGATGTTTGAATCATACGGTTCCTCCTAAAAAGATTTTACGGTTATTTCGCAAAGCTGTTTCGGCTTTACGTTATGTATTATAACAGCTTGAATGATCAAAAGCAATCAAGTGGACATAGGCCTATGCAGCGTAGGTTTCGTTAAAATTCTATTTCTTTGTTTTTTTAAGGCTTTTATTTGATATTTTTTCCAGATCCGTTTTTACCTGACGGTATTTATTGGCAGGGATAGGGATTGTAATTCCTCCGATCAGTTCCGCTTCATAGCAGCAGACGGAAACGAGGTAATCCACATGGATAATATAGCTTCGGTGGATCTGATAAAAATCGTCAGGAAGCTCTTCTTTTAATTCCTGTAAAGACTGGGTGCAGGTGTAGGTATTGTCAATACAATGAAGCAGGGATGTGTGGCGGTTTCCTTCGATATACAGCAGCATGGAGGTATCTAAATAAATGGTTTTGTTTCCATGTAGGAAGCAGAGCCTTTTCTTTTTGGGATTTCCCATCAGCAGATGCTTGGCGATCTGAAAATGGGACTGCTCTGTTTTTAAAGGTAAAATGGTATTTTTCTTTTCCTCTTTATAAAAACGGTAGGAAGCATGTTCATATACGATCTTCGGTTCTTTTCCTTTCATCTGCCAGATAAAAGAGATGAGGTTGACGACTTGGAGATCATTTTCTTCCCTGCTTTCTGAGATGGTATAGGCAATCACTACGGTTACTTTTTTACTGAGAGGGATGTGAAAATATTCATCGGACAGGATGTTCCCGCGTCCCTTTTTTAAATGGGATTGAAGTTCATGCTTGATATTTTCAATGCCGGATAGGATCGTTTCCTCTGTGGCAACAAAGACACAGCGTGAATCTAAATATTGAAACCAGGTTTCAGGATTCCCTTGAAAATAATCGTGCATGATTTCTTTTGTGATTTTTGCTAATAGTTCTGCATTTTCCATAAGCGGCTTCCTCCTTTAGGTATATTATGCCAAAAAAAGATATCAAAATCAATGATTAGGGATAAAATATCAACTATCGGGGAAAAACTGTTGACAAACGACTTTGCGAGAAATAAAATAGTCAAAATAAGAGAATTAGGAATCAGTAATAAATTACAAAAAGGGGTTGACGGCTATGGTTAGAGACTGTTACGCTTGCGACAGACAGACAGACAGACAGACAGACAGACAGACAGACAGACAGACAGACAGAC
>OLSH01001484.1_pt1 | contig 11231 bp, 6 predicted proteins | sample 1643221 | NCBI WGS metagenome assembly OLSH01 (sample SAMEA3136681, study PRJEB25190) | human gut metagenome | biome: human gut; feature: human-associated habitat; material: faeces | place: Austria | collected 2013 | reverse complement strand
TGTGCTGATACTGTTAAAGACAGGACTTCGTATCTCGGAACTGTGCGGACTGACAGTAGCCGATATTGATTTCAAGAATGAGGTTGTGATTATCGACCACCAGTTACTAAAGAGCAAGGAACAGGGCTATTACATTGAAACGCCTAAGACAAAGAGCGGAACAAGGCAAGTGCCATTAAGCAAAGAAACGATACAGGCATTTCAACGGGTTATGAAGAAACGCCCAAAGACAGACCCATTTGTGATAGACGGACGAAGCAATTTCCTATTTGTCAATCACAAAGGCAAGCCGAAAGTTGCCATTGATTACAATGCCTTATTTGTCCGCATGGTAAAGAAATACAACAAGCACCACATGGATAACCCCTTGCCACATATCACACCGCATACGCTACGCCATACGTTCTGCACAAGACTGGCAAGCAAGAACATGAACCCGAAAGATTTACAGTATATCATGGGACATTCAAATATCAGTATCACAATGAACTGGTACGCTCATGCGTCCATAGATACCGCAAAATCAGAGGTTCAGCGTCTAATTGCATAGAAGTATTTACCACGATTTTAACCACGCTTGATAGTGAAAATATAAGAAGATAGACCTAGATATGTGAGGTTTACCACAAAAGCAAAATGCCCGTAGAGCCTATAAAATAAGGCTTTGCGGACATTTAAGAAGATATAAAAAGATAGTCAAAAAGACATATATAATTTTGATATAATTTTCTTAAGGCCTTTCTTTTTGGCACGGTACCAGAAATCTAACATCGCAAATATTTTTCTCTTGATAAAGATGTGCGAGAAATCATTTCATTCAGTTGATGAAATAGTTCTTCGCTTAAACGTATTTTAATACACTTTTTTATCAGTATCAATAAGCCCTTCCATAGTTGTTTTTCTGAATCAAATGAAAATTCATATGAAAATACAAAACAGAATTATAATAAAAATCTTAAATACTTCCATAATTTATCCCCCTCGTATCAAAAAGACAGATATGCCTGTCTGCCTTATTCCATATTCATTTTTAGAAGCTGTTTTATTTGATCCCTTTTTTTATAAACTATTCCAGTTATATGAACAATCATGTTTTCTTCATTAGTCCAAAAGTATGCAATGAAAATTTTTACTACCATTTTATGAATACCTTAAAATGCCAAGATTCCTCATCAACTAAACGATATGCTGTGGCAATTGTGATAATGAATGAAACTCTTATTCCAAATAATCAAGGAAGCGGTTTACGCTATCAGGTGCTTGTAATCCGTTTACAATATAGTTCTGATTTCTCTTAATTGATTTTCAGCAGATTTCGTAACGTTAACTAAATACGTATCTATTTATCATTTATTTTCTGTCTTAAATCGTTGAACACACTATTTACGGGACAAGATCTTCCTGCTTTTGCATCAGCTAATCCTTTTTGCATCATGAGATTAACATATTCTTCACTCATTTCATCAAGTGTTTGAAATCCATTTGGAACTTTCTAGGAAAATGGAATACTCTTTGTCATTGCGATTTGCATATATAACATGTTGATAACAACAGAAGCCGAATACCAGCTGTCATGAAAATCCGTCCAGCCCATTTTGAACATAATTTAAAAGATTTGTAATTATACCCTGCTTCAACAATTCTATTGCTTTATCTTTGTCTTTTTTCGCTAACATAGAGTATCACCATTCCTTGACTCATAATGTAGCCCTTACTTTCCTTTGTCGCTATACCTTTTGTCTGAATTGCAGAATTTTATTATAAAATATACATAATTTCCTATTATATGCTATTATATATATGTTAATGATTGTAGACTAATCTTTAACAAGATATTCATAATGTTATACATTTAGAGACATGCATTTTTTTTGCTATATTGTCTCTTTTTTTTGTGTTTTACGCTGTTTTTTTTACATTTTACCTGCTATTCACCTCTGTTTAATTAAGTATAACATTATGAATAACTAATTGTTATCCTAGCTTGAAAAGCTAGGATGAGAGGAGGGATAAGAAAAGGTGATGCATAGGTATTTGTTTATGATCTGTAATATGCTAACAATGATTCCGCAAAAGAATACCAGATAATAGGAATTGTAGCTATCTTCTACAATGGAAAATAGGTTTAATCTGTTAGAAATTTTGAAACCATTCCCCATCCAAGCATTCTATGGAATCTACATTATCATAATAAATAAACGAAAACTACCTCTTTCATCATGAAACATTTATTAAAATCCGATTATTAGGTAACTTGATGACTCTTTTCATACGAATAGAGGATAACAAAAGAAAAAAGCATATAGAAGGCATTGATTGTATTTTTTCTTTCAGTACTTCATGAAATATCAAATACACCTAAGCGCCCCTTTATAGTCCTCTGCTATTGGAGGGTTATATGATTTGATTGAAGGAATACTTATTTTCTTGTTTTTCGACCATGAACGGAATGAGAGAACTTCACCATGACACTGTCACTGCGTTTGTGTATGACCTAACTTTCTCTACAGAACTTAACTTATTTTTCCTGCTATGGTTCATGTTATGGTTTCTTTCATGAAGTATATCGTTCCCATTGCATTATGGATGTGTTGATTTTTGAAAAAAAATATTAAGTACAGATATTGTACACATAAAGGAGAGTATGAACAATGAAAAAAGAAAAAATTTTATCTTTTATAGTATCTTTTTGTATGATTCTTACGATGTTAATTTTCTCTGGTATTGAAGCAATCGCTGTAGGATCTTTAAATCCTTCCTTTTCACAATCTTTTACGGTTACGAATCTAACGGAAGGAACCCATGTTGAAGTGTTGAAAACAGTAGATTTAAATTTGGATTCCGATGGCAATTTCAATATGCCGGTTTTGACATGGAATGATTCAGTTAAGAATTGGGTTTCAGACAAATTCCCACAATATATCGATAATAGTACAAAGGAAGTTACCGATACCTTTCAAAAATTGGGAAGTAATAGTGCAGAGGCAAATACATTCTGGCAAAAGATGACAGCTGCATATTATCAAGGAAAGATCAACTTTGCAGACAAAAAAGACGCAACTGCAGACGGAAATAAAAATGTTACAATCAATGGTAACGGATGGGGAGGATATTTAGTTTTAGCTGAAAACCCAAATAATACTGGAATAATGTATAAAGCAACATCCGTGAACGTGTTGCCAGCCAAACAGAAAGACGGATCTTATGAAAATCCAAAGGAAAGCATTACACTCGTTATGAAACAAGACAAAGAACCTGGTTTTGAAAAAGAAATTCCTGATATCAGTGAGATAACAACCGGTATCGGCAAGATTGTCAATTATCGTTTGAATGCCCAGATACCTGTATATCCAGCTGACTCTATCTATAAAATATTTGAAATATCTGATCAAGGCGGAAAAGGACTGAAATTAGTTCCTGATTCCATTGTAGTTTCTTTACATGCGGATGGCAGCGATTCTATGAGTAAAATTACGGATTATACGTTAACGAAGACAGAGAATGCATTTAAAATTGTAGTAAAAGAGAGTTTTTTAGAAAACCACCAAGGAGAAGTCGTCTATGTATTGTATCAAGAAAGGATAACTGAAGAGGCGTTGGAACTTGATGAAATTGAAAATACCGCTTCACTGAAATATAACCCAAATCCATATAAAAATGATACATATGAAATTGAGTCAAAAAAGAAAACATACACATATGAAATAAATTTTGATAAAAAAGACGAAAACGGAACAACGTATTTAACAGGTGCCGTATTCCAGTTACAAGATGCTGATGGAGATGTTTTACAATTCGTACAGGATACAAATGATCTACATCATTATATATTTTATGGGAGCGCAGATGCATTTGATACTGCTGTAACACCGGTATCAGATATAGAAATCAGTAAAGAAAGCTCGATTCAAATTGATGGGTTAGACACAGGTACATATCGATTGATCGAAACAAAAGCCCCGGAAGGATATGTAAAGCCTACAGGATATATAGAAATCACATTGGAAGATACAGTTGATGAAAATTCTAAAAATGTTCCTGATGGTAAATTAGATAAAATAGAGATTACCAATAATGGAACATATGAAATAATCAACAATGCTACGACAGGATCCGGAAGTTTTTCATTTATAGTTAAGAACAGAACACCGGAGGATTTTAATCTTCCGGTTACCGGAGGGACAGGAACTTTGATGTTTACGCTTGGAGGTATCGTTGTAATGGGGGGAGCAGTTCTGCTCTACGCAAGAAATAGGAAATGCAGAAGCAACGCAAAGTAATACATGAATGTTTATACAAAAAATAAAATCTTACGCACCTATTTTGATTTTCTTAATAGGTGCAAGCATCTTCCTATATCCATCGATTGCAAATAAATATGCTTTACATGTTCAGTCAAAGGTTATCCATACATACACGGCAACAATGAATGAGAAATCAAAGGAAGAAATCAAACAAATATGGAAGCAAGCAGTTGAATATAATGACAATCTGGCCGGAGATCCTGTACATGATCCATTTGTTTTAAATAGTGGGTATGTGTTGCCGGAAAATTATTTGCATACATTAAATATTTTAGAAGATGGTGTAATGGCGTATATAGAAATACCTAAAATACATGTTAATTTACCAATCTATCATGGAGTGAGTGAAGATGTCTTAGCGAAAGGCGCAGGTCACATTGAAGGAACATCTTTACCGATTGGCGGAAAAAATCGTCATTCTATCATTTGTGCCCACAGAGGATTACCAAGCGCAGAATTATTTTCCAAATTAAATGAACTGAAGAAAAACGATCTGTTTCTTATTCATGTATTGAATCGAACGCTGGCATATAAGATTGACCAAGTAGAAACTGTTCTTCCCGATCATATTAACATCTATATGATGTTAGAAAAGGATAAAGATTTGGTAACATTGATGACATGTACTCCTTATGGAGTAAATACACATCGTTTACTTGTACGCGGTGAAAGATACGATTATATACCTGAAGGAAAGGAAATCGTACAAGAGAAAAAAGGCTCTATGAAAATATATTTCTTATTTGGAACTATAATATTCCTAGGAATCAGTATTTTCATCCGTTCCCATTTGAGGAGGAATTTATGAAAAAGTGGGAGTTTCGTTTCATAGTTTTACTGCTTTTGCTCGGTTTAGGTATTTTATCATTTCCAAAAATACATAGTTTTTTCACAACCATTGAGCAAAAACAAAAGATACAGTCATTCAAAGAAACGATTGCAAATCAATCAGATAAGGATGCATTGTATCAACAAATGAAGCAATATAATGAGAAAATATATAAAGAGCACCAGAAAGATTTGAAAGACGCATGGAGTTATTCGCAAAACACATTTGATTTGGGTATATTGAATCTGGATATGAATATCATCGGTTATATAGAGATACCAAAGCTGGATGTGCAAATCCCCTTATTTATAGGAGCAAACTACAATAATTTGAACAAAGGTGTAGCCATAATGTCGCAAACAAGTATGCCTATTGGTGGAGAGAATACGAATTGCGTCATTGCAGGTCATCGTGGTGGTTATCATGGCGAGCAATTGTTTAAGAATATTGAGAATCTTGCTATTGGTGATGAAATAAGGATAACAAATCCTTGGGAAACATTGACATATTTTGTAATAAAAAAAATCGTAATAGAACCAAATGAGATTGAAGCAGTAAAAATATTACCCAATCAGGATATGATCACTTTATTTACCTGTCATCCATATGGGATGGAAACACAACGCTATGTTGTTTATGCGAGCAGAAAAAGCATTTACAACGATATTGAATTACCAAAAGGGGTTACGTATACATCGTCTAGAAAAGAGATTGCGATAGAAAAAACGTTAAACAATTGTCTGTTGTTTGCTTCCGGCTTGCTTGCCGTGATTCTGATAATCGAAAGCATTCGGATGAATAAAATGTGAATCGTACTGTCTTCATTTTAGTATTGCGTATGGGAGAAAAGAATCAAGGAAAACAACAATGTTTTATTAGCATAGTTTTGTCCACAAGAGATAGAAATATCGTAAGTAACCTAGAAAATATCTTGAATATAAAACACTTAAAAAGACACGATTCAAATATTGCCTTGACTTAAGTGTTGCTGCTATTATCAAATTATCAACAAAAACATCCGATGATGTAAGATAATTCAATAATGATTTACAATATTGCCTGTTTATTATACATTGAATAGGCTATATCAAAGAGAGGGTTCGCTTATAGAAAAGTAATAATGAACAATTTATCCTGTTTGTTTGACGCTATAAATAAAGGATAGGAGGTAAAGGAATGAAGGATTTTTGGAAAAGAATTTTAGTATGTATTGTTGTAAGTGCAATGTTCTTTACATCAACAGGTTTTGGAATTTTTCAAATTGTTGCAAGCATCAATAATGCTTCTCCTATTGAAAACTTTTCGATTGAATGGAAAACACAGGCTAATGGTAAAAATATTATTTACGATGAAACCGGGACGGTTGTCACATTGAAACCGGAGTTTAATGATAGGGATGCTGCAGGAACCTCAATACAAGCAGAAGTGCATTTGTCCTTGAGTGAAGCGGCAAATATTTCAGAAAACCAATTAGAGATACGATTGCCAAGTACTATTTTTTATAACAGAAGCCAAGCAGCATGCGGCGAATATGAAATAGGTTTTGGTTCGGGGGCGTCTGATGGAAGTTTTGCTTATCGTGTTGATGAAGAAACAGGCGAGCTTGTCGTTTATAATACATCTGTTATCAATGATGCAATGGTTGTAAAATTTGATATTTTATATAAAAGCGGACTTCCAAGTGAGATAGTTAGAGGATATGAGAAAGAGTTAAGTGCAAATATAAAGATTTTCAATGATGACAGTTCTATTGATTATGAACAAATAACAAATCGATTAACGTTAACATATCAAACGGAGTCAAATATTCATCGTGTTGAATTAACTAAATCTAAAAAATATGAAACATGGAATAAAAAATGGGGAGAAGAACCCGATGATGCAAAGGACTATTTTTTCGTTGAATGGAAAATAGACACAACCGTACGTTCTACATCATTTACAATGCCTTTTAAATTGATTTTTACAGATACCTTAAGCAATCAAGGAGAGGTAGTAGGATGGACAGATTATCGTTGGGGAATGGATATGATAATGAATTCTAAATATTACCAAAGTGATCATCCGGTCTTTCAAATTGATGTAACTAAACCTAGTAAAATTAAGAATTCTGACTCCTATGATTTTCATATCGGTTATGTACTTATAAAGTATCCAAGATCAGAATTAGAAAACACGAAAGAAATCAAAAATGAAATCACGGTACGGTTAGAGAATTTGTATCCGGAAGATGGCAGCTATTCCAAGGAAGTAAAAGATGATGCAATGTATACCTATGTGGATATAAACTTTCGCTATCCCCCAGGCAACTATGGTTTGGAAAAGGAGTATTCAGGCGGTACAAGCAGTCAATTGCTTGGATACTTATACGCCATAGAACAAGCTGCTGTTAATGCAAAATTACCTGCTACTAATGATTTTAGAAATACTTCTACTGCTACAGGCGGTATTTTAACATTAGACGGAGATGGAAATAATATCGAGAATTATGGTAAAAAATCATATTCTGTAGAGGTGACTGATGATTTTGTAGCATTAGAAAATGAGCGATTAACTGATGGAGAATATTATATTTCATCGATTAAGGTAACTGATGAGCAATATAATTACAAGATGAACGAAGAAGACGGAAGTGGTGGTGTAGAGGAAGATAAGAACTATGATGAATGGACACCGATTACCATAGAATATCAGCAAGGAATTCATGGTGAATGGAAGGAATTAGTAACGGGAAAGCCGTTTACTGATCGAATTAGCAGAAAATCATATCACCTTAGTTTCCCGGATGGAACAACAAAAGATTACGGAGCTATATCTGTAAAAGAATTACCAGAAGGTACGACAGGAGTGCGAGCTAAAAGAGAAACAAAATATCATAAAAGTGATCTTGATCTCAATGTAACAATCGGCTTATATGCTACAGATAAAATCAAACAAACTGCACTAAATAAAACATCTTTAACGTTAACGAATATCAGCACATATGTTGTTAAAGACAGCAATCAGAGTTGGGTAAATCCTTATGCAGAGATGTCTATAGGAGGGACATTAAAAGATGAAGTAATGAAGCGTGATAAATTAGTTTTTGGTAATAACGATCAATACGGACAACATGATAGAGCCGCTGTTACATTAAAAAATCCCATCTTAAAAAACAATATAACTAAAGAAGCTTCTAAGGTAATTAATGAACCGTCCAATTCTCGATTCAAAATAAACTACACAATAACCGGCGGCGAGTACTTAGACCGTGAATTTGGTAATGATCCTTTTTATGCTACAAAAGAGGAACTGAAAAATACAAATATGGTAAAGGAGCAAAGAAGTGCGATATTTTATGATTTGTTGCCACTAGGTATGTATGCTGATTATTCTAGTATAAAAAGCTATGCATTAGAATTAGGAAGCTATGGTCGTACTCTGAAAGGAGAACAATTTGAGCATACAGTAGAAACTATTGATAATTATAAGGGCACAGGGAGAACCATGCTGATTCTTCATATCACAGTGCCTGAAACTATAGAAAACCTATTCTACGAGGCAACTTATGGCAAGTTTGGCACAGGATTTTATATAACTTATGACGCATATTATCCTTGGGAATCCCTTCTTGACTTTGGGAATATACCATTGAATAGCGTAGCATATAAATCAGGTGCGGGAGAAATATTTAAAGGTTTTGCAGATGATGGCGGTGACAAAATAACTGACAAAGATATACTTAAAGATGTTGATGAGGATGGAAAATTTGGCGGTGATCTCGTTAAGGATACATTATATGCAGAAGCGCGGGTACAAATAAGCGGCGTTGTAAATTCAGAGCTTTCTTTCAGTAAACGAGTAAAGTCCGATGGGGATATCGCTTATTCAAAAACCAGTTCAACAATAGGTGGAGGAGCCTATTCTTATCAGCTGAGAATAGGTAATGAAAAAAATATCAAAACGAAGGGTCTTATATTCTATGATATCTTGGAGTCAGATTTTAAAGATCGTGAATATTGGCAAGGAACGCTGGTAGGAGTGGATACCAGTCAAGCGCAGCTAAAGGGAATTTCACCTGTTGTATATTATTCAACAAAAGATAACATGAAATTGTCGTCAAGCATGAATGGCGAGATGATCGATGACGCCAATATTAACGATCCCACCATTTGGAGCACAACACCGCCAAATGATATGGCGGATGTAACGGCAATTGCTGTTGATTTGAGTAAAGATACTAGCGGAAACGAATATATTTTAGACAGCGAGCAAACTGTATTGATAAAAATATTGATGAAAGCACCAACACAACATGTAAAGGAATACATAGAGAAAGATGCGAAGGCCTATAATACTGCATGGGTTCGTAATCAAACGTTGTTAGCCAGCGGTGGAGTAGAGAAAAGCGAAACCCTGCAAACATTAGAAACTGTAGTATCCTTACGGAATCCGGATATAGAAATTCATAAAAAAAGCGATCCAGAAACAGGAACGCTTGATGCTCCAACACAAGTGAAAAATAATGATATATTGACGTATGATGTAAGCGTCGAAAATAAGGAAAATGCTATACCTTTGAAGGATGTTTGTATAGAAGATCCCATACCACAAGGTTTAACGATTGATTTTGAAAATATAAAATGGTATCCAGGAAATGACGTATCACAAATGAAGCTGGTATCTGAATCAGATGAAGTAAGTGTTACAAGAGATAAGCAAACATTAAGATTTAAAATTCTTGCGTTATTAGCCGGTGATGTTGTCCATTTTGTAATCCCAACGACTGTTGATGAGTCAGAGGATGCAGTGGTTTTCATAAATCAAGCGAAAATAACGAATATAAACGGCGCTGCATATGAAAAAGAAAGTGAGATTACGTATCACGAAAAGAAATCAGAATTGGTGGATTTTGCCTTTATGAAAACGGATAAAGACAAAACTGTATTAGCAAATGCCGGTTTTGTTCTCTATCAGTTAACGTGTAGTGATGCAACTCACAATCATGCAGATGAATTATTAAAGGTAAACGATGATGGAGAACTAAGCGGGCAGATACAAACGAATTGCTGGAAACAAGTTGAGAAACAAGTCTCGGATGAGCATGGAAATGTGAGTTTTCAAAACTTAAAAAAGAGTTTGGAATATCGTTTGATTGAATATCGTGCTCCTGAGGACTATGTTTTACCGAACGGACAGTGGATTTTACATTTTGATTATGTAAAAGATGCATTTGAAATAAACAGTATACATAGACCACCAGCTTTTGAAATTCATAACGGTGTATTGATTTTGGTTAATTACAGACTTGGTGAAATACCGATTACCGGAAATTCAGGTACACAGAGTATGCTGTTTACTGGTGCGGCTTTCATGTTGATCGCCGGAATCTGGATAATATATAAAAAGAAAACAAGGAAGGAAAAAATATAAAATACGTCAAAGATATATATTAGTAAACAGCAATCGCCGACGAAGGGCAAAAGCACAGGATAAGTATACATCACCATCCTATTCTCTTTGCTCTGGATGAGGTAATTTATTGATTATGATTCTGCGGCATGAAAAATAATACACACTTGGAAACAGATAGAAAACGTGATACCTATATCGTTCTGCTTTTTTCCTTTTAAAATGTCCTTATTGCGGAAGTCCTCATTATCGTTATTGGGTGTTAGAAAAGCGTTCTGCCATTTAGAAAAAAGCACTTTCATAAGGGAGCAGAATAAAAAAACGTATATGCTGCTGATTAAAAAGCAATGTATACGTTTTTATCTTTGGAATAGTGTTTTTTGTATTTTTTTTGGATGAGATCCGAAAACTGTTCTGATATGAGAAAGCATATATGGAACAAGGATACGATTATAAAGAAAGCGAAAAACAACATCAGAAAGAGCAGAAACCGATCCTTGATGAACGTTTCGCATACATTAACAAAAGACAGTTAGAGTATGCATCAAAATTGAAGATGGGAAAAGTAATTACATATGCAATGCGATATGTCGGTCGCCCGGCTATGGCAGAAAGCAGAATCATCAAATATTCAAAAACCGAAGATACCATAGAATGGTTTTACCATGATCACAAAGATGAAGTAAAACATATTGTAAAAGAAGACT
>OLSH01001483.1_pt1 | contig 11246 bp, 12 predicted proteins | sample 1643221 | NCBI WGS metagenome assembly OLSH01 (sample SAMEA3136681, study PRJEB25190) | human gut metagenome | biome: human gut; feature: human-associated habitat; material: faeces | place: Austria | collected 2013 | reverse complement strand
AGTTTGCCAAATGAAAACAAGATGGTTCAATTTCTCTTTGCGGCTGTTTTTGTGGTGACAATTACATACTTTTTTCAAAGCAAAGAGCATTACAAAGAAAATGGTTTAGTCAGTCGTAGCGTAAAATATTTTATGCCGGTGTATGTTCTGCATACAATCGTAACCGCTGGCATGCGGACCGTTCTGCTGAAAATCGGAATTACTTCAGGAATTTTGTGATTGGCCTTTGTGTAAGCATTTTTGTTCCGATTGGTATTTACGCGATTGCAGAAAAGCATTGGTGGTTGCTCCTGTGGTTTGAACCAATAAAGGCAATCAGAATCAAAAAGCAGGGAAAAATCAAAGGAGGAATATCATGAAGATAAAACAGCTCGTAGAAAAAAGCATTCGGCAGAAGACGCTGTTCACTGATGCTTTCGGGTATTCATTAACCAAGACGGGATTTGCGGATAAGTATCTTGCAGGTCAATTGACTATGTATAAAGCCTACTCGTGGCTGAAGACGCATTTTGAAAAAGAACTAGATAAAATTCAAAACGACAATTCATGGGAAGAAGCTTATACAAAAGCTGAAAAGCGTGTGTGGATCTGTTGGTTTCAAGGAATGGAAAAGGCCCCGAAAATTGTGCAGGAGTGCTATCAGTCTGTTTGTTATTGGATGAAGAACTGGAAAATAACGGTTATCACTGCAGATAACATAAATGAATATGTAAAGTTCCCGGACTTCATCCTAGAAAAGTGGAGAGCGGGAATTATCAGCAACACTCATTTATCAGATTTATTAAGAATTGAACTTCTTATTCGATATGGTGGATTGTGGCTAGACAGCACAACATATCTGACAGGAAAAATGCCATCTTATATTATCGATTCGGATTTCTTTGTGTACAGAAATGGCTGGATGGATATGGAAATGATTAATATGGGAAGTTGGTTGATCTATAGTGAATATACAAATAACAGACTTCTTTGTGAAACACAAAAACTGCTATACGATTATTGGAAAAAATATGATTACATTAAAAACTATTTTCTGCTCCATATGTTCTTTCGGATGGTAACAGATGCAAACCCGGCGCTGTGGGAAAAAGTACCCTTAATCAACCATATTGATTCACATTTGCTGATGCAGGATCTTCCAAAAGCGTACAATGAGGATCGGTGTAGGCAAATTATGAAACTTACATCTGTGCATAAATTAACCTATAAGGTTGAAACGCCAACTGAATCAACGGCGGAGCAGTTGGGGTGGTTGTTTCAGAATAAGGGAGAACAGGGATGAGAACATATAGTGACAGAGGAAAAGTGAAAATTAAAGACCTGATCTGGTATATTATTGTTACTTTCCCGCTTACATCTATTTTGAAAGTGTATGTCGGACCGCTGAATTTGATCCTGACAATTTTGCTGTTTGCACTCTTTTTCTATAATTATTATAGAACGGAGATGTTCAAGGGTGAAGTGCTTCTGTGTTTTTATGCAGTGCTTGGCGTTGGAATGAATGTGGTAATCAACAGTTTCCATTTTTATAGCACAAACATGGTATTTTATTTTCCTTTTTTAATATTATATTTCATGTTTTTTCTGAAGTATCAGAGTGATTCAATTGATTTTTTCAGGAATCATAAGCAGTATGTTGATTTTATTATTGCGTTATGGACTATGACGATTCTTGTTTCACTTCCGCTTTCAAGCAGCTATGTTTATGAAGGTGAAACAAGAGGATTTGTCTCTTTTGCAGGGACGACATTCTTGCTTTGTCCAATCGCTATCTTTGCATTTGCATTAATGGCTGTTCAGTACAATCTTTGGCATAAAAAAAGATATGTGATTGCAATGTTTGTGCCATCGTTGTGTATTATGCTTGGTACAACAAGAACGTATCTGGGCGTTCTGGCGTGCGCATGGATGCTGTTTCTTTACACGCAGATAAAAAATAAAAAAATGTACTTTGCAGTAGTTGCTATTGCAGGAGCCGTTTTGCTGGGGGTTATTCTTCTTTCTCCGATAAAGCAAAAATTTATTGCAGCATCAAGCCGAACGGAAATCGGAATCAATCCGTTGGCTGCATTTACAAGTGGGCGGTCAACTTTTTGGACGTATGATATTTTAACAATGATAAAGAACAATCCGATTCGTATCTTATTTGGAAATGGAGTAAATTACTTATTTAAAATTAATTATGCTCACTTTGGAAATCCCCTTTGGGCACATAATGACTTTATCCAGATCTTTAGTGACTATGGAGTATTGGGCTTACTGGTTTATCTCGGAATGTTCAAAATGCTGTTCAAAAAGACATTTCGAGAAATAAAAATATCAAAGATGGCTGCAATGATGTTGATTGCCATCTGGGCATTTAATGCGTTTTTTAATATGTTCTATACATACTTTTGTGCGACGCTTTCTTATCCGTTCTATTGCATGATTATTAAAATCGACGCAATCAAACGGGGGGGGGGTAACCCTTTGCAGATGGATTAGAAAAATCATCAGGAATCTGTTACATAGATTGACTTGTGCTATCCACATTCAGCTTGGCAATTATAAAATAATTGCGGAATGTGAGGCGGCAGCATGAGTTGGTATGTAAAGATTGGGCGAAAAAGCTATCATTCACATACGGTAATCAGCATATTGGTTCTTGCCACGATGATATATTTTGAAATGTGTGGTGGTAGAAGCTATTTTGATGAAGGCTTGGCACTCGTCTGCATGGTTTATGTCACGATTCTCTTGATAAAGAGGAAATTGGACGCAGCAGATCAGATATCGGTGTTTCTTTTAATTGCTGTGATAGTCATTGGTGTGGTATCTAATATTCTGAGCAAACTTGCTTATACATGGTTTTCGGTTTTTGTTGATGTTATCTCGGAAACTAAATTTTTGTGGACGCTGTTTGCTTTTAAATATTATATTATATCTACGGTGTATGAGGATATGTCTCGAGCGTTGAGACCGCTTGCAAAATGGTTCTGCTATCTGGCTGGTGTATTTGCCGTTATCTCACAGTTTGTAAATCTTGGCATGACAGAAAACGAAAGATATGGAATTAAATCTTATAATTTTATATTCCCGATGAGTTTTCAATTCCTGGCAGTTGCATTGGTTGCCATTGCGGTGCTGTCCAAATCAAAGGACAATAAAAGTAATCGAATGCCTTATGCAGCTGTTTGTATTGGCTTGATCCTGGCAACAAAAAGTTCGCCGCTGTTGTTTTCTGTAATGTTTGTGTTCCTTTTGATTTACTTCCAGAAGAGAGCACAGCTTAAGACACGGACGGTTGTTTTTATGGCAGTAATCGTTCTTCTTTTAGGAACTTTCCAAATCCAAACGTATCTGATGAATGTCAATGCGCCGCGCTATCTGTTCTTCTATTATGGAGGAAAGACGGCAAATACATATTTCCCATTTGGATCAGGCTTTGCAACGTTTGGATCGGATCAGGCAGCAAGAAATTATTCACGACTGTATTATCAATATGGATTTAATAGCTTATTTGGAATGAACACAGAGGATGGATCTTTCTTAAGTGATACATTCTGGCCAATGGGCATTGGACAATTTGGGTGGATTGGATTCGTTTTATATGTGTTAATTTATGTAAGAATTTTCTTCTCGTTTAAGAGAATGAAGTTGAACTCAGAACAAAAAGCGTTTTTGTATGCGGGTTATATGCAGTATATCATTCATGCAGTCGGTTCAGCGATTCTTTCCGCATCGGCAGGTATGATTGGTGCAATTGCGCTCGCGGCTGTGATGAAACCTGCAAATGAAAAAAGAATAACACAGGAATAGTACATAGGAAGATTATGGAAAAATACAAATATCTCTTAAAAAATGTTGGCATCATGACTTTGGCCAACTTCGGAACCAAAATATTATCCTTTTTAATGGTTCCACTTTACACAAATGTTTTGTCAACAGAGGCATACGGGACATTTGATATATATCAAACGACGCTCTTTTTGATTGTTCCAGTTCTGTCTTTGAATATTGCAGATGGAATTATGCGCTTTTCATTAGATGAAGAATATGATAAGCGAGAAGTTTTTATGGTCGGCGTTCGACGGTATGTTGCAGCTTGTCTCTTATGTGTTTTGATTGTTGCAGTTAATCAAATCTTTTCCATAATCGAAACACTGACATTGTTTCCACATTTTTTTGTTCTATATTTTGTCACAAGTTTGATGTCGGATATTCTAAACAACTATGCACGAGGAATTGAAAAAGTGTCCGATGTTGCTGTGGGCGGTATCATCGGCTCTGTTTCAATGCTGTCGCTGAATGTTTTATTCCTTCTGGTTTTTAAGCAGGGACTTGTTGGATATTTTATTGCAAATTGCTTATCGTTTGCATGTACAGATCTTTATTTGATTATCAAGCTAAAAATTTGGAAAGTAATCCGTTGGAAAAAAGAAAACCAGACATTGAAGAAAGAGATGATTGCATACAGCGTTCCTATGGGTCTGGGTAATATCGGATGGTGGGTCAATAATGTTTCAGACCGATATATCGTAACATGGATTTGTGGTCTGGCGGCGAACGGAGTGTATTCAGTTGCATATAAAATTCCGTCGCTTCTATCAATGTTTCAGCAGATCTTTAATCAGGCATGGATAATATCGGCAGTAAAGGAATATGACCAAGACAGCGCTGAATTTTATAGCACGATTTACAAAGCCTACAATATGTGTATGGTGATTACATGCTCCGGATTGATACTATTTGACAAGTTGATTGCTAAAATCCTTTTTGGAGCAGATTTTTATGCGGCTTGGAAATATGCGCCTTTCCTGATGATTTCTGTGGTTTTTGGGGCAATGGTTCAGCTTTTGGGAGGTATTTTTTCAGCCGCAAAAGAGTCAAAAGCATTTGGAAATACGATATTGATTGGCGCTGTGGCCAATACAGTTATGAATGTTGGACTTGTGTATGTATGCGGACCACTTGGTGCGGCTATTGCAACATCTTTGTCATATATGTTGATTTGGATGCTGAGACTTTATAAAGTTACACGCCGCATGAAATTGAATATTATATTGCATCGGGACGTTATGAGCTATATCTTACTGTATGTGCAGGCAGCGCTGCTAGTGTATTATAGCAATGGCTGGCGAGGATATAGCATGCAGCTTGGAGTAGTTATTTTAGTTATTGTACTTTATTATAAGGACATCAATAGAATTTTGAAGAAGATATTAGCGCGAATCAAAAAATAAGGTTGCGGAAAGGAAAATTACGAAATGCAGAGGGAACGAAATTCAAGCATTGAAATTCTCAGGATTCTGGCCATGCTTGGGATCGTAATAATGCACACAAACGGAACGGTTATGGAACATAGTGTTGGCTGGAAATTAGGATATTGTTTCAATGGAGAATCTCTTCTGCAGATTGTAAAGGCTTTTATACCTGTATCAACGAATCGCTATTGGTTTATAACCTGCTATATTCTGTTAATGCTGTTTGCGCCTTATCTGAATAGCGCAATTGATTTGATGAATCAAAAACAATTTACACAATTGTTGATGAGTATGATTTTGGTGTTCGTCGTTGCACCGACTGTATTATATTACAGTGTTCTGGGGGGGAGAATGTTATAAATATGCTCCTGCTGTATTTTCTTGGAGCATATATAAAAAAATATAACTACTGTGACAAATTTAGGAATAAGCTGCTTGTAAAGATTTTTTGTTTTACAACGCTGGCAAATATTGCACTGAATCTATTAATAAGTATGCTTGCTGGGGGAAAAGCACATATTCCGTTTGCAAGAGACTGCAGTGCATTTGTTATGATAGAAGCCACAACACTTTTGATGCTTTTTTTGAAACACGAGTTCCATTCGGAATCTGTTAATAAAATTGCTAAACATGTATTTGCAGTATATCTCTTTGAAGGGGCAATCCGGCAGACTGCCGTGTGGCATTCTCTGGTCTGTCTGAATCCGAGAAGGCCGCCAATGCGGAAGCACTGGTCGGTAAGAACGCCATGTCCGGCTTCCTTGCTCTGATGAATGCCAGCCAGTCGGATATCGAAAAACTCAGCGGTGCCATTGAAAACTGTGATGGTGCTTCTGAGAGCATGGCGGAAACCATGCAGGTCAACTTAAACGGTCAGCTCACCATTTTGAAATCTCAGTTGGAAGAGCTGGCCATTTTTTTGCCGATCTTCTGATGCCTGCCATCCGCAAGATCGTATCTGCTGTGCAGGGCTTTGTGGACAAGCTCAACAGCATGGATGACAGCACCAGAGAAACGATCATCAAGATCGCACTGCTGGTGGCATCCATCGGACCGTTGCTTATTGTTCTGGGTAAAACGATCTCGACTGTGGGAACAGCGATGCGCGGCTTCAGCTCTCTGGCAAAAGGCATTCGGCTGCTCATCACCCATGTGGGCAGTGCAAGCGGTGTATTCGGAAAGTTGGGAGCTGTGCTGGGCGGTCTGTCCGGGCCAGTTGTTGCAGTGGTAGCAGTCATCGGTACGCTGGTGGCAGCTTTTATGAACCTCTGGAATACCAACGAGGAATTCCGTACTGCCATTACCGGCATCTGGAACGACATCGTTTCCAAGGTGAAAGGCTTCTGTGACCAGCTGACCCAGCGGATCAACGGTCTGGGCTTTGATTTCAAGGACATCACCGATGTGCTGAAGACCATCTGGGATGGCTTCTGCCAGGTGCTTGCACCGCTGTTTGAGGGCGCATTCCAGAATATTGCTACCATCCTCGGCACTGTGCTGGATACCCTGATCGGTCTGTTTGATGTGTTCTCCAATCTGTTTCAAGGCAACTGGAGCGGGGCATAGGAAGCGGCAAAGGGAATCTTCTCCGGCATCTAGGATGGAATCAAGTCCATCTTCTCTACAACACTGGATGCTTTGAAAAGCGCACTGGATATCTTCCTTGGCCTGTTTGGTACAGACTGGCAGACCGTGTGGGGAAGCATCAAAAGATTCTTCGAGACGGTATGGAATGGCATCAGCAGCTTCTTTTCTGGCACAGTTTCTGCCATCCAGACGGTGGCAACCACTGTGTTTACGGCAGTCTCCGGATTCTTCACGACTGTCCTGACCACGATCCAGACGACCTTCAGCACCATTTGGACTGCCATTTCCACAGCGGTTTCGGCCGTGCTGAATACGATCCATACCACGGTGACGACTGTGTGGACAGCGATTTCTACCGCGATTACCACGGTTATGAACACCATCAGCACTACGATTACTACGGTGTGGAATGCCATCGTTGCCTTTATCACGCCGATCCTGAATATACTTCAGACGATTTTTACCACGGTCTGGACAGCAATCCAGATGGCTATTTCCACGGTATTGACCGCTATTCAGACTGCCGTGACGACCGTATGGAACGCCATCGTGTCGTTCCTGTCTCCGCTTCTGACCGGAATCCAGACCCGGATGACAACGGCATGGACTGCCATCAAGACGGTTATTTCCACCGTGCTTTCTGCCATCCAGACGGTGGTTTCTTCCATCTGGTCGGCAATCAGCAGTAGGATCAGCGGAGTGGTGGAAAGCATCCAGACTGTGATTTCTTCTGGCTGGAACGCCATGAAGACAACGGTCACAAATCTCAGCAATGGGATCAAGACAGCGGCGACCAATGATTTCAATTCTATGAAGTCTGGTATCTCGACCACGATTTCTGGAATCACCACGACCATCTCGACTGGCTTCAACAATGCGGTTTCCTTTATCAAGGGGCTGGCAGGGCAGGCGTTCTCGTAGGGCTCCGATATGATTGGCAACATCGTATCCGGTATCCAGTCGAGGATTCAGGATGTAGCAAGTGCGGTCACCGGAGTTGCAGATAAGATCCGTTCCTTCCTGCATTTCTCTGTGCCGGATGAAGGACCTCTGGCAGACATGGAAAGCTGGATGCCGGACTTCATGCAGTGGCTTGCAAACGACATCAACGCTAACACCAGCCTTGTGACAGCAGCGGCAGAGAATCTGTCCAGCACGTTGTCCAACGCCATTACCAATTCTATGAAAGGTGTGGAGCAGGCATACAGCCAGAGCTGGGCTGCCATCAGCCAGACCGTGAAAAGCGGCACATCTGGTGTAAGCGCAGCGATGAAGTCGGCGTGGAGTGCCATCACGACCAGCACAAACACATCCTGGAATAGCATCAAGTCCAACATCCAAGCCAGCTTTAACGCTGTGAAGGCTAATGTGACATCTGCAACGGCGGCAGTAAAAACTTCCATGACGAGTGCATGGGATGCGGTGAAATCTCTGGCCACTTCCAGCTGGAACGGGATCAAGTCTGGGATCGTGACAGCGTGGAATGGAGTCAAGAGCCTGACCACTTCGGCAACGGCAGCGGTGAAAACTTCCATGACAAGCGCATGGAATACAGTGAAGTCGCTGACAAACACCAGCTGGAACGGAATCAAGACGGTCATCACGACTGCATGGAACAGTATCCGAAGCCTGACGACTTCTTCTGTGAGTGCAGTCCGCACGTCAGTGACAAGTGGATGGAGTGGGGTGCAGTCTTCGACCAGTTCCTCTTTCAACAGTGTGAAGTCCACGGTTTCCTCGGCGATGTCGAGCCGCGCTCTACGGTATCTTCCGGTGTGGCGAATATCAAGAGCAGTTTCAATTCACTCAGCTCGATTGCATCTTCTGCTTACCGCTGGGGTGAAGATATCTGTTCCCAGATGGCGGCAGGTGTCCGGGCAGCGGCAAGCTCTGTGATCGCAGCAGCAGAATCGGTGGCATCCAGAGTCCGGAGCCTCCTGCACTTCTCTGTGCCGGATGAAGGACCTCTGTCCGATGCCGATGAGTATATGCCGGACTTCATGAAACTGCTGGCAACCGGCATCAAGAAGAATGTCAAGAGCGTAGTCAAAGCGGTGCAGGGGCTGGCTGGCTCCATGAGTGATAACCTCACGACCCCGGTCGACTCACTTGGTGACTGGATGGATTCGGTGGTCGGCAGCTTTGCTACGACCATCCGCAGAAGCCAGAGTGGTTTGGTTCGGCAGCAGGAAGTGTGGGACACGGCATCCAGTCGCAGCTCATGTCCGGACTGTCTGGTCTGAAGACACAGTTCCAGGGAATCTGGACGGATCTGCAGAGTATCACCAAAGCCGCAGTCAGCAACATGAGTGAGGAAGTCCAGCAGGGATTCTCCGGAATGAAGAACGCTATCGGCGAACTCAGCCAGCAGACCAGCTCTCTTGGCAGCTCGATCCGCAGTCTTGGCGATACCTTCAACTCGGATTTCCTGAAGAATGTAGGCAGCGGCATCAACAAGATCGGCAACACGGTCAATGATGTCATGGGCATCGTGGATAAGCTCGGCTCCATGAAAAACACCATCGGAAACCTTGGTGACACGATGAAGAACCTCGGCAATGTGCTGGGAAGTGAATCTGGCGGTGGTCTGTTGTCGAATATTGGCAGTTTCCTGTCGAAGATCGGAAACGCAGACGGCGGGCAGATCGTCTCGAAGTTCGGGAACCTGATCTCTGGTCTGACCTCGAAAATGGGAGGACTGGGAGAGGGAATCTCCGGGGTGCTGTCCAAACTCGGAAGCCTTGGTTCCAGCGGTGGTGGTATCCTATCCAATCTGGGCAGTCTTGCGACCAGTGTTATTTCTAAACTCGGCGGTGTCGGTCTTGGCATCAAGGCTCTGTGGGATAACTGTGACAGCTTCCGTGATGGTGTGACGAATATCTGGAACGGAATCAAGAATGTAGCTTCCTCGGCATGGAACTGGGGCAAAGATATCGTCAGCGGCATTGCTGGAGGTATCAAGAAAGGCGTGAGCTGGGTCGGAAATGCAGTCAAGAGCGTGGCAAACGGTATCCGCTCGTTCCTGCATTTCTCGGTCCCGGATGAAGGACCTCTGGCAGATGCAGACACCTATATGCTGGACTTCATGAATCTGCTGACCAGCGGCGTGAAGAAAGGCGAGGGTAGTCTGATCGACCAGATCAGGTCGATGGCGGCAAAAGTACAGCAGGGAATGGATGGTATCAGCTCGTTTACTCTGCCGGAACTGACCCTGCCGCAATTGATGACTCCGGTTGGAACTTTCCGCAGGCGGCTCTTGCCGGTGGCGGAACCACGGAAACCACAAACCTTGGCGGTGTGTATATCACGGTCAACGGCTATAACGCTCGCAACGATGACGAACTGGCACAGACTGTGGCAGATAAGATCAATGGAATGATCCATGAGGATGATTCTGTATTCAAGTAAAGGGGGAGATGCGTATGGGCTACAATGCTCCAAATAAGGTGGTATCGCAGTTTCAGCTCAAGGGCAGATATGCCAGACAGTATCTGTCTTTTGCAGGAAAGTCCAGTAAGGACTTCCTACTCTATCTGTCTGGTCCCGGTGTGTACGATACCCCAGCAGCGGATGTGGAAAGCACTCCTGTTCCCGGCCGGAATGGTGACATCATTACGGAAAAAGCGAAAGCCGGACAGCGCAGATACCAGAACGTGGATATCAAATACAAAGCGTTTTTCTTCAATGGACTGCCGGCCAAGACCGCAGCGGTCAAGGCGTGGCTGCTTTCCCCGGCAGGGTATCAGAAATTGCAGGACACCTACGACCCGGATTTCTTACGGATGGCAGTTTGCAAGGATGCCATTGCCTTTGATGTGACAGCACAGAAGGCAGCTGAAATGGAGCTGACCTTCAATTGCAAACCCCAGAGATGGAGCGTGGAAGGCCAGAGGACAATCGTGCTGGATGGAAGGACAACGCTGAGGAATCCGTTCTCTTTTCCGGCACAGCCTATCTTCAAAGTCTACGGAGACAGCGGCGGCGTGTTGTATGTGGGAGAGCAGAAGATCACAATCCACAGCATTCAGGACTATGATTGCTCAACTGTGAGACACATAATGCCTATAATGCCTCCGGTTTTTGCAATGAGACCATCCTTTCGGATGATTTCCCAGAATTGCCGGGGGAAAAACGCAGATTGCATGGACAGGCGGTATCCGGACAGTGGAAGTCATTCCACGCTGGTGAACGCTTTGAGGGGAGGGACAGCCGGTGATTCCATGTTTATATGATTCCAGAGAAATGACCTTTGACCATAATGGGATCGGAAAACTGGCAGATGCACAGTCCTGTACGGTGACGGAAAAACGAAACGGAAGCTACGAACTGAAGCTGGTTTGTCCGGCAGATGGCATCCATGCGGAAAGTCTGGAGGAGGGAAATATCATCCTTGCAAAGCCATCCGATACCGGGCAG
>OLSH01001481.1_pt1 | contig 11258 bp, 9 predicted proteins | sample 1643221 | NCBI WGS metagenome assembly OLSH01 (sample SAMEA3136681, study PRJEB25190) | human gut metagenome | biome: human gut; feature: human-associated habitat; material: faeces | place: Austria | collected 2013 | reverse complement strand
AATTAGGATGGTATCCAGAGACATCATTTGAAAAAGGAATAGAACAGACAATAAGATGGTATTTGGATAATCAAGAATGGGTAGAAGGAGCTTTAAGTAGATAATAAAAATAAAATATTTAATTAAAAAAAGAGATTGGAGTAAAATCCAGTCTTTTTTGTTTTTAGAGTTTTTTTAATGGTATTGAAGAAAAGTAAATAAGATAAAAAAGTTCGCTTTTATTTAAAAAGGCGAACTTTTGTATTTATAGAACGATTTGCTTTAAAAATGAAATTTAAAAATACAAATTAAAAACTAGGAATAAAGATTATATTAATATAAATTATACTCTTTCTATGTGAAATTGTCAATTTTTAAAAATTTTCTTCATATAAATTTTATTTTATATAAATAAGAATATAAGATAATAATGAAACAGGACGCCTTTTTAAATAAAAGCGAACAGTAGTGAAAAAATGTTGCTGTAGTTAAAAGTAAAAAACTAAATAAATTAAAAATAGGAATTTTAATTTTTAACAACAAATGTTGAATTATTTTAAAACACAATTTAAACATAATTATATTGCAAAAAAAGTTTAAAATTAATCTTAAAGGTTATTATTGTAATGTAACAAATTTTATTTAATTATTTTTTAAAAAAATAATAATTTTATATTTTGTTTTTAAAATTAAAGAACTATATTTAATAAAACTAAATTTATTTTAAAAAATGAATAGTAGTAAAAATAATATATTTAATGTATAATTTTGTTTGAAAAAAATAATTTAATTGTCTTTTAAAGTAAATAAAAAATGAATATATGATTAATTTTTATAAAATTGTGGGGGAATTATGCTGAGAAAATTAAACAGAATATTTCAAAACTATATGAGAGAAAAAAGGTTGAAGATAGGAAGATATTTATATGATAAAAAAGAGATTAAAGAGGAAATAAAAGAAGAAATAAAAGTAGGAAATTTTATAGAAAATAATAATATAAAAAAAATATTATTTATGAGATATGATGGAAAAATAGGAGATATGGTAATAAATACCTTAATGTTTAGAGAAATAAAGAAAAAGTATCCACATATAGAAATAGGAGTAGTGACAAAAGAAGGAGCAAAAGCAATAATAGAAAATAATCCAAATGTTGATAAAATATATGATTATAAAAAAGATAGAAAAAGTATAAAAAAATTAGCTTCTAAAATAGCAAAAGAAAAATATGATTTAGTAATAGATTTTTCAGAAGTATTGAGAGTAAATCAAATGATGCTAATAAATTTGTGTAGAGCAAGATTTAATATGGGATTAAATAAAGAAGAGTGGGATCTATTTGATATATCATATTCAATACCAGAAGGATATATTCATATAACAGAAATATATAGAAGAATATTAGAGAAATTAGGAATAATAGATATCACAATAGGCTATGAATTGTTTTTCGATGAGAAGCAAAAAAATAAAGTTAATGATTTACTAAGGGATATCACTCATAAAAAAATAGTTGTATTCAATCCATTTGCAGCAAGTAAACATAGAGACCTAAATTTAGAAAACATATTAAAAATAGGAAAAATAGTTCTTGAAGATGAAAATAATATTTTGATTTTTATAGGAGAAAAAAGAAGAAAGAAAGAACTTGAAAATGTAATAAAAGAATTAGGAAAAGATGCAGTTTTTCCAGAATTAGAAAATATAATGGAAACATCATATTTAATAAGCAAAGCTGATTTAGTAATAACACCAGATACTTCAATAGTACATATAGCAGCAGCCTTTAAAAGAAAATTGATAGCAATTTATAGGTTGGATAATAAGGAAGAAAATAAAATAAATAGATATTTATGGGCACCTAATTATGAAGGATCTGTACAAATATTTTCTAAAGATTTTGAAGTTAAAAATGGGGAAGAGGCAGATATCAATAGATTTGATATAAGAGAGATTGAAAAAGAAATAGAGAATATTTGAAAAAGTATAAAAAGATATATAAACATTTTTGGAGGAAAAATGAGCGAACTTAGGAAATTACAGTTAATAGAAAAAGATATGCTGGATTATTTTGTAGAAATTTGTAATGAAAATGGAATAGAATATTGGCTAGATTTTGGAACCTTACTTGGAGCAGTAAGACATAAAGGTTTTATTCCATGGGATGATGACATTGATATAGGGATGGATAGAAAAAGTTATAATAAATTACTCTCTATTTATAAAAACTATGAAGATCATCCAGAAATTTCAATAGAATTTTTTAAAAATAGGCTTATAAAGATATTTAGCAAAAAAAATTATGTTCTTGATGATAAATTAGAAAAAGGAAAAATAACTATAGATATTTTCCCATTTGATTATTATTCAAATATAAAATTAATGAAGTTTATAGATAAATATTTTATTAATTTAACTAGTGAAAGGAATGAGAAAGGAAAAAAGAAATTCAATTTAAAAAATATATCCAAATTCTGGCGTTCTCAAATTTTAAGAAAAATATTTAGAAAAAAATTTTTTTTAAAATTTATTATTTCAAATAAAGAACCTCTATATGTAGGGAGAGGACTTGATGCTCATTTTAATTTAGTACTCTTGGCATTCGATGATTTTTATCCATTAAAAAAAATAGAGTTTGAAGGGGGATTATATACTGTGCCTAGTAATTATGATGCATATTTGAGAGAAATATATGGAGATTATTTAAAAATACCCCCTGAATTTGAAAGAGAATCTCATCATTCAATAAATAAAATAATATAATAAATTAAGATATGATTAAAAAGTTAATAAAAAAAATTGGAAAAGCACTAAAAAATAATAAAAAAATTAAAATGGAAGGTATAGATGAAGAAAAAAGTAATATTCAGAAGTGGAAGTTTAAGGATGGGAGGGCTTGAAAGAGTCTTAATAGAAGTTCTTCAAACTATTGATAAAGAAAAATTTGATATTTATCTTGTAATAGATGATGATTGTGGAAAAGAAAATATATTTGAAAAGGATATACCTAAAGATATTCCATACTTTTTTCTTAAACCAGAAAAGTTGATAAGAGAAACGGAAAAATATAAAGAAAAAAAGAAAAATATTTTCTATAAATTGATGTATAACTTAATGATGGAAAAAGAAAATAAAGTTATGTATAGAAATATGCAGAAAATATTAAAAGATATAGGGGAAATAGATGTAATAGTAGACTTTGATGCAGGAGCTTCAAAGTATATAGAGAAATTAGATATAAAAAAGAAAATCGTATGGATCCATAACTCTATACCTAATTTAAAGAAGAAAGAAGGTAAGATAAAAAGATTTGGGAAGAGATTGGAAAAATATGACAGAGTAGTAGCTATATGTGATGAAATGAAAGAAGAGATAGAAAATATATATCCAAATTTGAAGGGGAAAGTAAGCAGAATATATAATCCATTTAATTTTGAAAGAATAGAAAAGCTAATGGAAGATGAAAGTGAGTTAACAAAAGAACAAAAAAAAATGCTGGATGAAGATTATTGTATTGCAATAGCAAGATTGGATAATATCCAAAAGGATTTTTTAACACTTATAAGAGCATATAAGTTTGTTAAAGAAAGCGGAATACAAGATAAATTATATATTATAGGAGATGGACCTTCAAAAGAAGAAATAATTAGTGAAATAAAAAAATTAAGTTTAGAAGAAAATATTAAATTAATAGGACTTTCAAAGAATCCATATATATGGCTAAAGAATTCTGAATTATTTGTACATAGCTCTAAATACGAGGGACTGCCAACTGTTTTAATAGAAGCATTGATATGCAATAAAATGATAATATCTTCAAATTGTCCAACAGGACCTAAAGAGATATTAAAAAATGAAAGTTGTGGAAAATTATTTGAAGTAGGGAATATAAAGGAATTAGGAGATTATCTAATTGGATTTTTGGCTAATAAAAATAATAGAGAACTATATGAAAAAAATGTAATTTTAAGGAAAGAAGAATTTAATAAAAATAAAGTAATAAAAGAATATGAAAAATTAATAGAAGAAATTTAGAGTAGAGGATAATTAAGATGATAAAAAATGAAAAGTATAAAGAATATAATATATATTATCCAGAAAAAGAAATATTCTATGAAGAATTAGGGGAAAAAATAATTGATAAAGAATATAAAGAGTTAGAAGTATATAAAAACACAGAGAGAAATTATGTAGCAAAAATAGAAATAGAAGGAAAGAAGTATATATTGAAGTCTCCTAAATCAGAAATAATAATACCTCAGAGAAAAATACAGACATTTATAAAAAAAGGAGAAGCATTAAATACTTTAATAAATGTGAGAGAAAGAATAGCAGAAGGAATTACAGAATATGCAGTTCCCTTTTTAGCTATAGTGAAGAAAAAGCTTTTCATAAAAGAAAGCTATATACTAATGGAGTGTGTAGAAGGAAATTCAATAAAGAGCATTTTTGATATAGATGAAATAATGGAAATAGTTAATAAATTACATAAAAGAAAAATATATCATGGAGATTTAAATACTTCAAACTTCATAAAAAGCTTAAATGGAATAAAAATAATAGATACTCAGGGGAAGAAGGAAAAGTTTTTTTATTTTAAGAGATGGAATGATCTTTTTATAATGAAGAATGATTTATTGGTAATAGAAAAAGAATATAAAGTAGAAGAAAAATATTATAAAAAAAATAAAAATTTATCATATTATATAATTTTCGCTATAAGAAAAATAAAAAAATTAAAATTTATAGAAAAAATAAAATCAAAGAAAAAAGAATTGAGAAAAAAAGGTTGGAAAATATAAAAAATTAACAAAATAAAAAAGAGAGGAAATATGAAGAAAATAAAAGTAGGACTTTTAGTTGAAGAATTTTATGATAAAGATTTAGGAGGTTTTGGAGGATATGGAATTTTAGCAAGAGAATATCTTACTAAATATTTAAGTTCAGAAGAAATTGAAATTGAAGTTATAATAGGGAGTAATTCAAAAAAAGAATCAAAAACAATTATAAAAGATGGAATTAAAATACATTATTTACCTAAAAATTGGTCAACTAAATTTGATATTGATTTTATATATTTATTAAAAGTAAAAGAATTTTTTAAAAAACAAAAGTTTGATATTTATATGAGTATAGAAATGAGTAAAATTGCTTATGAAGTTTTAAAAAGGGAAAAAAATAAAAAATTGATACTTTGGGTTCAAGACCCTAGACCTAAATATGATTGGGAAGAAATAAAAAGTGTTAGCATATCTAATGAATATAATAGTTATTTAAATTATTATTCCAAGTGGGAAGAAAGAATTCAGAAATTATTAAAGAAATTAAATATAGAGAATAGACTTATATTAATTTCACAAGGTGAATATTTGAAGAAAAAAGCAAAAGATCTCTATAAATTACCTGAGAATATTGAAATAAAATATTTTCCAAATCCAATAAAAATACAAAATAGAGTTAATTTTGATTTAAAAAAAGATTCAGTTATATTTCTAGGAAGATTGACTCCAGTGAAAAGGCCATGGATATATTTTGAATTAGCAAAACTTTTTCCAGAAAAAATATTTTATGTTTGTGGACAAGGTGATGAAATAAGTGAAATATTAGAAAAATATAAAAATATAAAAAATTTAAAGTTTATGGGACATATTTTTGGAGAAGAAAAAGATAAATTGTTAAAAGAAGCTAAAGTTTTAGTGAATACCTCAATACATGAGGCTATACCTGTTTCTTTTTTAGAAGCTATATCATATGGATTAAAAATACTAAGTTGTCAAAATCCTGATGATATAACAGCAAATAATGGATATTTTACAGGAACAGTTTTAGGCGATGGATATGAAGAGATAGAAAAATTTCAAAAAGGTTTAAAATATTGTTTTGATAATTATAATGAATCTGAAATTTTAGAATCTATAAAAAAAATAAGAGAAAATCATAATTTAGAAAAGTTTATAAAGGAAGGAAGAGAAATTATAAAAAATGGAGCTAGAAATGAATGAAATTAATTTAACAATAGCGGTAGCAATATATAATATAGAAAAATATCTTCCTAAATGTCTAGAAAGTTTATTAAATCAAAGCATAAAAAATAATTATGAAATTTTATTAATTAATGATGGATCTACAGATAACTCACTAAAAATATGTGAAGAATTTTTAGCAAAAGGATTAAAAGCAGAAATATTGACTAAAAAAAATGAAGGATTGACTAGTGTTAGAAACTTAGCAATAAAAAATGCTAAAGGCACACATATTTTTTTTATCGATGGAGATGATTGGATAGAAGAAAATACTATTGAAACAATCTTTAATAATATAAAAGAGTTTGATATGCTGGCTTTCGGATTTAATTGGATTTTTTCAAAGAAATCAATAACAGATTTGAGATTTCAAAAAAATGAAATATTGAGTGAAAATATAGAAAATGAAATTTTTAAAAATAATATTAATACAGCAGTTTGGAATAAAATTTTTAAAAAAGATATAATTATTAAAAATGATTTGAAGTTTCCAGATTTAAAGGGAGCAGAAGATTATATTTTTATTTATGAATATTTATTAAGTTGTCAAAAAATAAAAAAAATACCTATTCCATTATATAATTACAATCAGAGAGAAGATAGTCTCTCTAATGAAAAAAAAGAGTATTTTTATATAAATACTTTAAAAGTTTATGAAGAATTGATAAAAAAAAATAAAAAACAAGAAAGTTATTTTATGAAATATATTTTAGAAAACTATGTTTATTTAATGAGGGAATATAATAAAAAAAAGATATCTTCCAAAAATAGGAAAATAGAAGAATCAAGAAAAAATATAGAAAATTTTTTGAAAATGAAAAAGATAATCTTCAATAAAAAAATAAAATTAAAAACTAAAATAAGGTATTTTAAATTGAAAAAAAGGTGGATTTAATAATGAAATTATTTGAAATAGATATAAAAAATAAAGATAAGATTTTAAAATATTCTATAATTATATTTTTATTGATTTTAATATTTGGAACAAAAGGCAGTTTAGTGTTAGGAATAATTCCATTAAGTTATCTTATTTATAGAAAAAAAGATATAAGCATAGTAGAGATTTTAAATATATTTGAACAAGGGATTTTCTATAAATTTTTTATAAGCTTAATATATGAATATGGGAATATGCGAAATGAAAGTATAAGACTTTTACTGCTCTTGTCTATTGTTAATTTATTTTTAAATTTTAAAAAAATAAATTTTAAATTAGAGAAGATATCATTAATTTTGGGAATGTGGTTTATTATCGGTTTGTTTTGGAACTATTTATCCCCTGGAAATATAGAAAGTTTAAAAATATTTTATAAAGAAAATATTTATTTATTAATTCCACTTTCATTGAATATTCTTTTTATAAAAAATGAAATTTTATTATCTATGGGCAAAAGGATATTTCCTCTAACTATATTTGGGCTTTTTTTTAAGGTAATAAGTACAGCAAAGGTATATGAAATGAAAGGAAATTTAATATCTATTCTTTCACTAATAGTTCCTTATACTTTTTTTTCAATATTTTTGGAAAAAAATAAATATTTAAAATTTATAAATTTAACAGCATTTATTACAGGTATTTGGATTATATTAAAATCTGGAGCACGAGGAGCTCTGGCTGGAATAGTGATTGGAATGATAATAGGAATAATCTTAAGTAGAGGATGGAAAGGAATTATAATATCAGGAGTTTTATTATTTACTGTTCTTATTGGTTTAAAATTTTCTCCTAAAATGGAAAAACATTTTTTAAAAATAAATGATTTTTCTACAAGAAGTCGTTATTATTTAGTAGATGCAGGAATATATACTTTTAAAAATAATTTTATATTTGGGAGTGGCAGAGGAAACACTCAAAAATATTTTATAGAGTATTCGAATACAGATTTTAATCCAAAGAAACATCTAAAAAATGACAATGAGATTAAAATAACAAAAGAAGTTTATCTTAAAACTTTTCCAGATACTCATAATATTTTTATAGATTTTTTGGCGGAGTATGGAATATTAGGTATTTTTATTACTTTTTTTCTAGGGATAGTAATACCACTGGATATGTGCAGGCAATATTTTATTACTAAAAATAATGAAATATTACAAATTTTAGTATCTTTAATTTCTTTTTTTGCTTCTGGAATATCTTGGAGTTTATGGACAAGACACAATGAAGGAATCCCTTATTTTATAGTATTACTATGGTTTTTTAGTATTTTCCAATATCAAAATAAAAAATAATAAATTTTATAAAAATTTATTAAAATAATATTAAAAAATAAAAATATATTTGACTAAATAAAAGTGTGGGCTGAATATGTTTTAGAATTAAAGAAGAAAAATAAAATAAAATTATATTTAAATAAAAAAGAGATCATATTTTATATATGATCTCTTTTTTGTTTCTTTAAAACACATAATTAACATATTTGTATTATATAAAAAACGTAAAATATCTTGTCAAACATTAAATATTAAATAAATATAGTGAATGAAATTTGATTTTAAAATTTTATAAAAAAATCAAATTGGATAAAACGAAATTTTGTAATTTTAAAGAGTATAAATAAAATTTTTAAAGTTTTCATTTTTTCATTTGTTGCACAATGGTGTAGAAAAAAAATAAATAATGATGTATAATTTAGTTTGAAAACTATAATTTTGCGCTTAAAAGTTAAAACACCAAAAAATATAAAGAGTTTAAAAAATGTTGCAAAAATCTTGGGAGGATTTCATCATGGAGAGAAAAAAAATAAATATTATAGGAATAATATATATAGCTTTGTTATTTATAGTATATGAAATGATGCTTAGAATAACAGGATTTAGTATAAATACTGCTGTATATGGGCTATTTATTATTTTAGTTTTTTTCTATTCTATGACAGGTAACTTAAATTTTAATGAAGAAGAAGTGAGTTGTAATACAATTTTTATAAATAGCTTAATATTTGGAATTTTCTTTTTATTTTATAAAATTCTTTCAATTTTTACAGTGTTTATAGTATTTTCGCTTTTTCAGTTATTTATTTATAGATTGATATTAAAATTTAAAGAAAAAAATAAAAATGAAACTCCTAAGTTAATAAATGAACGAAGTTTCATAAAATTTGGGATAGATTCATTAGGAATAATTTTTGGAATGATGGGAGCTTTCATATCAAAGTATGGTTTAGATTGGGAAGAAAAGTTAGAGGTAGAATATCTGTTCACTTATTTAGGAATATTTTTGATTGGATATTTCTATACAAGGATGAATGATAGAAGTTGGAGTTATACAAATATATTAGATGTTTTAAACCTTATTTTCTTAAATAGTATATCAACAATTGTCTTTTTAATAATTATATATACAAGAATAATTGATTATCCAGTATCTACGATTTTAGTTTCATTGATTTTATCTATTTCATTTCAATTATTCTGCAGATATTTATTTAGATTAAAAAGATTCTATAAAAGTAAAAATAGAGGGCTAATCCCAGAAGAGAGAGTTTTAGTATATGGTGCAGGAGAAGCAGGGGCAATATTAGCTCAAGAGTCAATGACTAATCCGATATTTCCATATCATATAGTTGGATTTTTAGATGATGATCCAAAGAAAAAAGATACATATATATACAACATAAAAGTTTTGGGGAATAAAGAAAACTTAGAAGAGATAATAAAGCGAGAAAAAGTATCAGAAGTTCTTTTAGCATTACCTTCTCTTCATAGCTCAGATATGAGAAATATTGTAGATAGAATTAAATCAGTTGGAAATGTGGAGATTAAAACAGTCCCAACTATAGCAGAGATACTTGAGAATAGAGAATTGGCTTCTCAATTAAGAAAAGTAAGAATAGAAGATCTATTAGGAAGAGATGAAATAGTAATTAATGATGGAAATATTAGAAACTTAATTGAGGGTAAGGTTATTTTTGTAACTGGTGGAGCAGGAAGTATTGGTTCTGAACTTTCAAGACAGATAGCTAAATATTCTCCTAAACAGTTGATAAATATTGATATTAATGAAAATTCAATATATTTTCTTGAACTGGAAATGAAAAGAAAATATCCAAATCTTGAACTTGTATCAGAAATATGCAATGTGAGAGAAAAGAAAAAACTGGAAATACTTTTTGCTAAGTATAGACCCAATATAGTATTCCATGCAGCAGCACATAAACATGTACCTTTGATGGAGCATAATCCAGAAGAAGCGATAAAAAATAATATATTTGGAACTAAAAATGTAGCTGAGTGTGCTGATAAATATGGTGCTGAAAAGATGGTTCTTATCTCAACAGATAAAGCAGTAAATCCAACGAATGTAATGGGAGCCAGTAAAAGAGCATGTGAGCTTGTAATTCAGCATATGAACAAGGTTGCTAAAAATACAAAGTATATGGCAGTAAGATTTGGCAATGTATTAGGGAGTAATGGATCAGTTATTCCAATATTTAGAAAGTTATTAGAGGAAGGAAAAAATCTTACTCTTACTCATAAAGATATAACAAGATATTTTATGACAATACCAGAGGCAGCGCAACTAGTAATAGAAGCAGGTTCATTAGGAAATGGTGGAGAAATATTTATTCTAGATATGGGAAAACCAGTGAAAATATATGATCTTGCTCAGACAATGATAAAGCTTTCTAACTCAGATGTAGGAGTAGATATAGTAGGGCTTAGACCAGGAGAAAAATTATTTGAAGAACTTCTTTATGATATAAATTCAGCAATAAAAACAGAGAATAAAAAAATCTTTATAACAAAAATTGAAGATGGGGATGTAGATATAACACAATTCTTTGAAAAACTATGGGAAGCAGGACAACATGCAAATGTAGATGAAATCAAAGATATAATGAAAAAGTTAGTTGTTTCATATAAGGAAGCAAATTATCAATAATTCTAAATTAAAGTAGAGAAATAGTTAGTTGGGGGAAGGTAGAAAATGTTTTTTAAGAGAGTATTTGATATAACAGCATCATTTTTAGGAATAATATTCTTTTTACCTTTAATGATATTAACAGGATTACTTATAAAATTTACTTCTCCTGGACCAATATTATTTAAGCAGAAAAGACTGACAATAGGAGCAAAAGAATTTACTATATATAAGTTTAGAAGCATGAGGACAGATTTTGATAAGGATGCTAAAGGAATACAAGTGAAGGGAAGTAGCAGCGCAATAACACCAATAGGGAAATTTATCAGAAAAACTAAGATAGATGAACTTCCACAGTTGTTTAATATCCTTAGTGGAGATATGAGTTTTA
>OLSH01001475.1_pt1 | contig 11304 bp, 9 predicted proteins | sample 1643221 | NCBI WGS metagenome assembly OLSH01 (sample SAMEA3136681, study PRJEB25190) | human gut metagenome | biome: human gut; feature: human-associated habitat; material: faeces | place: Austria | collected 2013 | reverse complement strand
CCAGGCCCTGATAGCCGCTTAATATAAACCGTCCAACATTATGGGGTCAGTTCATTCGGGGCGGATTTTTTTTGCCTGTTGCCGGCCAGCCTGAGCGACTGGCCGGGCCTGCACGATTAATTGACGGTGAACTCATCGGTACCGAGGTGAGCGTAGTCCACCTTCTGCAGCTGGAAGTTGGTGATGTACACCGGACCGGCCTTTTGCTCAGAGATAAAACGATAGCGCGGGACGATTTCCGCCGCCTTGATCCCGGTCCACTGGGAGAAGAAACTGAGGAAATCATTCGCTGAGCGCTGCGCTTTAATCACTTTATGCGCTTTGTCATCGCTGGACAGCACCATAAACGGCACCTGGAAGTTCTGCTGGAACTTATCGTCATGCGCCAGATACTGCACCTCTTTTCCCCGCTCCTTGAACGCCAGACCATGATCGGAAAAGTAGGTCAGTGAAAAGGTATCGCCGGAGTTTTGCAACTGACTGTATAGCTTAGCCAGCAGCGAATCGGTCTGCGTCATGCTGTAGAGATAACAGGAGGTCTCTTTCGACTGGACGAAAACCGTGTACTTGCCTTTGGTCCGATCGCAGGCCTGCGGGTGAGAGCCCATCAGATGCAGGACAATCAGCTGCGGCTGGGTGCGCTGCGTAGAGAGTACCTGCTCGGTCAGCTTTAATAACTGCTCGTCCTGAGTATTTTTATTGGCCTCGAAATCGCCGTTTTTCAGGAACTGGACTTCATCCGCACGTTTGGCGATGCTGGCGATAGCGGTGTCGTACTCGCCAATCTGCCCCTGGTTGGAGAACCACCAGGTCTGGAAACCCGCGCGGTTGGCGAGGGTGACAAAGTTATCCTGAAACTGCGGTTTGCCGTCGACCACCCGGTTAAGCGTCAGGCCGAGCGATTTCTGCGTCGAGCCGCTGGCGGCGACATAGTTGTTAAACAGATAACCGTTTACTGAGCTGGCAAACGGCGTGTTATCCCAGTGGCCGCCGAAGGCGCCGAGGGCGTCGCGACGGGCGCTCTCGCCAATCACCACCACATAGAGATGGTACTTTGGCTTCACCGCCAGCACGTGCCAGCTGTCTTTCATGCCGGCCAGCTGCGCCATTCGCGCCTGCTCGTCCAGCACCTCGTTATTATTCACCACCACGTCTTTCACAAAACGAAAGGCCGGATAACCGGTGTCAATCACCTTGAACACGCCGCCCCAGGCGAGGTTTTGCACCGGCTGCAGAAAGAAGATCCCGACGCTGAACAGCAGGCCCAGGGTCTCCATTTTTCCCCAGCGGGAGGGCTCAACGATCCTGCGGCGGACCGCAATGATCCCCAGTGCGAAAATGAAGACCGCCAGCAGATAGTTGTACCACGGGAAGATGGTCAGAATTTCCGTAGATTCTTCCACGTTGGTCGCGTGCAGCGCCAGCAAGGTGTTGAAATTGGGGGCGCCGTAAGCCTGGCCAAAGGGGTAATACAGGGCCGCCAGCAGCGAATAGGCGCCGACTACCCCTTTCTGGACGCGCGGAAAAGCGCGCCACAGAAGATGTAACACGCAGGTAAATGCCACGGTATAGAGCAGGCTAAATTCATAGCCCAGCGCCAGGTTAATCAACAGCGATTGTAAAAAGTAGAATCCTGTCCATGGGTTCAGTGCCAGTCGGCGGGCGACCAGCGTATCTTTCAGGGTGGTGACATTCATAGTAAACAATCAAAAAGAGGCCATGCGCATCCCCTGGCGACAAGGGGTAAAACCTGCTGGACAGTGCGTGAAGAGGGTCTCTGCGAGCCGCGAATGTGGCAGGGCTGTGCAAAGATAGGGCTTGTAAATGGTAAGGTCAACCAGACATAACAGATTGTTTTGCGAGGGCGCTTACAAAACTTGAAAAAAGGTCAGGGAAACGGGGGAAACCGGTCATTTTGCCGGCAGAAGATGACAGAAAAATGAAGCGGCGTACCGCGACGCCGCCTTAGGAATGGGGTTTGTCCTGCTGTGGTTTACCGTTGATCATCTCGCACAGCATACCGATCAGCATTAATCGTACTTTAAAGGGGGAATGGCTAAACACGTTTAAGCACCTCTTGAATTCGTTCATCTGCTCTCCTCCTGCCTGTTCACGCCGACAATCCATGATGGCTGTTTGCATTACATACAGATATAGCACAGGCTATATTTTATAGCTATGGCTAAAACGTTAATTTTTTGTGCTCTTGGCGCAATCCATTACAATGTGGATCTTTTTATATGATGCTTGACGCGTCACACGAATGAGGAAGCACAATGAACCGTCGCGCAGGTAAGCCAATAACAAAAAAAGTGACGCAGTTAGTAAATGTTGAAGAGCACGTTGAGGGGTTCCGTCAGGTGCGGGAAGCGCATCGCCGCGAACTGATCGATGACTATGTGGAGCTGATCTCCGATCTGATCAACGAAGTGGGGGAGGCGCGCCAGGTGGATATGGCGGCGCGTCTTGGCGTTTCGCAGCCCACGGTCGCCAAAATGCTCAAACGCCTGGCCAGCGTGGGTCTGATCGAACAGATCCCCTGGCGCGGGATCTTTTTAACCCCGGAAGGGGAAAAGCTGGCCCAGGAAAGTCGCGAACGCCACCAGATTGTGGAAAACTTTCTGCTGGCCATTGGCGTCAGTCCGGAAATCGCCCGCCGCGATGCGGAGGGAATGGAGCATCACGTGAGTGAAGAGACGCTGGCGATGTTCCTGAAATTTACCCAGAAACAGGGATCCCAGGAAGCATGACTCTTCCCTTTGTTCAGTCGCTGCTGCGCGACCGTTTTTTACACCTGCTGCTGATTATCGCCTGCGTGCTCAGCGCCATCGTGCCGTTTGTCCCGGCAAGCTGGCCGGCGGCCATTGACTGGCATACCATCATTACGCTCAGCGGCCTGATGCTGTTGACCAAGGGCATTGAACTGAGCGGCTACTTTGACGTGCTGGGGCGGAAAATGGCCCGCCGCTTCGTGACTGAGCGCCAGCTGGCCATCTTTATGGTGCTGGCGGCAGCGCTCCTGTCCACCTTCCTGACCAACGATGTGGCCCTGTTTATTGTGGTGCCGCTGACGCTGACGCTGAAAAAGTGGTGTGCGATCCCGGTTAACCGTCTGATTATCTTCGAAGCGCTGGCGGTTAACGCCGGGTCGCTGCTGACGCCGATCGGCAACCCGCAGAACATTTTGCTGTGGGGACGGTCCGGCCTCTCTTTCGTCGGGTTTATCGGCGAGATGTTACCCCTGGCGGCGGCAATGATGTTGACCCTGCTGGTGCTGTGCTGGTTCTGTTTCCCGGCAAACCGGCTTAGCTACCAGAGTAGCGATAAGGCGCCATCGTGGCAGCCTAAGCTGGTCTGGAGCTGTCTGGGATTGTATCTGGTGTTCCTGACCGCGCTGGAGATGAATCAGGCGCTGTGGGGGCTGGCGCTGGTGCTGCTGGGCTTCCTGATTCTGGCCCGGGCGGTGATCGTCCATGTGGACTGGTCGCTGCTGCTGGTGTTTATGGTGATGTTTATCGACGTCCACCTGCTGACCCAGCTTCCGGCGCTGCATCATGTGCTGAGCGGCGTCGGGACGCTTTCCGGCGGCGGACTGTGGCTGACCGCCATCGGCCTGTCTCAGGTGATCAGTAATGTGCCCTCGACCATTCTGCTGCTCAACTATGTCCCGCCGTCGATACTGCTTGCCTGGGCGGTTAACGTGGGCGGCTTTGGTCTGCTGCCAGGATCGCTGGCCAATATCATCGCCCTGCGCATGGCCAGCGATCGGCGGATCTGGTGGCGCTTCCATCTTTACTCCATTCCTATGCTGCTATGGGCGGCCATCAGCGGCTATTGGCTCTTTAAACTCTGCGCCTGATTTCTGCAGAATTGGGCAAGAAACTGACAGAAACACCCCATTCGCACGCCTCGACACAGCGGTATAACTATACCGCTGACGTTAACCATCCTGTTGAGGAGAGTGCTATGCGATATCAAAAACTGGGCAATACCGGTCTGTTTGTCTCTGAGCTGTGCCTGGGCACCATGACCTTCGGCGGCGAAGAAGGGATGTGGGGCAAAATCGGCCAGCTGCGCCAGGCTGAAGCCGAACAGCTGGTCGGCAGCGCGCTGGACGCCGGGATCAACTTTATCGATACCGCCAACGTCTACTCGGAAGGGCGCTCTGAAGAGATTACCGGTCAGGCGCTGAAAAACCTGAAAATCCCGCGTGAAAACGTGGTGGTGGCGACCAAAGTGTTTGGCGAAACCGGCACCGCCGGCGTGAACTCGCGCGGCAGCTCACGGTACCACATCATGGGCAGCGTGAAGGAGAGCCTGCGCCGCCTGCAGCTCGATCATATCGATCTCTATCAATTGCATGGCTTCGATCCGGCGACGCCGATCGAAGAGACGCTATCGGCCCTGGATACCCTGGTACAGCAGGGGCATGTGCGCTACATCGGTGTTTCAAACTGGGCGGCCTGGCAAATCGCCAAAGCGCTGGGCATCGCGGAACGCCTTGGACTCTCGCGCTTTGCTTCTCTGCAGGCCTACTACACGATTGCCGGGCGTGACCTGGAACGTGAGCTGGTGCCGATGCTGCAAAGCGAAGGACTCGGCCTGATGGTCTGGAGTCCGCTGGCGGGCGGCCTGCTGAGCGGGAAATACCGCCGCGACGGCGAGGCGGAAGCGGGTGGTCGTCGCCTGGCGTTCGACTTTCCGCCCTTGGATAAAGCGCGCGCATTTGATTGCATCGACGTCATGCGGGTGATAGCTGAAGCAAAAGGGGTATCGGTGGCGCAGATTGCCCTGGCGTGGCTGCTGCATCAGCCGGCGGTGACCAGCGTCATTATTGGCGCCAAACGGGCCGAGCAGTTGCAGGATAACATCGCTGCGACCGCTATCCGCCTGAGCGATGATGAGTTGCGCCAGCTTGACGCGGTCAGCGCCCTGCCGCGCGAATATCCGGGCTGGATGCTGGAGCGACAGGGGGAATATCGTCGTCATCAGCTTGACGCGCAGTAACGCCGTTTTTTCCGTGCCTATAAAGATCGCCGCTTGCGGCGATCTTTTTTGTTTGCCTGGCTCACAGAAAACGATCCGACTTTTGCTTCGGTGGCGGATCTTTTGTATATGACTAGTCATTATAGTTAAATGACTAGTCATATACCGAGGCGCAGCATGAAGAACACACTACCGGCAGATTTTTTATGGGGTAATTCCGTCTCCAGCATGCAGACGGAGGGGGCGTGGAACGAGGGGGGCAAGGGGATGTCGGTGTACGATATTCGTCAACCGGCGGAATTCGCCTCGGACTGGAAGGTCGCGACCGACTCCTATCATCGCTTTCGCGAAGATTTCAATCTGATGCAGGATCTGGGCATGAACTGCTACCGCTTCCAGATCGCCTGGAGCCGGGTGTGCCCGGAAGGGGACGGCGAATTCAATGAAGAGGGGATCGCGTTCTACCATCAGTTTATCGATGAGCTCATTGCCCGCGGTATTGAACCGATGATCTGCCTGTATCACTTTGATATGCCGCTGTCGCTGGCGGAGCGTTACAACGGTTTTACCGACCGCCGGGTCATGGACGCCTTTATCCGCTATGGCCAGAAGATGATCGACTGTTATGGCGATAAGGTGAAGTACTGGCTGACCTTCAATGAACAGAACCTCTACCATTCGCCGGAAGCCTTCCTGATCACCGGCTATTTGCGTGGCGATAAAACGCTGCGCGAACTCTACCAGATCCAGCACCACGTGATGATGGCGCATGTCCATCTGACCCACTATCTGCATCAGACGAAGCCGCAGTGCCTGATGGGCGGAATGCTGGCCCATGCGCTGGTCTATCCGGCTACCTGCAAACCACGCGATATTCTCTGCGCCCAGCAACTGGACGAGTTTTTAAACCAGAACCTGCTGCGCGCCTACGCCGGCGAGGGTTATAGCCCGGAAGTGATGCATTTTGTCGCTCGCCAAGGCTTTGACGATATTTATCGCCCTGAAGATATCGCGCTGATGGCGACGGTGAAGGTCGATTATCTGGCGTTCAGCTATTACGCCAGCCGTGCGCTCAATAGCGACGCGATCCCGCCGGGAACGGCGGTCAACAATTACATGCTATTCGGTAATCAGGATAACCCGTACCTGAAAGCGACGGAATGGAACTGGCAGATCGATCCGCTGGGATTTCGCATGATCATCACCCGCTATTACAATGACTGGCGGCTACCGGTGTTCCCGATTGAAAATGGCATCGGGGTGATCGAATCCTGGGATGGCGAACATCCCATTGCCGATGATTACCGCATCGCCTACCATCGCGACCATATTAACGCCATGAAAGCGGCGATATTTGAGGACGGCGCGCAGGTGATTGGCTATCTCGGCTGGGGATTAATCGATATCCTCAGCTCTCAGGGCGATATGCGTAAGCGCTACGGCGTGGTGTACGTCAATCGTGAGAACCATGACCTCAAGGATCTGCGGCGGGTGCCGAAGAAGAGCTATGCGTGGCTAAAGCAGGTGATCCACAGCAACGGCGAAGCGATGTAACAGTGTCCTGGCGGTCAGGTCAAGTATGCTGTCCGCCAGCCACACACAGAATGTAAAAGGACCGGGAATGACGGCGAAGTATCTGCAAATCGCGCGGGAAATAAAAAAACGCATCATCAGCCAGCAGTATCCTGCCAGCGCGCCGCTACCCGACCAGTTTGCGCTGGCGGCGGAGTTCAACACCAGCCGGATGACGATCCAGCAGGCGATGCGTCAGTTAATCGTCGAAGGGCTTATCTATACCCGCAAAGGACTGGGTACCTTTGTGCGGAAAAATTTTCTCCAGCTGTCGCAGTGGGAGTTGCCCGGCAGCGACTATTTTGGCGCCACCAAAACCTGGGAGCATCTTGGCGAGGTACAAAGCGAAGTGGTGCGCTTTGAGGTGCGTTTTCCCAGCGACAAAGAGCAGAGTTCGCTGCTGATTGACGCCGATGCGCCGGTGTATGACTTCGTTCGCCTGCGGTTGCTCAACGGGGAACCGGTGTCGCTGGATCTGACGGTCATGCCGGTGGGGCTAGTGCCGGGGCTCAATAAAAGCCATCTGGAAAGCTCGGTGTTTCGCTATATCCAGGAGACGCTGGGGCTGAAGCTGATGGGATCTTACCGCGTGGTGCGTGCGATGAAGCCGGATGAACTGGATAAATTACATCTTCACTGCGACCTCACCGACCCGGTGCTGGAGGTTGAACAGGTGATCTACCTCGAAGACGGTACGCCGCTGGAGTATGCCCACTGTCACTATCGCTACGATCACGGCGGGATTATTCTGGTGAATAACGGCTAGACCGGGGACCCCTGTTTGCGCAGCGCTTAGCAGGCCCAGGGTGTTGTCAGGTTTGGTAACCCAGGCAAGGCGTCAGCCGCAGCCCGGGGAAATGCAGATAAAAAAACGGCGGGCATCAGGCCCGCCGTTTTTCTTGTCATGCAGAACTTAGTTCAGACGCACCGGCATACCGGAGCGGTTCTGGATAGCCTGCTCAACCACGTTCTGATCGACATCAGACTGGCTGGTGATCGCCTGTACCGGCTGAGTCAGGGTGATCGGCACGATTTCGCCGCCCTGGAACTGCGCTTCGGTGGTCGACAGCGGGTTGTGAACCTCAATGTAACGGCTGCCGTCCGGCTCGGTGGTCGCTTTTACCGGCTCATCGATAAACTGCACGCGGGTGCCGACCGGCACATTCTCAAACAGGAATTTGATGTCATCGTTGCGCAGACGCACGCAGCCGTGGCTCACGCGCAGGCCAATACCAAAGTTAGCGTTGGTGCCGTGGATGGCGTACAGACGGCCAATATATAACGCGTACAGACCCATCGGGTTATCCGGACCGGCCGGTACGACGGCTGGCAGCGGGTTGCCGGCAGCGGCGTATTCAGCGTGCATCTTGGCGGTCGGCGTCCAGGTCGGGCCGGCCTTCTTGCGTTCGACTTTGGTGGTCCAGTTAATCGGCGTATCTTTACCTAACTGGCCGATACCGATCGGCAGAACGATCACGGTGTTGGTGCCTTTCGGATAGTAATACAGACGCATCTCGGCGCTGTTGATGACGATGCCTTCGTGGACGGTGTCCGGCAGGATCAGCTGCTGCGGGATGTTCAGGACGCTACCGCCTTTTGGCAGATAGGTGTCCACCCCCGGGTTGGCTTCCAGCATGTTGGACAGCCCCATCTGATATTTCGCCGCAAAGTATTCCAGCGGCTGCTTGTTATCATCCGGAATGGTGATGACCTGATTCTGACCAACCAAACGGCTGCCGTCGGTCGGCAAAGGATAGGTGACAGCAGACGCTGTATTGCAAAAGCCTACGAGGGCGAAGGCTGCCGCTAAGAGTGTAGATAATTTCATAGTCTTTAATGTCGTGTGCGAAATCAACGCCACACAGGCCTTTGTTAATGATTGAGACAGTAGATGGGAGCGCATTATATGTGCATTCCGCTAAACAGGTAAATCAGATGTGTACGAAATCACATTTTTTTCCCTGTCGCCTCGGCTGACGGGGCTGGCGGATGATGCAATCGCCGCCTCTCACGCGGGTGACAGGGAGGTTATCCTTCCAGTAACCGGTCCTGTAGCGAAGCGCGTGCCGGGGCGGTGAGCTGGTACTCTTCTGCCAGCCAGGCGTCGACCGTGCCATAGCGCTGGTGGATGGCTGACAGCGCGGCGGCGAGATAGGACTCTTTCACCGTCAGGATATCCGCCAGACTCTGGCGTCCCTGGGGCGTCAGGTCGTTGCCCAGCATCTCCAGCATCCAGGCTTCCACTTGTGTCAGCATGCCGTGGGTGAGCAGATACTCCTCCATGACCGTCTCGCTGTCGCATCCGACGGCAAACAGGGTTAACGCGCAGCCGACGCCGGTGCGATCTTTGCCGACGGCGCAGTGTTGCAGTAAAGCGCCTTCAAAAGGCGTGGTCAGCCAGGCGGCGAGCTGGCGATAGGCCGGGTTATTAAAGGGCAACTGGCGATACAGTTGCAGCATAAACTGCTCCCCGTTCAGCGCGTTAAGGGTGGCAGCATTCAGCTCGGTGACTTTCGCATTCACATCGCCGAGCGGCGGATTAGCGGGCGCGTTTAAATAGTGAGTGAGCGGGCTAAGCTTGTCAGGGGTGCGCTGCACTTCGCCGGGGTCGCGATAGTCGAGCACCCGACTGAGCGGCAGCGTCGCCAGATGGTTGAGATCGTCCGCCGTCAACCGATTTAGCGCGCCGGAGCGTAGCAGCTTGCCGCTGCGTACCGTGCGTCCGTCGGCGGCGCGCTGGCCGCCGAGGTCGCGAAAATTGATACCGCCCTGCAGGGATAAAAAAGCCGGGTGTCGCGGTAGGCTGGTGGTCATGGGGTTCCTCATAATGACGTACAGAATAACCGTTTGAGCCCTGGTCTGCGGCTCATCTGACAAAGACCTTAGCACAAGCGCCGCGGCGGAATTTACCGCAGGCCGTGAAAAGTGTGTCATTTGCTGGCATAATGTCTGTTGTGTCACACCCCTCATTCTCTTTTTTCAGGATATCCCCGTGCTAGTATCCAGCAACGTTACCATGCAGTTTGGCAGTAAGCCGCTGTTCGAAAATATCTCCGTTAAATTTGGCGGCGGCAACCGTTATGGTCTGATCGGCGCCAACGGCAGCGGTAAATCGACCTTTATGAAGATCCTCGGCGGCGATCTCGAGCCGACGCTGGGCAACGTTTCTCTCGACCCGAACGAGCGTATCGGTAAGCTGCGCCAGGATCAGTTCGCCTTCGAAGCATTCACCGTGCTGGATACGGTTATCATGGGCCACGGCGAGCTGTGGGAAGTGAAGCAAGAGCGCGATCGCATCTACGCGCTGCCCGAAATGAGCGAGGAAGACGGCTATAAAGTGGCCGACCTGGAAGTCAAATACGGCGAGATGGACGGTTACTCCGCCGAAGCGCGCGCCGGCGAACTGCTGCTCGGCGTCGGCATTCCGGTTGAACAGCATTACGGCCCGATGAGCGAAGTCGCGCCGGGCTGGAAACTGCGCGTCCTGCTGGCGCAGGCGCTGTTCTCCAATCCGGATATCCTGCTGCTCGACGAACCGACGAACAACCTGGACATCGACACCATCCGCTGGCTGGAGCAGACGCTGAACGATCGCGACAGCACCATGATCATCATCTCGCACGACCGTCACTTCCTGAACATGGTCTGCACCCACATGGCGGACCTCGACTACGGCGAGCTGCGCGTCTATCCGGGCAACTACGACGAATACATGACCGCGGCCACCCAGGCGCGTGAGCGTCTGCTGGCGGACAACGCCAAGAAAAAAGCGCAGATTGCGGACCTGCAGTCCTTCGTTAGCCGCTTTAGCGCCAACGCTTCTAAATCACGTCAGGCCACCTCGCGCGCGCGCCAGATTGACAAAATCAAGCTGGAAGAGGTTAAAGCCTCCAGCCGTCAGAACCCGTTTATCCGCTTCGAACAGGACAAGAAACTGTTCCGTAACGCGCTGGAAGTGGAAGCCCTTACCAAAGGCTTTGATGAAGGTCCGCTGTTCAAAAAGGTCAACCTGTTGCTGGAAGTGGGCGAGAAGATTGCCATTCTGGGCGCCAATGGCGTGGGTAAATCCACCATGCTGAAAACTCTGGTAGGCGAACTGCAGCCGGACAACGGCACCGTGAAATGGTCTGAAAACGCGCAAATTGGTTACTACGCGCAGGATCATGAGTACGAGTTCGAAAACGACCTGACGGTCTTCGAGTGGATGAGCCAGTGGAAGCAGGAAAGCGACGACGAGCAGGCGGTACGCAGTATCCTCGGCCGTCTGTTGTTTAGCCAGGACGATATCAAAAAGCCGGCGAAAGTCCTTTCTGGTGGTGAGAAAGGGCGCATGCTGTTCGGTAAGCTGATGATGCAGAAGCCAAACATCCTGATCATGGACGAACCGACCAACCACCTGGATATGGAATCGATCGAATCGCTGAACATGGCGCTGGAGATGTATCAGGGCACCCTGATCTTCGTTTCTCACGACCGCGAGTTCGTCAGCTCGCTGGCGACCCGCGTCCTGGAGATCACCCCAGAACGCGTGATCGATTTCAGCGGTAACTACGAAGACTACCTGCGCAGCAAAGGTATCGAGTAATCCCTGTCCGTTACCCGGGTAGCGGCTACGCCTTACCCGGGCTACGCCTGGCATGTGATCTGTAGGCCCGCGCAAGCGTAGCGCCGCCGGGCAATAACTGCGGGTAAAGAGCCACTTTCGCGCCGGATGGCGGCTGCGCCTTATCCGGCCTACGGTCCGTG
>OLSH01001459.1_pt1 | contig 11414 bp, 9 predicted proteins | sample 1643221 | NCBI WGS metagenome assembly OLSH01 (sample SAMEA3136681, study PRJEB25190) | human gut metagenome | biome: human gut; feature: human-associated habitat; material: faeces | place: Austria | collected 2013 | reverse complement strand
GCAGCGTGTACACAAATGACAGCATGGCATTCACATTATCCAAAGGCGGCCGCCTATTCCTTCCCTTGAAATAGAAATCCTTTTTCTGCTGTAATATGAGCTGGTCGAAAACCCCAAAGTAAATACTGGCATCCTCCCCTTCATACCCCCGCAGCTGAGCCATGTTCCGGCTTTCCTCTATGCGCTTGAGGGATTGTTTCAGGAACCCGGCCGCATCCTTCACCTTCTCTGTGTCAATCTGAAGTCCATGGTCTCTCACAGCTCTTTCCAGAACCCATCTGGCATTGTATACTTTTCCAAGGATACAGTTTCTGCCTATCATCAGGCATGCGTCCTGATCCATGGAAACCTGGTACTGTTTCCTGCGCAGAAGTACGTTTCCCCGCACACGTCCGGTCACGCGGGCCAGAAATCTTCCCTGAGGCGAAAGGATGCAAAGTGATATGTCCCGCTCCGCGCATCCCCCCATGAGGGCCGGGCTCATTCCCCTGTATCCAAAGGACACTATTCCCTCCAGATTATGGAGCGGTATCCGTCCCAGTTCCGTATCGTTGTCATAGATTACCACATTTTCCCCGTCCAGCGACAGATAACTATCAGGAGAAGTAACATACAGGGTGTTTAATAACTTCCTCATACATCCTCCTCAATCTTCCCACGGATATAATCCCTGACAGGTGATGCTTTTCCCAGTTTCGGCATACATATATCTTTCATGGAGCAGGCATTACAGCTCTTTGACCATCTGACCTTTGGTGTATATCCCTTGTCATAAAGTTCATGCATCTCCTGAAATATATCCCTTACCCGTTTTCGCAGTTCATCTGTAATCTCCACCACATTCCTGCGGTGAATCTCTCCGTAATACAGCGCCCCCGCTTCAATCCTGGCTGACAGCATTTCCTCCAGGCACATGGCCTGGGCCGCCAGCTGCAGTATATCTGCTTCTGATTCCTTTGGGCTCCCCTTTTTATATTCCACCGGAAATACCCGAAACAGTCCCCTGTGCCCATGGAGTCCGATTCCATCCTCCGCCCTGTGAAACTCTACAATATCGCATTCCCCGCTGACACCCATACTCCTGGAATACACAGGCAATGCCCTGCTTATCATCACATCGCCCCGCCTTTCTGCCAAATATGGATCATGGGCCTTTTTGTGGAGCAGCTCTCCTTCTATGGTATGCTCATTCTCTTTCCACTGCTGTTCAATATGTATAAGGGCCCACTGGCGCCTGCAAAAGGTGAAATGCTGGATACCGGACACCATGAGGAAGTCATCCTCCCTGTATTCCATTATATCTTCTCCGAAACTTCAACCGTTTCCGGAATCTGGTCCCTATGGACGGCAACCGTGTAATCCCCGTATTTTCTGGGATACTCCACTTCCTCATTCTTTTTTACTTCCACGGCATCAAAGAGTTTGTATGCAGGGCAATCTCCCAGTTCCTTACTATGTTTAAACACGATGAGCCGGCGGACCGCCATTTTTCCCCTGGCTGCGGAATGGTCGATTTCAAACATATTGATGATGGCATCCCACAAAAGTTCCAAATCCTCCTCTGAAAAGCCCGTGGATTTTCTGGCCAGATTAGCTGATATGTAACCCTCCGCGCGGTACAGGGCGTAGGGAACGATATTCTTTCTTCCCATTTCCGTACTCTTATTTTCCGCGTCCTTTTCTGTGGTGATAGCCACACGGGTAATGGTCACTTCCTGACTCACAATGGGGTCAATGCTTCTGGCAAATCCCAGCTGTACAGGCCCACGCACCTGGCCGCAGTTTAACGCTGCCTTTACAAAGGTTGTCATGACCGCGCCAAAGGCTCGGATATCGAAAAAGTTACGGCACATAAAATCCCGTATTTTCTGGTCTACCTGAGGGTCTTTCTTTTTGAGTTCCTTGATTCCCTTTTCATCTGTCTTAAGCTCAATGTACGCGGTATTGTCACTTCTGTTTAAGGGTACATCCTCCCGGATATATATTTTATACCCGGGCTCGTCTTCCTTCAGTGTCTCCACATAATTGCGTATCTTACGTTTTAAGCACACATCCGTCACGATACCGTATCCGCTCTCCGGATCAATCCTCGGCAGATTGCCTGCATCCGGGTCGCCGTTTGGATTCCCGTTCTCCACATCAAATAACACCACAAATTCATACCTGTTCTTAATCACCTCTGCCATTTTAAGCCTCCTCCTTTATCTTCTTCTCATATCTCTTCTGAGTCTGATGGTAATATCCCAATATGAACATTCCCTGCTCCTCCAGGGTAAGCCGCCTTGGGCAGGCTGCCTTCTGTCCCTCTGCGACAGTCAGCCTTCCCTGTAAATCACCCAGTATTTTTTCATAATATATCTCCTTCGCCCCATTATTCATCTTCTTTATGTGGCTGTTTTTCAGCTTAAATAAAATGGGAAAGATTGCCGCCGGCGTCGCGCATGCAGAGTTAAAATACTTATCCTTTATGGTGGCGTTAATCCCCGGATTGGCGTCCTCCTGGATTGCCTCCAGAACCGCAAACTCCCTTCCCAGGATGTACGCGGTATTATTACTGTCTTCATTCAGCGCCATGGTTATTTCCTCCTTTTCATTTCCATTTTTCAGCAGATATGCTTTGATAATGGCTGCCCTTCCCCTGGTTATCTTATAAATCCGGCTGTCCCCGTCGTCCTGCTCTGCCCGTATCCTGCCAAGCACGGCCTGATACAGGGACGCCGGATACCGGCTGCCGGATATAATTGCCCTGTACACTGCCCCGGACATACTGGGAACCGGCTTTTTATCCCTGGACTTTTTATTGACGGTCTCCTGCAGCATACGCCACATTCCCAGATACTCCACGGCGTCGGCTGCCGGACGCACTATTTCCATTCTGTCATAATGTTCTTTTATATGCTTTAATATATTTCCAAAGCTGTCCTGATAGAAAAAACGCACTGCCAGCCTGGCTGCATTAGGCGCCAGACCTAATATATAAAATTTCCTGTCCATATCAAGACTGTCCTGGACATCCTGAGCCGCAACCGCTTTTCCCTCTGCCAGGTTCTTGAATACCCCATCCACTATTTCCTGGTTCTCCATCGTTGGCTCCGATACGCACGCAAATATATTCTGGTATCGTTCGTCGCCTTCCTCGGACCAGTAAACCACTGCCGTGTCACCGATGGTTGTCCCATGAGTCCGGTCCCCAAGGAGATAATTGAGCGCCGTGGTATAGGCATAGGCCGCGTATGTTCCCACCGGTGCGTTAAAGCTCTGTTCCTTGCCGTATGATTCAAAGGCAGGTGCATTAAAGGAAACCAGCGCAGCACCGCTGGACTGGGCCCCCTGGACGCCTTTTATGGTGCCGTGAATCCTGGCTATTTCCTCCCTGCGCCCTGTCACCAGGCAGACGCCCACAGGTCCTGTGCCTGACTGACCGCTATATTCTTCCCAGCACTGCCTTATATCCGGGTCCTCATGGACATATTCCCCATCTACCATGAACACCAGATTAGAACCAGATATAATCTCCTCCAGTTCCGGTATCAGGCATGGGTTTTCCGCTGCCTGATCTGGCGCCCAGCGGTCAAAAAACCGGCACACCGCCCTGGCTGCGGGACTACTGATATGCTCAAGAATGTCCTTATGCTTCTTTTTTGCGCACTCAAAGCATTCCCTGGACCGCTCCGGTTTCCCCTTATTATCGATTCCCAGCATATAGCCGGAATGGTCGCACAGGAAATTGGCAGATACACCGGAAGAACGGGAAACCATCTGCGGTACCGTAAGGTTCTGCGGTACCATGACTGTCTTTTTACCATTCTGCTGCTCCTGCTTAAGGGGAATGACACCCTTAAGCTCCCCCTGCTCTGAAATATCCAGCCCGTACGCTACCTTGGCCCTGCACCAGCCCGGACTGGTTATCTTTCCCTTCCGTTCAAGGGCTTCATAATATTCAACAAGCGCCTGGAGAATCATCGCACCACCTCACAATTCCTTACATCCAGAACTCCATCCTTCATAACGGCCCTGAAAAACATGGGTTTAATGTCCTCTGTATCTGAGTAATCAAGATCATACAGCATATACCCCAAATCCCTCTCCGTTCCGTCATATGCAGTGTCTACTTTCTCCTCTTCATAGAGGGCAAACTGGGCAGGGAATTCCCGGCATCCAAAATACGGCCTGTGATAGCACTCACCTCTGCGGAGCCGGCGCATGATAATGTCCTTAAACTTACCCTCGTTATCCCCCGGGGTTGCCTTGGGGGTCATCTCAAAATGGGCCTCAACCACATATTCCACATCCCGCAGAAGAATGGCCGCTCTCTGTACGATTTCCTCCCTGCTGCCTATATACAGCGGTTTTCCTCCCCCGTTTATGGCGGACAATACATTTCCTGCCAATACCTTGCTCTTTACCTCATTTCTTCGGATGCTGGTAAACTGAATGGGTTTTCTCACATAGATTTTGTCAATCACCCACCGCATCCCCGGATGCCAGTAGACCGCCTCCAGCATTCCCCTTGCGGCGGAAGGCGTCATCACATCATAGCTGCACCGTTCCACCTTCATCTCAGGGCGGCTGAAAAGGGCATAATCTCCCCACAGCCGGACCCGTACTCCTCGGCTCATCACTTCACTCCTTTCCGGCATATGCCATTTTCATGAAAGGGACTTAAAACATGACGGCATCGCCACGGCTTACGTCAATCACAAGTCCCCTCTCCCTTGTATACTGCTCCTTATTCCTCAGAACATAAAATTCCCGGTCTATCTGTTCAAGGCGGCCTGCGCCGTTTAACGCTTCAAAATCATGTTCAAAAACATTTACACAGTACTGTCCCGCCTGCCTGATAAGCTCCCTGTTATGCTCTCCCCGCCGGATTTGCATGGCAATCCGCGCTGCTTCCGGCTCTGTATCAATTAAAATGGTCCTGGTATTGCTCTCAATCAGGCGGAACCCGGAAGCCACTGATGCAAATGGAAACATGAAGGAACGGCTTCCCTGCTCAAACTGCTCCACCACATCCTTTGCGTCCAATCCCTCCCCTTTATACCGGTACAGCCTGGTGAAATATTCTCCAATGGCCTCCGGCGATGATATATCTTCATACTTTCCCACAATCTGCCCCGCAACTGAAATAGGCAGTTTTAATTCCTGTGGTATATGGATATCCTCCTCTTCCTCCAAAGTAAATACCTGGGTAATGCATTCTTCCGGATCCCTCTTTCCCTCCCTGTTGCACCTTCCGGCAGCCTGGATCACGCTGTCAATTCCGGCCAGCTCCCTGTATACGGCCGGAAAATCAAAATCCACGCCTGCTTCCACCAGGCTGGTGGAAATAAGCCGGCACGGTTCTCCTGATGACAGACGGTTGCGAATCTCCTTCAAAAGCTCCTTCCTGTGCTTTGGATACATCAATGTGGATAAATGGTACGTTCCCCGGTCCTCAATGGACTCGTAGATACGCTGTACACGCTTTCTGCTGTTCAGGATGCAAAGGACCTGATGCCGGCCTTCCAGCTCCTTCACCAGATACTCCTGGGATATCCGTCCTGCCAGGTGTATCCTTGTTCTTTTGAAAAAATCATATTGTCCTTTTACATCCGGACATAGTTCCGCCGCCTCCAGTTCCTGTATCTTTGCAGGAAAGAAGGGCTGCAGGGACGGCTGGGTAGCCGTACAGATAACAGCCGTGCAGTGATAATTACATATAAGCTCGCTGACAGCCCGAATACATGGCATCAGATATTTCACCGGCAGCATTTGTGCCTCATCAAATATGATTACACTGTTGGCAATGTTATGCAGTTTGCGGCATGCCGAGGTCCTGCAGGCATAGAGTGATTCAAAAAACCGGACATTTGTAGTGACCACCACCGGCTTGTCCCAGTTTTCTGCGGCCAGCTGCTCCATTTTTAATTCCTTGTCGCTCTCCTTATCCTCATATGTTACATTACAATGGTTTTCCAGGACATTTTTCTTTCCCAGGATTTCCTTAAATACCTGGGCGTTCTGTTCGATGATACTCGTATACGGGATCACATAAATAATCCGGTCAAGACCATGTTCCACCGCGTGGCGCAGGGCAAACCCAAGGGAGGACACGGTCTTGCCTCCGCCGGTAGGTACCGTGAGCTGGTACAGCCCCTGCCTCCTGAGGCCTGCCTGCAAACAAGCCTTCAGTATAGCCGTCCTTCTTCCATTTACAGATGTCAAATCATCATTGGAAAGCCAGGATTCCACATGGCTTTCCAGACGCCTGAGAAGGACATCCATACAATCATGGTCCCCCCTTCCCGCATCCTGGCCCAGCATGAATTGTTCCGTATCCAGATAATCTCCGTCCACAAGGCATGAAAACAGCATCCTGATAAAAAATGACAGGCCGAAGCCGCCCTTGCCTATCTGTCTCAGCGGCAGCCCGGGAAAATCCGGCATCTCAACTTCATTTTTATACGGACTGTAATCCTCTAACTGCTTCTTAAGCCTTCCCTGAAGCGTGGCCTCCCCCGCCGTGTCTCCGGTCCTTCCCCCGTCCAGAAGGCCTGAATGGTGACCGCTGATACAATAAGCGGCGCAATAAGCAGCCAGCGGGTTGGACCCGGCATACTGCCGCATCATCTCCTGGGCTCCCGCCGTGGCGTGGTCCGTAATGGAACCGCCCTCCAGACGTTTTCTGAATCCCTGGGAATATTTCCCGATGTCGTGCAGAATTCCGCATCCATATCCCCATGCTCCGCACCGGAAAGCCCCTGCAAACAGTTCAGAACGCCTGGCAGTCTCTGTCAGATGCTCCTTCACGGTCTGTTTTCGCGCCTTGTCGTCACTGATGTGCGCATAGTATTGCATATGTTCCCCCTTTCCCTCAGTATTGTACAAATTATAACACATATTTGTCTTAAATTAAATAATTTTGACAAATATTACCATATTTATTTTTTATATAAAGATAAATACCGCGGCCCACTCCCCCGCCTGCACCATCTGCGTCGTCTCATCCGGCGCCTCACCTGCCGTCCATACTTACAACATTTATTTTTCTAATTCCATTCATTCCAAACACCCCATATTGCATCAATCCATAAATATGGCGCATTCTAAAAACATCCAAAAAGCTATTTGATTACAGTTTACTCAGAAAGGAATTGCCATGAACAACAACCTCACCGGATATCTCGGTACCTATGCCTCGCCTGAAAGCCTGGGCATTTACCGTTTTACCATTGATTTAAGAAACGGGGCAATGTCTTACCCTGAATTATATTATGAAGCCCCGGATTGTAAGTATCTTTCCCTGAAGGATTCCCTGCTGGCTTCCCCATTAAAAAGAGAGGACCGGTCTGGGATATGTCTTTTGGATACAGCCCATAATAAGGATGATGCATCTGCTTCACCGGCAGCGGAAGATTTTGAGGAGTCCTCGCCGGCCTGCTACGTGGTCCGGGATGACCGTTATATATACACGGCCAACTACCATGAAGGTACCGTACTGATATACGAGATAAAATATGAGGCAGGTTCTCATGGACGTGAAAAACGGCCTGACCGCCCGTACCTTGAACTGGCCAAAAGAATCCACATTGCACCCAAGGCCGGATGCCATCAGATTTTGTTTCACAGCCACTATATGATGGTTCCCTGCCTGCTGCTGGATAAAGTGATGGTGTTTGACTGTCAAAAGGATTTTTCCCTTGTATCTGAACTGACCTTTGACACGGGCACCGGTCCCCGCCACGGAATTTTTGACAGGGACCATAAGCGGTTCTTCCTTGTCAGCGAGCTGAGTAACCAGGTCTTTGTCTATAGTCTGACAGAAGATGCTGCCGCAGGGACAGAGAGCTGCCATAACAGTATATCCCTTCCTGGCTTTTCCATGAGGCTCCTGCATATCTGTTCCATCCTTCCTTCGGATGCAGTATATGAGGAACCGCCCGCATCGGCAGCCATACGTTTATCACCGGACGAACGCTTTTTGTATGTGTCCACCCGCTATGCGGAGGTCATAACGGTTTTTAAGCTTGACCATGGATGTCTCGAGCAAATCCAGCAAACAGGATGCGGCGGCATCCATCCCCGCGACATGATTCTTACTCCTGACGGCCAGTACCTGCTGGTTGCAAACCGCACCCAGGGCGGCCTTGTAAGCTTTCAGATCAACCCGGAAACAGGCCAGCTCATGGACATATGTTCCCGCGTACCTGCGCCGGAAGCTGTTTCCATTGTTCTTTCCCAACATACTATTTAACCCATATTTCGCCTGATAGGAGGTAGCAGAATGACAAAACTTGATATTGGAATCGTAGGACTTTCCGTTATGGGAAGAAGCCTTGCCCTGAATATGGCTGACCACGGATTTAAGGTGGGAGGTTATAACCGCAGCGCCGCTGTCACAGAACAGGTCATGAGAGACCATCCTCATGAGAACCTGACTCCCTTTTATGACCTGAAGAGCCTGACAGACGCCCTCGATCGTCCCCGGAAGGTAATGCTGATGATCCAGGCAGGCAAACCGGTGGATGCCGTAATAGAACAGTTGGTTCCCCTTCTTGAAGAGGGGGACATGATACTGGACGGAGGGAATTCCTTCTTTGAGGATACCAGAAGGCGGGCAGCCCTGCTGGCAGAGAAGGGAATCCACTACCTGGGGGTAGGCATTTCCGGAGGAGAGGAAGGCGCCCGGTTCGGTCCCTCCATCATGCCCGGAGGCAATGCCAATGCTTACGAATCAGTGCGTCCCATACTGGAAGCCATTGCCGCCAGGGCCATGGATGAACCCTGTTGCGCCTACATCGGCCCGGACGGGGCCGGACATTATGTAAAAATGGTCCATAACGGTATTGAGTACGCAGATATGCAGCTGATTGCAGAATCCTATCTTCTGTTAAAATATGTGGGCGGGTTCACCAATCAGGAGCTGGCTCATATCTTTAAATCCTGGAACGACGGGGAGCTTCACAGCTATCTGATTGGCATTACTGCCGGTATCCTCCAGGAGGCCGACGACCTGGCGGACGGTGAGCTCATTGACCGCATCAAAGACAGCGCGAAACAGAAAGGAACCGGAAGGTGGGCCAGCATAGAAGCCCTGAAGCAAGGCGTGGATATCTCCATGATTACCTCTGCCTGCACGGCCCGCATCATGTCCAACCATCTGGATGAAAGAGAAAAGGCATGGGAGCTTATCCATTCCCCGGCTATCATTCTCTCCCCTGATAAAGAGGCGTTTGCAGCCATGGTCCGCGAAGCCCTGTATACAGGGAAAATCATAGCATATGCCCAGGGCTTCTCCCTGATGCAGGATGCATCCAGGCTGTATGGCTGGAATCTGGACCTGGGAAAAATTGCTTCCATATTCCGTGCGGGATGCATCATCCAGGCTGTTTTCTTAAATGACATCACCCATGCATTTGAAGCTGATCCAAAGCCGGAAAGCCTCATATTCGACCGTTTCTTCCTGTCCCGCATCAATGAGCATCAGGACAGCCTGCGCCAGGCTGTATCCACAGGCGTCATGAACGGCCTTCCCATTCCCGCCCTCTGCAACGCAGTGTCCTACCTGGACGAATTCCGGGCAAAGGCTGCTGGCGCCAATTTAATCCAGGCCCAGCGCGACTGCTTTGGAGCCCACACCTATGAGAGAACAGACCGCGAAGGTGTATTCCACCATGAATGGAGGTGGGCAAATGACAATCAGCACTAACCTTACCATATTCGGCGGCACCGGGGATCTCACCTTCCGCAAGCTTCTTCCTGCTCTTTACACCATGGATATCACCGGAAAGCTTCCGGAAGACAGCCGCATCACCATCATCGGCCGCCGTGACTACGACAGCAGCCATTACCGTCAGATTGCCAGAGACTGGGTGGAGAAATTCACCCGGCTCTCCTTTGAGGAAAAAGCATTTGACCGTTTTTCAGAAAAAATAGATTATTACCGGATGGATTTCTCCCGTTTGGAAGCATATCATGGGCTGAATCATTATTACAGGGAAAATGATATCCGCTCCCACATCTTTTACTTTGCAGTGGCTCCCCGTTTTTTCAGCGCCATCACAGAAGGACTTAAACTGGTCCATGGTTCTTCCTCCGGCAAGGTGATACTTGAAAAGCCCTTTGGCGAGAACCTGGCTGCGGCCACAGCCCTTAACAAAGAGCTGGAAGCATTCTTTGGCCCGGAGCATATTTACCGCATCGACCACTACCTCGGAAAGGAAATGGTCCGCAATATCCAGGCAATCCGGTTTTCTAATCCCATTTTTACAGACGTATGGAATTCCCGCTATATTGAATCTGTGCAGATTTCCGCCCTGGAGGACATGGGCGTGGAAACCCGGGGCGGATACTATGATGGCAGCGGCGCCCTGAAAGATATGGTGCAGAACCATCTGTTCCAGATTTTGTCCATCATGGCCATGGAACAGCCGGAGGAATTCAATCCCAGGGGGCTGCACAATGCCCAGTTGGATGTCTTTCGCTGTTTGCGGCCGGCTGATGAGACATCCATAGAAAGCACCCTGGTCATGGGGCAATATGAGGGATACCGCGGCGAACCCCTTGTAAAACCGGATTCACAGACAGAAACCTATGGAGCACTGCGACTTTTCATTGACAACGAGCGCTGGAAAGGGACCCCATTTTACATCCGGACCGGAAAAAAGACAGGGAAACGCGAGATTGAACTGGCTGTCATTTTTCGCCGGCCTTATCCGGAAGTGGAGCCCAACATACTAATCATAAAGATTCAGCCCACGGAAGGAGTTTATCTGCAGTTTAATATCAAACGTCCCGGTGATTCTGAGGATATCATTCCTGCCAAGATGGATTTCTGCCAGAACTGCAGCCTGATTCATCAGCTCAACACCCCGGAGGCCTATGAACGTCTTATCACTGCCTGTATGGCAGGGGAGCGCTCCTGGTTCTCACAATGGGACCAGATAGAGCTGAGCTGGAATTATATCAGCCATCTGAAGGAACTCCATGCTGGAAAGCAGCTGCCGGTGTATCCTTATAAGCCCGGAACCCATGGACCGGTTGAAGCGGACCGGATGCTGGAACAGTATGGGCATAGATGGCTGTAGGCAGTTGCGGGCGGCTGTAGACGGCTTTAGACAGCTGTAAACGGCAGCGGACCGCAGGAGACACAATATGTACAGTAAAGAAGAACAGAAAAAGGCGGCTGCCTGGCAGGCGGCTGGCCATCGACGGGGTGGATGCCATTGACCCGGATTTCTATTCCCTCAAGGGCGGCGGCGGTGCCCTGTTCCGTGAAAAGATCATCGCCTGCAAGGCCCGGCGTGTCATATGGATTATGCCCGCCCACAATCACGTCCACTCCTTCATTTTTAAGCTTCTGGATCTGATGGTAGGTACGCCAAAGACTCTTGACTTAATAATAGTTCTTTTCTTAATTGGCGTATCCTGTT
>OLSH01001456.1_pt1 | contig 11456 bp, 10 predicted proteins | sample 1643221 | NCBI WGS metagenome assembly OLSH01 (sample SAMEA3136681, study PRJEB25190) | human gut metagenome | biome: human gut; feature: human-associated habitat; material: faeces | place: Austria | collected 2013 | reverse complement strand
TTCAGACCAGCAGCTTGGAACGCATTTGGTATGGACAAAGAAGGTGCTGACTACAGAGCTTGTGCAGCATACGGTCCGTTATACAAATAAGAACAGTCAAATAACAAGGAGTACCCTCGGGTGCTCCTTCTATAAAATTACAGAATGTTTGTGGAGGAAATCAATATGTTAAAAGGAATTCCAAAAATCTTATCACCAGAATTATTAAAAGTTTTATGTGAAATGGGACATAGTGACCGCATTGTGATTGCAGACGGAAACTTTCCATCAGAATCTATGGGAAAAGATGCGATTGTGATCCGTTGTGACGGACATGGTGTACCGGAGATCCTGGATGCGATCCTTCAGGTATTCCCACTGGATACATACGTAGAAAATCCAGTCAATCTGATGCAGCTGATGCCGGATGATGTGGGCAAAGTAGAGACACCGATCTGGGATACATACAAAGAGATCGTGAAAAAACACGATGACCGCGGAGAGGCTGCAATCGGAAATATTGAAAGATTTGCATTCTATGATGAAGCAAAAACAGCGTATGCGATCATTGCAACAGGAGAATCTGCAATTTACGCAAATGTAATGCTGCAGAAGGGTGTTGTAGTAGAGTAGAAATTATAATTGTACGGATTCGGGCAATATAGATTTCTGGATATGATGACTGGGGAAGGTTCTGTAAAAAGCGGAACACTTCCTCAGTTTTTTGTTTATGCATGTCTTTTTGTCAGTGGACATAGACTATAAGAGAAAGTAAAATATACTGGTGAAACCAAAAAATCTATCTTTATAATAGGAAGATGTTTGAATGGATATGTATGAGGTGTAAAGGTTTATGAATCTGGAAGAAATCTGGAAATGGCTGAAAGGAAAACGGAATACATTTTTTGCGGAGGCGGCAACTGCCTTTATTTTAATTGCTGTTCTGGGTGTTGCAGGAATTACGGCGGGAAGATCCGGTATTACAAAGTCTTCAGAAGTGGAGTCCGTACGGACAAAGGCAGAAGCAAACAAAGTGGAGGAGCAAGAGCAGGAGAACGCAGAAAAGAAGCAGGAGACGCAGACGGAGGAAGTGATTGCCGACGGGCAGTACCCAATCATGGGACAAAGCAGTGTGACTACAGAGCAGATGGTTTCTTATTTTCAGTCCAGTGGAAAAGCATATCCGGCGGAAAGCCTGGCTAAGGGCGGAGCGGACAGTATCGAAACATTTTGCAGGATTTATGTAGAGGAAGCGCAGGCAGAGGGTGTGAGACCGGAGGTCGCATTTGTACAGACTATGAAAGAGACCGGATTTCTCCAGTATGGAGGGGATGCTTCGATCGAACAGTTTAATTTTGCGGGACTTGGGACAACAGGCGGTGGTGTGCCGGGCAATTTTTACCCCGATGTGCGGACCGGAGTGCGGGCTCAGATCCAGCATTTGAAGGCCTATGCGACAGCAGATCCTCTGGCACAGGAATGTGTGGATGACCGGTATGAATATGTGCAGAAAGGCTCGGCTCCGTATGTTCAGTGGCTTGGTCAGAAGGAAAACCCGCAAGGGGCGGGATGGGCGACCGCAGAAAATTACGGATATTCGATCGTGGAGATGATCTCTCATCTAAAAGGTAAAAATTCGTAAAAGCGGGCAGGATACAAAAACTGTGTAAATTCTATGAAATATCTTAAGATTTTTGAAATTCCTTGACAAATGGAATATCGAAAGATATGATTATCTGGTAGTTAATATACAGTTAACAATTAGTTAAAATAAAAGGTTATGAGGGAGAGGAGTACACAATTACTCTTGGCAGAGAGAATCGTCCGGGGCTGAAAGGCGATTTCAAGAAAGGGCTGTGGAAGGTAGCTTCTGAACCGGATATCTGAACAGGAAGTAGGGTATCCCGGAGTTGTTCACGTTACAGGACTCAAGAAGATATATGCGTACGCATATAATGAAGGTGGTACCGCGGAACATTCGCCCTTTGCATTTCTGATGTGGAGGGTGTTTTTTTGTTATTGAGAGAATGACGAGCGGGAAGGAACAGAACAGGGACATTTTGAGGAGGAAATTATGAGTAAAGAACTGGCAAAGACCTATGATCCAAAAGCGATCGAGGAAAAATTGTATGAAAGATGGTGTGAGAACAAGTATTTTCATGCGGAGGTGGACAGAAGCAGAAAACCGTTCACAACGGTGATGCCTCCTCCGAATATTACAGGAAAGCTGCATATGGGACATGCGCTGGACAATACATTGCAGGATATTCTGATTCGCTATAAGAGAATGCAGGGATACAATGCACTCTGGATTCCGGGAACTGATCATGCGGCAATCTCCACAGAGGTGAAGGTTACCAATCAGCTGAAGGAAGAAGGAATTGATAAGAAAGAACTGGGAAGAGAAGGATTCCTTGAGAGAACCTGGCAGTGGAAAGAAGAGTATGCGGGAACGATTGAAAATCAGCTGAAGAAGCTGGGAATTTCCTGTGACTGGGACAGAGAGCGTTTTACAATGGATGAGGGATGTTCCAAGGCAGTAGAAGAAGTATTTATTAAATTATACGAAAAAGGGTATATTTACAAAGGTTCCAGAATCATCAACTGGTGTCCGAAATGTAAGACCTCTCTTTCTGATGCAGAGGTAGAGCATGAGGAGCAGGCAGGCAACTTTTGGCACATCAAATATCCGATCGTAGGAACAGATCGTTTTCTGGAGATCGCAACAACACGTCCGGAGACAATGCTGGGAGATACAGCCATTGCCGTACACCCGGACGATGAGAGATACAAAGATATCGTAGGCAAGAATGTATTGCTTCCGCTGGTGAATAAAGAGATTCCGGTCGTGGCGGATTACTATGTAGATAAAGAGTTTGGAACCGGTGCAGTAAAGATCACACCGGCTCATGATCCGAATGACTTCGAGGTTGGAAAGCGTCACAATCTGGAAGAGATCAACATTATGAATGATGATGCGACCATCAACGAAAAAGGCGGAAAATATGCAGGAATGGATCGCTACGAAGCGAGAAAAGCCATTGTTGAAGATTTAAAAGAGCAGGGATATCTGGTAGAAATCGAGCCGCACTCTCATAATGTAGGAACTCACGACCGCTGCGGAACGACAGTAGAGCCGTTGATCAAACAGCAGTGGTTTGTAAAGATGGAAGAGCTGGCGAAACCTGCAATCGAGGCACTTAAGACGGGAGAACTGAAATTTGTGCCGGAGCGTTTTAACAAGATTTATTTACACTGGCTGGAGAATATCAAAGACTGGTGTATTTCCAGACAGATCTGGTGGGGACACAGAATCCCTGCATACTACTGTGATGAATGTGGAGAGTTTGTTGTGGCAAGAGAGATGCCGGAAACATGTCCGCACTGTGGCTGCACACACTTTACACAGGATGAGGATACACTGGATACATGGTTCAGTTCTGCACTGTGGCCGTTCTCCACACTTGGATGGCCGGACAAGACAGAAGATCTGGATTATTTCTATCCGACGGATGTTCTTGTAACAGGATATGACATCATCTTCTTCTGGGTAATCCGTATGGTATTCTCAGGATATGAGCATACAGGTAAATCTCCGTTCCATACAGTACTGATCCACGGTCTGGTAAGAGATTCTCAGGGACGCAAGATGAGCAAGTCACTTGGCAATGGAATCGATCCGCTGGAGGTCATCGACCAGTATGGATGCGATGCACTGCGTCTGACTCTTGTGACAGGAAATGCACCGGGAAATGATATGCGTTTCTATCATGAGAGAGTAGAGTCAAGCCGTAACTTTGCAAACAAAGTATGGAATGCATCCAGATTTATCATGATGAACATGGAAGAAAATGTAGTTGCAGAACCGGATGCGTCTTTGTTAAACGAGGCAGATAAGTGGATCTTATCCAGAGTCAACAGACTGGCAAAAGATGTGACAGAGAACATGGATAAATTCGAACTTGGAATCGCAGTTCAGAAAGTATATGACTTTATCTGGGATGAATTCTGTGACTGGTATGTAGAGACTGCAAAATACAGAATCTACCACAAAGAGGAAGAAAAAGCGGCTGCAGACTGCGTACTCTGGGTATTGAAAACAGTATTGAAACAGGCGTTGAAATTACTTCATCCGTTTATGCCGTTTATCACAGAGGAGATTTACAGCGTACTGGTACCGGAAGAAGAATCTCTGATGATGTCCGAGTGGCCACAGTTTCATGCAGAGTGGGATTTCCCGGCAGAAGAAAATGTGATGGAACATGTAAAAGAGATCACACGAGGTATCCGCAATATGCGTGCAGAGATGAATGTTCCGAACAACCGTAAGACCAAAGTATATGTTGTGTGTGAGGATACTGAGATCTGTGACGGAATCAGCACACTGGAGAATTCCATCAAGCCGCTGATGATGGCAGAAAAGATTCTGGTACAGCAGACGAAAGAAAATATCGCAGATAATGCCGTTTCTGTTGTGGTACCGGATGCAGTCGTATATCTGCCATTGGAAGATTTGGTAGATTTTGAGCAGGAGATGGAACGTCTGCAAAAAGAAGAGGAGAAACTGAAAAAAGAAATCAAACGAGCAGAGGGCATGCTCTCCAATGAGCGTTTTATCAGCAAAGCACCGGAGGCAAAAGTGCAGGAAGAGCGTGAAAAGCTCGAAAAATATACACAGATGCTTCAGCAGGTACAGGAGAGAATGGCCGGACTGAAAAAATAAGTGAGGTTATCAATGAAACATATTCATATGAAGAAACCTGATATAAAAGGCTTTTTCCAGAAAATACGAAATTTAAAGATGCAGGATATCAAAGAGCATTTTAAGGAAAGAAAAGAGCGGCGCAGACAGATTCTGGAAAAGCGCCGCAATGGAAAATTCGCGCGTAAAATGCAGCCGGTCTACAGGATGATGAATCGACTTTCATTAGTACTTCATTACCTGTTGGCATGTGTCTTAAACTTTATCATCGAGATTATATCCAGGCATTCCCTGTTTGAGGCATGGGACTATCTGGTAGGGACACCGAAGGTGTTTTTCTTCAACGCCTTTTTGATTTTTGCCACATTTTCTATTGTATATCTGGTCAGGAGACGTGTGTTTGCACGGATCCTGCTCAGTGTTTTCTGGCTGGCGCTTGGAGTCTGCAACGGATATATGCTGCTTAAAAGGGTTACGCCGTTCAATGCGCAGGATCTGAAAGCATGGTCAGAAGGTCTGGCAGTGTCGAAAAATTATTTTTCGGCAATGGAGTTTGTGCTCCTTGGCATAGGGATCGTGGCCGTGATCCTGTGGGTGATCTCCATGTGGAGAAGAGGCGGTCAGTACACAGGAAAGATGCATCGTGTGGCGGCTCTTTTCGGAGTTGTGATTTCTATCGGAGCCTATATCGGACTGACAAATATTGCCATTGACAAAAGGGTTGTTTCCAATTACTTTGGCAATATTGCATTTGCATATGAAGATTACGGATTCCCGTACTGTTTTGCTGCCAGTGTCTTTAATACAGGAATTTCAGAGCCTGCCGGATACAGTAAAGAGACAATGGATGAGATCACAGATGGCGGAGAGCTTTCCAAGAGCAGTACCGGATTAGAAGAAGGAGAGATGCCGAATATCATGTTCGTACAGCTGGAATCCTTTTTTGATCCGACAGAAGTGGAGTGGCTGCAGTTTTCCGAGGATCCGATTCCGAATCTGCGGAAGATGTTTCAAAATTATTCAAGCGGATATTTTAAGGCGCCGTCGGTAGGAGCAGGTACGGCAAATACGGAATTTGAAGTGCTGACCGGAATGAGTATGCGTTTCTTCGGACCGGGAGAGTATCCGTATAAGACATATGCCAAGACAAAATATGTGGAGAGTGCGGCATCTGCACTGAGTGCACTCGGATATGGTACAGAGGCACTTCACAATAACGGTGGAAATTTCTACAGCCGTGCACAGGTATATAACCATATGGGATTTGACCATTATACCAGCAAAGAGTTTATGAATATTTTGCAGACTACGTCAAATGGATGGGCAACGGATGACGTACTTTTAAAATACCTTGACCAGTCTATGAATACCACAGAAGGGCAGGATTTTGTCTTTACAGTCAGTGTTCAGGGACACGGAGAGTATCCGACGGAGAAAGTGATTGAAAATCCGAAGATCGTAGTAACCGGTCCGGAGGATGAGGGCAAGAAAAACGCATGGGAATACTATGTCAATATGGTGCATGAGATGGATGAATTTGCAGGAAATCTGGTGCGTCAGATTGAAGAGCGCGGAGAACCGACCGTACTTGTATTCTACGGAGACCATCTTCCGACGATGGGACTGGAGGCAAAGGATTTAAAGAGCAAATATTTGTATAATACAAATTATGTGATCTGGGATAATATCGGATTAAAACAGGAAGATAAGAATCTGGCAGCATATCAGATCATGGCAGAAGTGTTTGACCGTCTGGATATTCATTCCGGAACTGTATTCAACTATCACCAGCAGAGACGTCAGACGAAAAATTATCAGGCAGATCTGGAACTGCTTCAGTACGATCTTCTTTACGGAAAGCAATACGCCTATGATAAATATGGCTCTCCGATCAAAGAAGGACATATGGTGATGGGAGTCAGTGATGTGACACTGGATAGTGTGATCGAGCAGCTGGATGGAAGTTACAGTCTGTATGGAGAGAACTTTACGAAACAGAGTAAGGTCTATGTCAACGGAGAGAAACAAACCAGCACCTTTTTGAACAATACCCGTCTGGATTTAAAAGATGTGGAGCTAAAAGACGGTGATGTGATTCAGGTCAATCAGGTTGGTTCCAGTGAGACTATTTTCAGGGAATCGGCACAATACGAATATAAGGATGAAAAACTCACCAGACTTCCGGATGCGGAGGATAAGGTGGAAACAGGACGAAATGCATTTGTCAATCAGGACAAAGATGTAAAGAAGGAAAGTAAAGATGAGTAGAGTGACTTATCAGGAAGCAGAAACGTATATTTCGGAATTGCCGAAATTTACGAAGAAAAATACACTGGAGCACACGCAGAAGTTTCTTTCTTTTCTCGGCAATCCACAGAATGGAAAAAAGGTCATCCATGTAGCAGGCACGAACGGAAAAGGGTCGGTCTGCGTGTATCTGGATGCGATGCTTCGGGCACAGGGAAAGCACACAGGGCTTTTCACATCTCCGCATCTGATTCGGATGAATGAACGCATCCGGATGGATGGAGAACCGGTTTCAGACGAGACATTTACCCGTCTGTTTTTACGGACACAACAGAGCATAAGGAGAATGGAGGCCGAAGGCCTTCCTCATCCGAGCTTTTTTGAATTTCTGTTCGGGATGGCGATGGCAGGCTTTGAGGAAGCAGGCGTGGAATATGTAATACTGGAAACAGGACTGGGCGGACGGCTGGATGCGACAAATTCTATCAGCGGTCCGCTTACCTGTATCCTCACATCGATCGGACTGGATCATACCGAGATTCTGGGAAATACGCTGGAAGAGATTGCGGCAGAAAAGGCAGGAATCTTAAAGCCGCATGTTCCTGTCATATTTGCAGATACACAGCAGGAGAGCAGTCGGGTTATTGAAGAGCGGGCAGGAGAGCTTGGCTGTCCTTGTAAAAAAATAGGGAAAAGTGCGTACGAAATTCTGAAAATTCAGGACGGAACTCTTGCATTTTCTCCGTCAAATGCGTATTATGGAGATACTACATGGAAATTGCAGAACACTGCCATGTATCAGCCGGAAAATGCCATGCTTGCCATGGAGGCCATGCGTATGATCTTCGGAGAGCAGGGAGATGTCTCCGGATGGAGAGAGGCACTTTCGCAGGTGAAGTGGGAAGGCAGAATGGAAGAGATTCTGCCGGATTTTTATGTAGACGGCGCTCACAATGTGAGTGCGGTAAGAATGTTTGTGCAGAGTATCCAAAGAGACAGACGAGAAAAGATTGTGTTATTTTCTGCTGTCAGAGAGAAAAATTACGAAGAGATGATCCGGATTCTCTGTCAGGAGAAAAGCGTCAGCGAATATGTGATTACTTTGATCGAAGATAAGCGGGCTGCACAGGCAGAAGAACTAAAGCGGATATTTCAGAAATATACAGACAAACCTGTTGTGGTAAAAGAAGAACTGCACCAGGCACTTACATATCTATTCTCCCGAAAGGCAGGAAAGGCGGTGTATTGCCTCGGATCTCTTTATCTGACAGGAATGATAAAAGCGATAACAGAGGAGGCAGGGTGATGCTGGACTATGAAAAAGAACTCAAAAATTTCAAACCGAGTCTGGAGGTAGAAGAAATCGAAGACGCGGTTTATCAGGAAGATCTATCAGATATGACAGATCTTTTGAAACAGGTCATGGACCAGAAGACAAAGTAAAGGATTATGGTGAAATAGATGAACTATACGGAGAAAATCCTGCACCAGTCAAACTACTGGTACAATGATGGGCTGAGGAAGGCGCAGATCAGGGATATGTCCGGTGCGATTACCTCTCTTCGGAAAAGTCTGCAGTACAACAGGGCGAATATTGATGCCAGAAATCTTTTGGGTCTCGTGTATTATGGCAGGGGAGAAGTAGCAGAGGGGCTTGTGGAGTGGATCATCAGTAAGAATTTAAAGCCTAAGGACAACCTGGCGGATCGTTTTATTGATGAAGTCCAGAAATCAGCAAAAAAACTGGAGCAGATCAATCAGGCAGTCAAGAAGTATAACCAGTGTCTGATTTATTGTGAACAGCAGGGAGAAGATCTGGCGATCATCCAGCTGAAAAAAGTGATCGCAGCACACCCGACATTTTTGAAAGCGTATCAGCTTCTTGCACTTTTGTATCTTCATACTACACAGTATACAAAGGCGCGGCAGATTTTAAAAACGGCAAGAAAACTGGATACGACGAATGACATTACGCTGCGCTATATGCATGAATTGTCGCTGATCGGCGGGCAGAAGACAACGAAAAAATCCAGAGAAGAGAGTGTGGAGTACAAGCTGGGCAATGAGACGATCATTCAGCCGGCACACGGAAAAAGAGTCAGACAGATTTCAGGGAAAGTAACGGCAGGCAATATTTTTGCCGGGGTACTGATCGGAGCCGCAATCGTCTGGTTTCTGATCGTTCCTTCTGTAGATGAAGCGAAGGTGGCAAAGCAGAATAAGCAGGTTGTAGAATACAGCAACAGGATCAATGCACTGGAAGCACAGGTCAGTGCACAGACAAAGACATTGGATGAGTACCGGGCACAGGATTCGGACAAAGAAGCGCAGGCGCAGAGCGCGGCCAGCACATCGGAGAGTTATGAGAATCTGATGACGGTATCCAGCCAGTATGAGAGCGGAGAGTATTCAGATGCGACGCTGGCAGATACGCTTCTGAACGTGAACCGGGATGCACTGGGACAGAGCGGACAGGCACTCTATGATGAGCTCTCAACAGAGATTTTTCCGGGAGCCTGTGAGACAAAATATCAGAATGGAATGGCAGCACTCAATGTTGCAAATTATGAGACGGCAATTGATGCACTGGGAAAAGTAGTGCGGATGGATGAGCAGTATGACAGTGGAGCTGCCCTGTTAAATCTCGGGATCGCTTATATGAGAAGCGGTGACAATGAGAATGCAAAGACTTATTTTAATCGTGTGGCGGAGCTGTTCCCGGGAACAGAAAATGAGGCGACAGCCAAAAGTAATTTGAACTCAATGAGTGATACCGCTGCAGACGATACCAAAACGGCAGATGATACGCAGGAATAAGATGGTTGAAAAAGCTACGAAAGAGAAGGATATGCAAAAAAGCATATCCTTTTTTAAGTGCGCTTTTGCGTGCATGTTCGAACGGGCGAAAGGGGATTTGAGACAATGAGTATGGAATATCAGGTGCAGGAAAATTGTCTGACGATTTTTCTTCCAAAAGAGGTGGATCATCACAATGCAGAGGAAGTGAAAAAGAGTGCAGATGCGATCATAGAAAAAGAGCATATCAAATATGTCATTTTTGACTTTGAACAGACAGATTTTATGGACAGTTCGGGAATCGGCGTGATCATGGGGAGATATCGAATGATCTGTCTGATCGGAGGAGAGGTGTGGGCAGTTCATGCCAATGCCAGGATAAGAAAGATCCTGACCATGTCGGGAGTCACGAAAATCATGCAGATATATGAGGAGGAACAGGTATGAAGGATACCAATGAAATGGAAATTTTATTTGACAGCCGTTCAGAAAATGAAGGATTTGCAAGAGTGGCAGTAGCAGCGTTTATGACACAGTTAAATCCGACGGTGGAAGAAGTTTCAGATGTCAAAACGGCAGTGTCAGAAGCTGTGACAAATGCGATCATTCACGGATATGATAATCAGATCTGTAAGGTCTCTATCCGATGCAGTGTCAGAGGAAAAGAACTGACGGTAGAAGTCAGAGATACCGGAAAGGGAATTGAAAATATCAAACAGGCAATGACTCCGATGTATACAAGCAAACCGGAGCTGGAACGTTCCGGGATGGGATTTTCTTTTATGGAAGCGTTTATGGATAACGTACATGTAATCTCAGAACCCGGAGAAGGAACCAGAGTTATTATGAAAAAGAGCATAGGGAAAGAAAGGGAGACATGGATCACACAATCGCTTTGATCGAAAAATCACACAATGGAGATAAAGAAGCGAGAGAACAACTGGTGGAAGAAAATATCGGGCTGATCTGGTGTGTTGTAAAACGGTTTTACGGAAGGGGAATCGAGGCAGAAGATCTTTTTCAGATAGGGAGCATCGGGCTTATCAAGGCAATCGACAAATTTGATCTGTCCTATGATGTGAAATTTTCAACCTATGCCGTTCCTATGATATCCGGAGAGATCAAGCGTTTTTTAAGAGATGACGGAATGATCAAAGTCAGCCGTTCACTTAAGGAGCTCTCTTACCGGATCTCTCAGACGAGAGAGAAGATGGCAGACGGACTGGGAAGAGAGCCGACACTGGAAGAACTGTCACAGGAGATGGGAATAGAAAAAGAAGAACTGGTGCAGGCAATGGAAGCCTCGGGAGAGGTTGAATCTCTGTATCGCCCGATCCATCAAAAAGAAGGAAGTGAGATTTCGCTTCTGGACAAGTTGGAAGAAAAAGAACACCGGGAAGAGAAAATTCTGGATCGAATGCTGCTTGGGCAGCTGTTGGAAAAATTAGACGGACAGGAAAGAACCTTGATCTATCTGCGGTATTTTGCGGAAAAAACACAGTCGGCAGTGGGAAAAGAAATGGGAATTTCCCAGGTTCAGGTGTCCAGAATGGAAAAGAAAATCATTCAAAATTTAAGAGAGATGACGCACTGAGAAATCGCATTGTAAAGGGTATATTTTTTCATGGATGTCAGATACTAAGGTCAGAATAAAAGTAGGAGGATGATCAAAGTGGAAAACGGAAAACGAAAAATAATGTGGTGTCTGACAATCCTGGTAGTGGCAGCAGTA
>OLSH01001455.1_pt1 | contig 11457 bp, 10 predicted proteins | sample 1643221 | NCBI WGS metagenome assembly OLSH01 (sample SAMEA3136681, study PRJEB25190) | human gut metagenome | biome: human gut; feature: human-associated habitat; material: faeces | place: Austria | collected 2013 | reverse complement strand
TATGTATTCCGTGAGTACAGCAGTTTTGTAAAAAATTACTGGAAGATTAATGATATCGATCCGGATATTCGTCCTGGAGATATGGAATTAATAGCACAGGCGAAAATCGATTTTATAGCGGTTAACTGCTATCGATCTGATGTGGGAATGGCCCCCGACGACAGCTATAAGCAGGAAATCGGTCTTAATAAATCCGGTATCAAGGGGGAATTCGTATATCCTAACTTGCCAGGTGAATATGCGCTGGCCAGAAATCCCTACGTAGAAGTGACGGATTGGGACTGGCATATTGATCCAGTATGCATGCGCTATTCACTGCGTTACCTGTGGGATCATTACCACCTGCCGATGGTTATAACGGAAGCGGGCTATGGTGCTCATGAAGAGCTGGGAGAAGATGGTAAGATTCATGATCAGGCCCGTATTGATTATCTTAGAGAGTATGTTTATAATGTAGGTCTGGCGATTCAGGATGGGGTAGAGGTATTCGGATTCAATCCATGGTCCTTTACCGATCTTCTCAGCACTGGAAACGGCATGGCAAAGCGTTATGGTCTGGTCTTTGTAAACAGGACCGACGATGACTTAAGGGATATGAAACGGATTAAAAAGGACTCGTTTGACTGGTATTCCGCATTGATACACTCTAACGGTCAGGAATGGGGAACGGATATGTCACAGTGGCGTAATTTTGCTAAAAATAAGGCGGAATAAACAATAAGAGGGGGTACCAACATGGCTAAAAAGAATTATGCGGCAATCTGTAACTCGATCATCGCGGTGTGCGGTGGTGAAAATAATATCTCCCGCATTAGTCATTGTATGACTCGTTTGCGCGTACAGCTTTTAGACGGAAGTAGATTAAACAGAGAGGAAGCAGGAAAAATAGCCGGAATTCTGAACCTGGTAGTACAAAATGGTGAATATCAGTTTGTCATCGGTCAGGATGTTCCAAATTTGTATGCAGAATTTATTAAACATGAGGGGCTTAAGACTGGAGGAGAAGTTACAGACGCCGCTGCATTAAAGCAAGATACGGAAGCGAAAAAGGGAAATGTAATGAATACCATTATGTCTTTTATTGGTGGAACCTTTTCTCCTGTTATTCCCGTGTTAATAGCTGGCGGTCTTACCGGGGCCGTATTGACGCTGCTGACCGCATTCTTTGGAGTATCCACAGAGTCGGGTACTTATGCAGTTATCTATGCGATTAACCAGGCGACATTTTATTTCCTGCCAGTCTTCATAGGCTTTTCCGCAGCAAACCGATTGAAGTCCAATGGCTTTCTAGGGGCCTTTCTGGGGGCAATACTGCTGTTCTCCACTATTAACAATGTAGAGGGGCTTAATTTCCTTGGTATTCCCATTCAGCAGATTAGTTATAATTCTACGGTATTTCCGGTTATATTGGGTGTGCTTTTTATGGCAGTCGTATACCGCTTCCTTTCTAAGGTGGTTCCCGTATATTTGCGAACTATTTTTGTACCGTTGATTACCATGCTGATCACAGTGCCTGTGACTTTAATTGTGTTAGGCCCTATTGGTAATCTGATGGGAACATGGCTGGCAAACGGTGTATTTGCCATCTATCGCGCGGCTCCGCCGATTGCTGTTATGATTATCGGTATAACGACGCCGTTGATGGTTTTCTTTGGTATGAATAATGCGACTTATCCTATTGTATTTGCTCTGTTGGCAGAGGTTGGATCTGATCCGCTGATCTGTACCGGCATGGCTCCGGCTAATGTTGCCGTAGGGGGAGCCTGTCTGGCAGCTGCGCTGATTGCAAAGGACATCAATGACAGAAGTGTGGCTACTGGCGCGGGGATTACTGCGCTGTGTGGAATTACTGAGCCAGGTGTCTACGGAGTGTTGTTTACTAAGAAGTATCCTTTAATCGGCGCCATGGTTGGAGGCGGAATCGGCGGACTATTGGCCGGATTGGTGGGGATGACCCAGTATGTAATCTCTACGCCAGGCTTTATCTCTATACCGGCATATATTAATCCTGATGGTACGTCAGCTAATTTGAAATGGGCTATGGTAGTCATGGTCCTTGCAGTAACGGTTGCCTTTGGAGTTACTTATGTATTAGGCAAAAAAATGGAGAAATAGATTATGGACGATGAGGGCGACGGCTAAGAGGCTGGACATAAAAAAAACGGTATGCTATGATTGAGAAAATGTATGGAGTAAAGGGGCAGCCCCATGAATAAATTATTTACTATCGGTGAGATGGCGAAGCTGTTCGGTATTAATGCGAAAACGCTGCGTTATTACGATGAAATAGGATTGATCCGTCCGGAGCATACGGACCCCATGACAGGATACCGTTATTACTCTACCGGGCAGTTTGAGCGCCTTAATACAATTAAATATTTAAGAGCACTGGATATGCCGCTGGCTAAAATTATGCGTTTTTTTGAAAATAAGGATATCGGTCAGATGATGGAGATTCTGAAAGAGCAGCAGCAGGAGGTTCTTGTTAAACGCAGAGAATTGGAACGCATAGAGCACAAGATCAGTGAACGTCTCTCACAGCTCCATGATGCACTGTATACCATATATAACCAGGTGGAGGAGGTTACTCTGCCGGACAGAAAGCTGGCTATGCTGCGGACGGAAATTCCGGCCACGGATGATCTGGAATATTCTATCCGCCAGCTGGAACGGCAGACACAATTGGAGGCCGCCATGTTTTTGGGGAAGGTGGGCGTATCCATTTCAATGCGTCATGTGATGTCACATAAATTCGATGAGTTTTGCTCCATATTTGTTGTGCTGGAACCTGGAGATGTCTATGACGGAGAGGCAGTGGATATTCCGGGCGGAAGATACCTAACGCTTAGGTATTGTGGAACACATACGCAGTCATCAGTCTACTATGAAAAACTTTTGTCTGAAATGAAAGTGAGAGGCTATGAACTGGCCGGAAATTCTATTGAAATTACGTTAGTGGATGCGGGTATGACAAACGATACTACACGGTTTGTAACAGAGCTGCAGCTGCCCGTGACAGTTGGGCAAGAGTATGGCCTTAGGAATTAATATAAAAAGGAATATAGCTTTTATGGTAGAGCTGCCGGCCGGCAGCTCTGCTTTTCATATAAACTGTAGTGAATAAGAGATAGTATGCAATGATAAATTAGAATAATAAAAGAATAATGAAAATTACTGTGGCTCCGTCTCTTTTGGTATATCGCTGTTGTTACGGAGACTTTCTTTGTGTTTCTGAAAGGTCTTAATCATATCAAGGACATAATCCTGTTCTTCTTTTGAAAGTAAGGTAGATAAATGATAGATCTCGGCAAGAAGATGAGCACTTCTTTCCGCGTCTTTTTCTGATTCCATGGGGCCTTCACCCTGAAGAAGCCACGAACTGTTAATTCCCAGTTCGTAACAGATTCCCCGAATGACGAGCATTTGCGGTTCTGCTTTTTCGTGTTCAATGTTTGTGATGACACCGCGGGAGACACCAATTGCATCAGCAAGAGAATTCTGTGTATACCCTTTTGAACTGCGGGCCTGTTTGAGACGGGCACCTATTCCCATATGATACTCCATTCCGCGTAGGCGCTGCGCCATAATCGATAAGATGGTAGGACATACGCCAATCCGCCATTTAATTTAGATTAATAAAACATTTCATAAAATTCTGTGAATCCTGTACTTGGTGGTTTCGTTCAGACTTTATCTGTAATATGAATAATGTACAGTGCACTTTCCAACGATTCAAAAGAAACCTTAAACGGGAAATACATGTTACATGTCAGGCGCATGTGATTACGATTACTTTGAAGGTACAGGTTTAACACAAATAGGAAGCTTATTAACCATGGTAGTTTACGTATGTAGTAACACATGCGTTGAAAATACAATGTGAGTACCGTAACAGAGGTCAGTAACAGTAATTAATCATGTATAAACAATGTACTAAAAATCCTGATAACTAATCTTAACACGGCAAAAATGAATTGTCAAGACAAAAATGTATTGAAAAGACGGACAAACGTCTTGACAATGTGGTGGAAACATGATAGCATGTATTTATAAAACATAAAAAAGATTTATCAAGTCAAAAGCCAAAGGCGGAGGGTGTAGGATTGCAGTCCATAGAAAGAGATCAGGAGAAGAACCGTCCGGAATTAATCCTTGAAGAGTCTGGAAAGCTTTCTGTTAAAGAGCAGGAGTGTATTCTGGCAACAATAAGAGGAATGGTGTTTACCAGAAGTTGTTTTTTAAAAAATGGTGTGTATAAAGACGAAAAAGAATGAGTTTGTTTATAGTGAAAAAGAATATTTGAGTTAGGTTGGAGTTATTAAATTCAGCAATAGCTATGCACAATTCTATGCGCATTTCTGAATAGTTTATAAAATTTAAGATCGAACAGTCTGCCATTATTATCATAAAACCCAATAAGGATAGATGCTTTTATTAGTTTTTTTGGAGTTGATTTTTTTCAGTCCATCCCGATGAGGGTAGATTTTAATAAAATTATCGTTATTCACCATCAGTCCCAGTTGCTATAGCTCTTTGATAATAGGTGCATGGCTTTATTATAATGCTGCGTTTTACAGATTATTTAAAATGATTAATGTAATATGTTTGAAGTGTAGGGCAGAGATAATGACGCAGGTCTTACATATTCTGGTTTCACGCAGAAAAATACCTCCTAAGCAGACTTTGGTAATTTACCTTGTCGACTTAAGAGATATCATTTTACTGCAATGAGGCTGTTCCGTGAAGAAAGTTTATCTGGTGTTTATCCTCTGCTTTCTACGACTTTTTCCAGCTTAAATACAGTCTCGCTATCACATCCTCAATAGGAGCTCTTCTGATTTCCACATCTTCGATTCCCTGAAATCCCGCAAGATTACCCAGAACCTCATGGATTCCCGTCTGGCTGCGATTAAACTCATATTCGTATATGCCCTCATTGGAAGAAAGCAGCTGCAGCCCCGGGATTGTGGGAGCGGTTAATGCTTTATCGGATGTTAAAGACTGCTTTTTAGAGCCTGGATTCTTCATGGTGACAACAATGCGTGAGCAGGCGCCGGCCGTATTTCTGAGCTTGTCAAAATTTCCGTCAAATGCAATCTGCCCCTTGTTGAGCAGAATAATCCGCTGCGCCATTTCCTCCAGATCATCCATGTCATGGCTTGTGACGACAATGGTGGTTCCGCATTCCCGGTTAATTTCCTTTAAAAAATGTATCATCTGCTGTTTGGCCAGCACGTCGAGGCCGAGAGTCGGCTCATCCAGAAATATGACGGAGGGGTCATGCAGCAGCAGCATCCCAATGTCTGCCCGCATACGTTGGCCCAGGCTCAGTTCCCTGGCAAAGGTGCGCAGGATGTCTTCCAGGTCGAGCAGTTCTGTAACCAGGGAAAGGTTCTTTTTATATATCTCCTCCGGGATGCCCCACACCTCTTTTTTCCATTCAAAGCTGGTAATGATGGGATGATCCCACCACAGCTCTGTTCTCTGTCCAAACAGTACACCGATATGGCGCATCAGCTCAATTCTGTCAGTGACCGGGCTTAAGCCGGATACGGATACTGTGCCCTCAGAAGGACTCAAGATGCCGGAGAGAATCTTTATGGTTGTGCTCTTGCCGGCTCCGTTGGCCCCGGCGTAGGCGACAAACTCGCCTGGAGCCACTTCAAAGGAAAGGTGGTCGAGAGCGGTGATGATGCGTTTCTGTGGGTGAAGCATATTTTTTAAGATATCCCGGGCGTGACCGCTTCTCTGCCATTGGGAGTATTGTTTTGTAACATTATCTATGACCAAAGCCGGAGTATCGTGGTGAACCATTGACTGCATAATATTTCATTCCTTTCTTAAATACATAAATTGTGAGTAGTGACAATGCAAACGCCGCTGTTGGCAGATAACATGCCTGCAGGAGCATGGGAAGGTCAAATTCGCCGTAGCCCGCTTTAAAAGCAGCGCCGATGGAACCCAGGCCGCCAGTCCCACTGGGAGTACGGTCAGGAACAGCCGTCTTACTGAATGGCTCATCGTACCTAACGGATAAGTCTTCAGAGATGTAAATAAATCCTTGCCCACCTGGGCGATCTCCTCGGCTGCCGCGGGTGCGTAAAATGCGGCGCAGGACAGCAGGGTCATAAAGGAGATAATCAGAGCTGTAGCGCTTACTGCATAAATAAGCAGCAGCATAAGCCATGGCATCGTGACGGATATGGGCAGCCGGCTGACAGCATACGTGGTCAGTCCAATCCCGCATATAAGCATGCTGCTTCCTGAAAGTGGAGAGAATCCCTGGGCCAGCAGCTCCGCCCATATGGGAACTGGCTGTATCATGACGTGATCCAGTTGACCTCGCCCGATAATACGGCTTATCATGGCTGTATTATTTCCAATAAAAAACATCATATAAACTCCGTCAACGAGGGTGGAGAAGCCCATCATAAAGAGAATCTCCGCCTGATTCATACCGCCGAAGCCGCCGAATTTTTCGGACAGAAGGAATACGCCGGCGATGGTGCAGCAAGCGCCTATAGTATCTGAAACAGACAGTAGCGAGTGTCCCGAAGGAACCATAAAAGATCCATTTTTGTATATTGCCTGTAGAGGCGTAAAAGTATTTTTAAATTATCCACCAAAAGAGATCATCCTTTCTTTACTTTTCTTGAACACCCTGGCCGCGGCGATCCACAGAACGATATTCCAGATGAGCTGCAGCCCGATGGTACTTAAAGGAGCAGCGGCCGTTCCGGTATAGATCGTGAGCGGCGCATGGGCGATGGAGCCAAAGGGGAGGAAGGAAAAGACCTGATACAGTCCCAGGGAAACAGGGCGAAGGGGATCATTTCCCCCGACAGGAGGGAAAATGCCGCCTCTCGTATATTGTTTGCTACCCAGCAGCCATTTTTCAGGAACATGGCAAAGGCGGCAAATAATAAGTCCATGGCAAATCCAAGAGAAGCTGAAAGTGCCAGACTGATAAGCGCCAAAGCTCCGGATGCCAAATTCGCCGGCGCCGGATTCACGCCCAGAAACGGGGCGATAATCAGCAGAGGGAGGCCGAAAAACAGAAAATTCGGAATCCACCATCGTCCGATCGTCTCAGCGATAAAGCTTATGGGAACGGGAACCGGCCTGGTAAAACGTCCAATGACAGAACCTTCCCACAGCGAGGCGGTGGCTGGTGAAACAATATTTAATTCCTGATGCAATACGGTCGACATCAAAGTGTATGTCATCAGCTGATTTAACGCCATACCGCCTAAATCGGCACCTTCCCGTTCCAGGGCGTTCCAGATAAAAATAAGCATGACAAACTGTACGGCAGAAACAAGGTATCCGCCTGTGATACACAGGATGCCGCCGTCAAAAATTTGTTTTGTACACATCAAAATAGTGGAGACAATGGCGCGGGGCCCGCAGCCATATCCGGCAAGAAATGTCCTAAATTTATTCATGATAAAACTACCTTTCTAAAAATGGAATAATAGAACCCATTTTCCGAAAAGGGCAGATTTTTTATGTGACAGGAACATGATTCCATCACATAAAAATACCCAAAAGCGTAGACGCCTTCGGGTAAATAAATCATCATGAAAACCAGTTGTTAGGACAGCCGGAGAATCGATGAATTTGAAGGGTAGACGCTGCAGTTATCGTAAAAATGGGCGCACTGATACACGGAAGCGTCATTTTTATACGTAATGACAGCGACATTGTCAATATTTGACCATAATGTTGTAGCCTCGATTGTGATGCAATGCATAGCGTCCACCTCCTTTTTTCGAAATATTTGTTTCAGCATACCATGGAAGAGAGGGAGAGTCAAGAATAATTTGTTTCTGCACTTTGAGTTTCAGCATTTGTATTTATCTCAACCCAATTCCGCTCAGAACTTCATTGGTAGTGATGCCGCTGTAATTGTATTTTAATTCTTTTTTATGAAATGGCAACGCAGCTTTGGCGTCGAGTTTGATCAGCTTATAGTTGTTGCGCAGACGGATCGTATTGTTTAAAATTGACTTTTGAATCGTTGGTTTTGTGATGCTTTCTGCGTTTGCCAGTATGCTTTCTAAATTGCCGAATTCATGGAGCAGTAGTGCGGCAGTTTTTGGACCTACTTTGTCTGCACCTTTTATATTATCTGCATTGTCCCCCGTAAGCGATTTGAAATCTGCATATTGATGCGGTGTGATGTTCAGCTTTTCTTTTACATATGTAGTATCACAAATGACCGTATTTTTACCGCGGTATCGTAAGATTTTTACATTGTCATTGATTAGCTGGAAGAAATCACTGTCAAAGGAGGATATCACAATCGGCATCTGTTCCCCATATGTATAGGCGTAGCTTGCAATTACGTCGTCAGTCTCAACCTGCTGTACTTCGGTATGCCTGATGTTCATAAAAGAGAGTGCACGATATACATCATCAATCTGTGAAAATGGATTGTCTTCCTCGGCAACCAGTGAGTAATCCGGTCGGTTAGACTTATATTCAGCAAGCAGTTCGGTGCGGGCGTTAGGATGTTCACCGTCAAAGAGTATTACAAGGTGAGTGGGGTCTGCCATTTTTATAATTTTAATTGTTGCGCCGATAAAGCCGAGCGTGCCCTGAATTGCCTTTCCGTCTTTGTTTATAATACGCGATGGCATGCCGTAAAACATTTGAAAAAGCAGATTTGTTCCATCAATGATTAACAACTTGTCCATATTGTCAATACCTCACTAAAAGGATATACTAAGCAAATATTTATATTTGATCAGTAAAATTAAGCTTATCATATATTTCGGTAAATGAAAACATAGATTTCGGTAAGTGAAAATAGGGGTGGAGAGCGGTACAGGGAAATTTCGGCTGATTAGAAAGTGGTGGAAGAAATAGGACAGATAAGACTCTGGCAGGTAGTGTGTGACGGTATTATGTGACTCGAAAAAGCAGCTGGATTCTATGGAGTATATGTCAGTAATTGCCGTACATGATGGGTCTGGATGTAATGATGGAATTAAATGTAATGATGGAATTAAACGTAATAATGGGGGTAAACGTAATGATGGGATTAAACGAAAAGCCCCTCCGGTATGAAACCGGAAGGGGCTTTTCATTTATGTACCGTTCAAACAGTACCGCAGTTTTTATTTGCAGCAGTCACCGAGTTTTGCAAGGGCAGCATCATCAGCTACGATCGTTACGTCCGGATGCAGCTGTAAGATGGAAGCTGGAACGCGAGGAGTCACTGGTCCGCAGATGACTTCACGTAAGATGGCAGCCTTGTCCTCGCCGCTTACTACCAGCAGTATTTTTTTCGCGCTCATGATGGTTCCGATACCCATGGTATAAGCCTGGCGCGGAACGTCCTCAATGGAAGCGAAGAAGCGCTTGTTTGCTTCGATGGTGCTTTCCTGTAAGTCTACGATATGAGTTTCCTTCGGATATTCATCGGCCGGCTCGTTAAAGCCGATATGGCCATTATGGCCGAGGCCTAAAAGCTGGAGGTCTACACCGCCTAACTCATGGACTACTTTTTCGTAACGCGCACACTCTTTTGCGGCGTCAGGCTCTGTGCCATCAGGGATGTTGGTGTTCTCTTCCTTGATGTTGACATGTTTGAACAGATTCTCGTGCATGAAATAGTAGTAGCTCTGATCGTTATCTCTTGTCAGTCCCTTGTATTCGTCCAGATTGGCAGTCTTTACTTCAGCAAAATCCAGATCACCGTTGTTGTACCATTCGATCAACTGCTTGTAGGTCCCGATCGGTGTGGATCCGGTAGCGAGTCCCAGTACGCAGTCTGGTTTCATGGTAACCTGAGCGGAAATAATGTGTGCCGCTTTGCGGCTCATGTCATTGTAATCCTTTGCGCGGTAAAGTCTCATTTTTATAGCCCTCCATGTTCTTGAAAAAAAATTTTATTTCATTTATAGCATTAGGATAACATTTTTATGGCATAGTTTCAATGGCTAATTGCATAAAATATTTATAAAAGGGGTGATATCATGTCCAATTATCGGAGACTAATCTCATATATCTATGCCTATGAAGGCGGAATCAAAGGAAAAAACATTGGGTTCGCGAAAATAGAAACGCGGGGCAGCCAGTGTAAGATTACGGTGAATGTTAAGAAGGTTTATGTGGGCGGCAATGATATCGGCGTCTATCTGCTGGCCGGTGAAAAGGAAATCTTGCTGGGAAATATTTTTATCCGCGGAGGTTCCGGGGAATTCCGTACGGTCGTTTCGGTAAGCGACGTGGAACACTCCGGAATTCCCATGGATCAGTGTTACGGTCTGACGGTCCATGATGTGGAAAATACGTGGCGCTCTTACACGACGATCTGGGAGGACGCGGTGGCCCACGCCGCTGAAGTAGAACTTTCCAACACGCTTCCCGAGAAAAAGGAAAGAGAAGAAACGGCGCAGGAAGCGCAGATTAAAAAGGCAATGAAGGAAATTGAGGAAGAGTTTCCTGTAGAAGCTGTCCAGGAAACAAAGGAAATTGAGAAGCAGGATAAAATGTCCCGGGAGCAGTTAAAGGCATTTACAGAGAGCGCCAGAGAGCAGTCGAAAGCATTTGCGGAGAGCATCAGAAAACAGGTGGAACAGTCCGCAGATACGACGGAGCAGACGGCGGAAGCATGGATCAGGCAGCAGGAAGCCAGGATGGAATGGTCCAGAGCAAAAGCTTCTTACATAGAATCCATGAATGAGCCGGCGAAGCCGGAAATGGTGCCGGTGGAAGAGCCGGTGAGTGATCTTCACAGCACGGAGGAACCGGCTGCAGATAAGGATACTCCAATTCAGGAACCGTATCGGCAGCAGCAGGAACCCATGAAAATGGCACACGCGGATGAGGGATCATATCGAAAACAGGGTAATTCTGCGCGCAGCTACACCGGTTTTTCCAGTATCCTGGCTGTAGAATATGCCGCTGAACTGATGCCGGATATCGAGACGGTTACCACACTTCACACAGGAATAATGGAGTCGGATACGGAGGAATCTTATTATATAGAAGAAAAAAATCAGGCTCCGTTTATGGCTGAAGGGCAGTGTGGTGCTGACCCGGAAGAGATGCTGTATAATGTGGAAGAGACTGAAACCCGGAGTGATTTTCTGGAAGATATCCAGGGAGAGACGATCTGCTATCGGGCCGATACATCAGGTTCCTTTGTTTCCAGGCCGGAAAGCGGATCCTACCCGCAGCAGCTTGAAAAAATGGGAAATTCAGAGCGTTTAACCGAAGAAACGAGGATGAATGAACCAGAGCTGAGCGCGCCGGAGTCAATAAAATCAGGAGTATATGCGCCAGAACTTCGGGAAGCAGAGATGGAAGTACCGGAAAATGGACTGGAAAATGAGCCGGAACGTATATCGGGATATGCGTCAGAGTATGGATTGGATCATGTACTGGAGTATACATCAAAATATACACCAGAACATGCAATGGAAAATAAGCCAGATCATATATCAA
>OLSH01001450.1_pt1 | contig 11488 bp, 9 predicted proteins | sample 1643221 | NCBI WGS metagenome assembly OLSH01 (sample SAMEA3136681, study PRJEB25190) | human gut metagenome | biome: human gut; feature: human-associated habitat; material: faeces | place: Austria | collected 2013 | reverse complement strand
CGACTTCATTGTCTGTTCCTACCCGCATAGGCGGCCCCCAAGTTCCCGCACCGGAAGTCACCACAGCCTGGGGACTCTCCGCGTTTTTCCGGTAATATCCGTAATTCACATCCATGGAAGCCTCATTGATCAGGTTGCCGGGGAAAAACTGTCCCCGGTGGGTATGTCCGCACAAGATCAAATCCGTACTTTTATGATACTCACCAATATTTTCCGGCTTATGATCCAGTACGACCCTGGGCAGTTCCTCTGTTTTTGGGGAAGCTTCCAGCACTGTCCGCTTTCTGCCCTGATTCCCTATCGGACCGGAATCTTTTCTGCCTGCCAGAATTATCCGGTCATCGATCAGCACCTCCTCATCCTGTAACAGATAGATCCCGGCCTTGTCCAAAAAATCCAGCATTTCCTCATATCCTGCTCCTGCATCATGATTTCCAAGACAGGCATACACCCCATAGGGCGCTTTGATCTCACGAAACAGTTCCTGTAGTACCGAAGGATTCTTAAGTGCTGTGATATCACCGTCAAAGATATCCCCTGCAATGCAGACAAGATCCGGTTCGGCTGCATTGATCGCCGCAACGATTTTTTCTACATGCTTTTCCTCGATCACGTAGCCCATATGGATATCGCTGATCAGGGCAATCTTCATGGAATCCGAGGCCCCTTTATCTGCCTGCAGCTCAATGTCATAATGTTGAGTTTTGATCACAGATGCATGGATCCCTCCGTAAAGGGTCAATACCGCAGACAAGCCTAAAGCTGCCGCTCCTGCAGTGACAGACACCCCTTGAGACAGAGGCACTGGAAGCAGACGGCACAGTTTAAGCAGGAATAAAATAAAGTCTGCAGAATTGACAAATATCACCACATAGACAGCCGCTCCCAAAGCGTAATGATCCACAAGAAAAAACACTCTGGGTATGGGGCTGTCCGGTATGCGGCTGAGTAAAAAAAACACCAGGACAGCCGTCATGATCATTCCATATATAGCACCAAACACCAGTGGACTGGCACCTGCAAAAAGCGGCCGAAACCAAAGAAAGAGCTTTCGGCCCGTGTTTACGATCAAACCGATGACTGCTCCTAAGAGAATAAGTATTATAATAATCTGCATCACGTGTCTCTCCTCATATCTGTTCTGGTTGTTCCACAGGCTGTCTTCAGACTGTTTCTCCATGAAGTTCATCACTATTGTACTGTTCCCACATAGACAAATCCCGACGGAGGTGTGGGTGCTCCCTCTTGGTTCACAGCAAACCGGAAGGGCCTGCCCTCATGTTCACCGGCCACTGCCAAATGACAGAGTGCGATTCCCACATCCAAATCGGTGAGGCTGTACATTTTGCTTAAAAGACCTCCCAGGTTTTTCTTACAGTAAGTGTGTATCTTCCCACCGTCTGCTATAAAATACCATGGCTGGCCGTTCATCCCGGATGGCGCCAGTCTTGCCGCTTCAAGGCGCGAGTCATTTCCTCTCGAAATTTCGCTGAGCGGCCTGCGTTTAAAATCATCGTGTTTCCTTACCGCCGGTTCTGCGGGCTTGCCGAAGGCCATTCCGATAATATGGCTTGCATCTGGTTCCTTAGGCTTTACACCGGCCAGCCAACGTGTGGCAAAACCCTGTGCGTATAACCACAGCTCTGCATGTTGGTACAGAAATCCCGCCGCCGTATTACGCAGCGGATGCTCTTCACCGGAAATTAGCAAATAGTGGGGAGCTTTTGGCAGAGCCATGCCCTTGACCCCGTTACCGCTCACGATCCGGTGCTTTACTTTTATGCCGGGAATCAGCGGCTTTACTTTTGAAAGAAAATCCTCCAATTGTAAAAGCGTGTCAGCAGGAAGCGGTGAAGAATCGAATCTGCGCGTGGAAGCGCGGGTAAATATAGGTGAATACGGATCCATTGTGAATCCCCTTTCATGTGCTGCTCCAGTTCACAAAAGGATTTATGATCACGGAGCGTAATTGACAGAGAGTGTAATACCCAGCTCTTTTTCACTGGAGCTTTGTTCTGCCGCATATCCCAGGCCCGCAGCGGAGATTGGTGTAAATCCTTTTGGTACGCCCAGCTCTTTTTGCAGTTCGGGGATTTGTGCAAGTACATTCACCGCACCCCAGAGATAGATACTGTCCACCTCCAAATCCGCAGCCGCCAGTAACATATTTTCCATAACACATCCCACATTCGCATACTGGACATTTGGAAACTTGGGTTCGGATGATGACACCAAAACAAGAACGGGTACGCCATACAGAACATCACGTTCCACTTTGAGCACTGCCTGCACCGCTTTACTGATCTTATCAAGTGTTTCCCTGTTTTGGATAACAGTGAGATGAAGAGAGGCATAATCCCCGGCTCCCACAGGCGCCGCACAGCCTGCTGCCAGAATTGCATTAAGTGTTGACTCTGCGACTTTTTTCTCGGGGTCAAAAGCTCTGGTTGATTTTCTTTTTGCAATAGCTTTCATAGTTTCCATAGAAATTCTCCTTTGACTAATTATTTGATCATGGCAGAATGTGGTACGGGCCATCAGCACCTTCTTGTCTTTTTCCAACACCTGTCGTATAATTTGCATTATACTCATCCCGGTCAAAAATACAACCAACACTTTGGGGATATCTGTCGTAAAAATAAAAGGGGGGATTATCATGTCAAAACTATCGCCAACAGCCAGCGCCACAAGAGAAGTCTTTATTGATACCTTTTGTGAATTATACAGGACGAAACCCGTAGAAAAGATCACGGTATCAGAAATCACCCGCAAAGCGGGTTATAACCGGGCGACATTCTATGATTATTTCTTAGACGTGTACGATTTGCTGGAGCAGATAGAGGAAGAATTGATCAACCATATTGGAGAAAAGATCACTAATACTATTTCCAACGGAAACTTTGCCAATATATTTTTGGAAGCATTCGATGATATGCAGAAAAATGCAGAAAAGTATTTCATCGTATTATTGACAGGCGAGCACTCCTCTAAGTTTTCCGATAAACTAAAAAAGTCCATCATGCCTGTCATTATATCTGCGTTTCGCATACCAACCGACGATCTCAAAGCTGTGTATGCCCTTGATTTTTATCTATCGGGAATCATATCTGTTGTAAGCGAATGGCAGAAAAATGACAAGGAATTGAGTACAGATGAACTGGGGTCACTGGTGCATACACTCCTTACGGAAGGCGTATTAAAGGCCATCGGTCAAAAAGAGATCACACAACACAATGCCCTTTGGCCTGCAGACAGTTTTTCACCTCATTGATGCAGTCCACATGGAGGATCATGATCGGCATTCCTGAACTGCGGTTAAAAGACAGATAGAGATAATCCACATTGATATTACTCTCCAAAAGTGAGACTAAAAGCTTGTCCAGGGCACCCGGATCGTCAGTCAGCTCCACACCCAGGACGTCCGTGTCGCGGCAGATAAAGCCTTCTTTTGAAAGAGCTTCAAGTGCTCTTTCCGGGTCAGACACTACCATTCGGATGATGCCGTATTCGGCACTGTCGTTTGTGACTGAACCCATAATGTTAATATTTTCCCGTGCCAGGATACTGGTGATAGACTGCAGCATCCCTTTCTTGTTTTCTGCGAATATAGATATTTGTTTAAGCATGTACTTCCCTCCTGAAAGTGATAAAAATCATAAGTAAAATCTAAGACAAGTATATGTTCTCTTTTACAGTTCTGTCAATATCTTTTCCAAAAAGGCAGGAGGGGGCAATAATCAGCGAGGGGATACCGGCAGCTATTCCCGCTGCCGGACAAGTCTATTCTTCTGTTTCTTCAGCGTTTTGGACCGGTTGTTCCAGAATTTCCACAGGCTCTTTTTCCGTAGTTTTTTCTATGATAGTCAGCCGGCCTTTCGCCACACACACCTTGTCGAGTACCTGTATTTTGACATTGTTTTCTTTTATCTGAACCTCTTTTTTGCGCAACGTTTCCAACAGAAGCTCCAACTGTTCCTGTGCCTTTTTTTCCGCACCTTCCTTTGTGTATTTGTATGGCTTTGTGACACTCTCGTAATCTGTGCTGTTCCCGTAAAATATGGGAAGGCGGAAGTTTTCTGTCACCCGTACCTGATGTAATTTGGTCACAGTATCGAATTGATCAAAATGATTTTTCCCTTTCAGACTGATAAAGTAATTCCCCAATTGCAGAACCGGCCCTTTTTTTGCGTCTCCGGTGTAGACATCCTTTTGAAAGTGCATATCAAACTCATGGTAATACTGCATCTGGGATTGTATATAAATGTCAGCATCAGACTCTGTGTATTCATATCCCACCACCTCTTTGCTGTCATTCATGATATCAACTCTGCCGGATACCAGTGTCTCCCCCTTTTCACATGTCTCTCCCACCTTTTTGCAGGGTGTGCCTTTTCTTGTGATCATGGAGACGATGGTACCTGATTTTCCGGCAATGATGCTGCTGGGATTTTCCTCCGTCTGTTTTATGATCTTGTTTGCCGTGGCGTTTTCTTTTACCTCCAGAATGAGCCGGGTGCCTGATATTTTTGCGGATACCCAGGTGATATCGGGAAATTCCTTACGCATCTGTTCCGCTATGTAAGAGCAGTCCACATCCTTTTTCAATATACCGTGATGGATCTGAATGTCATCCAGATAATTGAGTATGGTCTGTGTGCTGTTGTGGCGGTTTCCCTCCACATGAATATTCCAAATGTGCTGGGATAGTACCATGAGCAGGCAGAAGCCAGCCAGAATGCCGATAAAAAATGCCTTTCTTTTTTTGTTTCGGTAAAAAAAGAAGGGCAGTCCGTATTTTTTTATGATCTTCACACGGGAACCGGTCTTTCGGCATATGGATCTCATCTGGTAGAATCCGGTGACACTCACATTCATTTCATAGAAACCGTCTCGGTTCTGCAAATCCCAGATAGGGATGTTGTGATGGGCGCACATGTTCAGGAAGCGTTCCGGACCCCTGCTTTGCAGCCGGATACGAACATAGCCTTTACAGTAATAATTCCAAGCCTTCAACTTTGTTACCTCCCATTTTCTTATAAAAAGGAAACACGGCAGATGCTTCCGGTTATTTTCATCTCTTCGTTGGTGTAGTAATCAATGGTGAGGTGGGTTCCCTCTATTTTTATGGCATCGCGCTTAGTGAGAAGAACAATGCAGTTGTCCTCGTATTGGCGAATGCATTTATAATTCTCTATGAAGAGTTCCCTGGAGCCGGTCATGGTGAAGATGGCCTCCCGGTATGCCAGGTCTTTGGGGATTTGGAGGGAATCAGCGATGCGGCCGGTAATAGGAGTGTTTTTTTTGCGCATGGAGTGCTCCGGGGTGATGTCTTACTATTATGAGTATGCAAAGAGGGGGGAAATGATGACAAAGGGGAGGTGGAAAGAGCCGGGACGATTGGAAGGTGCCGGCTCTTTTCACCGGATCATTCAATGAAGATGAGACCAAACCAGAGAATCTGTGTGGGGGACAAGGTGAAATCCAGGTTGTATTTTTCGGCCAGTTCACTGACGATGATGCCGTGGCTTTCCACACAGGGATGCATTTTCTCCGGGAAACGGCAGGGGGCTGCCGGGTAAGTACAGGTCTCACAGATATCACAGGATTCCGTGGAGAGTGCCATACAGCCGACCCCCTGGGATTTGATGAACTGTTCAATGGCAGCCGTTATGTTTTCATGCTCCCTGCGGGTGGACAGTGTCTCCTCAAAGTTAATAATATCGGACACCTCCGCAATGGTGGAAAACAGGAAGCATTCTTTGTAAGCAAGACAGCGGTGCCTGCACTCTTCCACGCTTCCCACAGCCGGCGGACAGGCCCAGGTAGTGTTGAAACGATCGCACTCTTTTTCACAGATCCATCTGACACGATAGGAAAAGTCAATCTCCTCCGGGCTGAAAAAAGCATACTGGTAAACAGGATACTGACAGATGAACGCTTCTAATTTTTCATGTGATATCATTTGTAACTCCTCTTCTTTCTCTTTTCTTTCCTCTATGATCATACATGTACTTTATGTATTCTGAATCTCAAAGGTCTCTGACTTAAAATTGCTGTAATATCTGCCAGTCTCGGCTGTAAACTTGAGAACACAGTAGTCCGGGTCAGTCACTCCCTTGGGATAATACATGGTATCCCCTTCCTGCCAGATCAAGTCTTTATAGGAACCAGTATAGCAGAAAAAGATCAGAGACTCAACTGCTGTCATGTCAAAAAACGGTACAGCCGCTATGTGCTGTACCGCCTGATAAAGTCTCTGCTTTACTCTTCTGCCTCGATGGCATCTGTTTCTATGATAAATTTTACATTACTGTTCATGTTGTCTGCTTTTCCGCTGAAGGTGTCATAGGTACAGTTTTCTGAATTCAGGGCTTTTAATCTGTCCAGTACATCGCCCACTTCATCTTCTATGGTGTCCTTCATTTTTTTCGTACCCTTTTCATCGAACTCTTTCATGCCGTCCTTCAATGTTTTGGCCCCGTCTTTGAGCTGAGAGATGCCGTCCTGTACCTGCCCGCTGGCATTTTGCAGGGTATTGCTGCCCATAAGCAGTTCATCGGTTCCTGAGGTGAGCGAAGACGCGCCCTCACGAAGCGTGCTGCTGTTGGCGGAAAGTGCGGCGGCTCCAAAGGACAGTTCTGTACTTAATTGGTCAAGGCCTGAGCTTAACTGGGAAGTACCTCCCTGGAGCGTTTGGACTCCCTGCACCAGGATAGGGGCATTTCGCTTCAATTCTGCCGCGCCGTCCAATAGCTGTTTGTCTGCGCCTCCAAGAGCCTGAAAGCCATCCAAAAGTGTCTGGATCCCCTTGCTCGCCTGGGGAAGTGTGGAAGTGTTCTGATCCAGAAGCTCCACGCTGCCTGACAGCTGGCCGATGCCGCCCTTTAACTGCTGCATGCCTGTGTTGAGAACAGAAACATTTTCTTTTAATGTCTGCATGGGAGCTGTGGGAATCTGGTCTTTTATGGATACAATGCCGGCCAGCTTCTCCTGGATCAACGGCAGTTCGCTGCCGCAGAGTTCACTTACGGCTGCTTCCACTGTTTGATAGGAGTCTGACATCTGTCCCATGGCATTGAGAATTTCAGAGGGATCAAATGCGGGAATCTCCACCTCCACTGCAGGCGCCTGTACAGGCTGCAGCTCCTCTACATTCTCCGCGGATACGGATACACTGCCCAACTGGTCTTTTGCGGCTGCCAGAGCGCTTTTGACTGCCTCGTCATCCGCAGCGGCAATCTGCTCATCCAAAGTGTCTCTTGCCGCCTGGAGCCGGGCATTGGCAGTGTCCTCCGCATTTTGAGCTGCGTTTTGTGCCGCAGAACGGAGTTGGTCATTTTTCTGGGCGATACTGCTGTTTACATTATCTGTCATAGTCTGCCCTGCCAGGGCAACGGCCTCTGATGTCTTTGTCTGGAGAGTGGCGAGGTAGGACTGCAGAGAGCCAAGGCCTGATTTGAGGCTTTCACCTGCAGCCATCATTTTGCTGACCGGTACGGCGATCTTTTCCTGCATGGCGGAGGAAAGGCCTTCTGCCTCCTCTATCAGTTCCTGACCGGTGCCTGTCATCTGATCGATCAATTCCATCATTTCATTGATATTCGCAGAATCCAGGGTATCCTTTAACTGCTGCGTTCCTGATGCAAGTGTATCGGCGGCAAGGCGGATGTCATCCGTGGTGCTGCCTTTTCCGTCCAGAGCGCTGTTCAACTGTTTCACGGCACCCTTTATCTCTGTCAGACCTGATACGAGGGGCCTGAGTCCCTCAGCTCCGGCGGCGAGCTGTTTTTCCCCGCTGATATAAGCTGCTGTACCGTCCGCAAGCTGTACTGCGCCGTCTGTGTACTGTTTTACGCCGTTTACCACTGTGCTGACACCATTCACGTACTCTGTGACCTTGCCCGTCAGAACCCCACTACTGCCCAGATATGTCTGGATCCCATCATTGAGCTGATCCGCGCCGTCGGTATAGCTGCCGATTCCGTCTGCAAGCTGTGCGGCACCGCTGTTCAGCGTTTCAATTCCGCTCTTTAATGTATTGACACCATCATCGAATTCTTTATATTTGTCATCCAGAGTGTCAGCTCCTTTGGACATGTCGGCAGAGCCGTCCACCAGTTTCAGTGCGGCGTCCTCCAGTTCATTTAAGGAATCCTTTAATTTATCCATATCTGTGATATCTTCTGTATTCAGCTCTTTCATAACATCTGTCAGTGCTATGGTAAAAGTGGGGTCCATGGAGAAATTCTTTACATCCGCGGATACTTCCAGGCTTTCCGGCAGATGGATGCCCTCACTGTCGCCGTCTTTGTTCAGGGCTTTGTCAAGTCCCAGGCTTTCTTTTAATCCGGGCATGGCAATGCCCAGTACAATGTTTCTGCTGCCGTCTGAGATCACCTTGCCGTTATCGATCACAACATTTGAGAAGGTCTCTCCCGGGAGGATCAGTCCTGTCATCATAACAAAGGGACTGTAGAGTGTTTCTTCTTTTCCGTCAACCTTCACGGTCTTTTTTGCATGGTTCTCGTAATTGATCCTGATCTGCAGATGTCCGCTTTTGCCGGCAAGCTCCTTGGGGGACATTTTCTTTCCGTCCAGGTAATACGTAAAGTTTACGGAAACAGGAAGGTCCTTTCCCGTTTTTCCCTGATAATAGATATCCTGCCCTTCTGTATTCCAGGTAAGGGAATTTCCGTTTTCAGTATACGTCTCATCACCCTTTACATTTTTGATCTCTTTTAAGTCCGTCTGATCCTTCAGAGCCTTCTTTGTACCTGCATTTTTCAACCAGTTTGACACCGTTACATTTTTTTCCCTGCCTGCGGCGTCTGCATTTACATAGACGGTTTCCTCTTTGGATACTTCTTTATCATTCTCCCCTGCTGCGTAGACCGGCATAGCACCCATAACGGCAGCCATGCTCACCGCAAGTCCTGTCATCATCTTATTTTTAAGCTTTCTGTTCCTGTTCATTCCTATACTTCCTTTCCTGATGAGCACTGTTTTTTTGTCCTTTTCCCAGAAATCCTATGGATGTCTTGCAGATCACTTTGTCAAATATCATAAACATGGCCGGGAGGACCATGATGACCACTGCCATACTGATAAGGGCACCTCTAGAAAGCAGTGTACAGATCGAACCGATCATATCGACCTTGGAGTAGCAGGCAACACCAAAGGTAGCTGCAAAGAAGCTGCACCCGCTGGTGATGATGGAGAGCATACTTGCCTTATGGGCAATGGATATGGCCTCCTTCTTGCTGTGCCCTCTCTGGCGCTCCTTTTGATATCGGCTGGTCATCAATATGGCGTAGTCCACTGTAGCGCCCAACTGGATCGTCCCTATGACAATACTTGCCACGAAGGGAAGACTGGTCCCCTGATAAAACGGCACAGCCATATTCACAGCTATGGCAAACTCTATTACCGCTACCAGGATAACGGGAAGGGAAATGGATTTAAATACCAGCATAATGATAATAAAGATCGCGGCAATGGAAATAATATTAACATTGCGCAGGTCCACATCAGTCACATCCTGCAAATCTTTCATCAGGGGTGCTTCACCGATGACCATAGCGGAATCATCATAGGATTTTACGATCTTATCAATGGCTGCAATCTGTTTATTTACCGTGGGTGTGGCGGATTCATATTCGGAGCAGACAAAGGCCAGTTCGTACTTTTCGCTCTGCAGCATCTTCCTCACATCCCCGGGTATCATGGAATCGGGAATGGACGGGCCGAACAGGGAGTTCATTCCAATGGTCCATTTAATGCCGTCTACCTGGTCAACTGCATCCATCATGTCTCGTTTGTCCTTGCTGTCCATGTCTTTATTCATAAGTATCATGTGCATGGTACTCATGTCAAAATCCTCCTGCAGCTTCTCATTTGCCACATTGCCCGGGAGGGATGACGGCAGGGACTGGGCGATATTGTAATATACCTTTGTATGGTTGTTCCCGTAAATGGCCGGGAACAGCAGGACCAGAAATACCACCAGCCATATTTTATAGTGCTTTGTAATGAAACGGGAAGGTTTCTCCACATTCCGTATCAGCGGCCTGTGTCTTGTCTTCTCAATGGCCTTATCGAATATGAGGACCATAGACGGAAGCAGGGTGACACAGCATATCACGCCGATCACCACACCTTTTGCCATGACAATACCCAAATCCCTGCCCAAGGTAAAGGTCATACAGCACAGAGCCGCAAATCCCGCAATTGTGGTCACTGAACTGCCCACAATGGATTTAAAGGTATTCGAGATCGCATGCCCCATGGCTCTGTTCTTGTCTCCGGGAAAACGAAGTTTATTCTCCTCATAGCTGTTCAGAAGGAAAATGGAATAATCCATGGTAACTCCAAGCTGCAGCACTGCCGTCAAAGCCTTGGTGATGTAAGATATCTCCCCCAGAAATATGTTGGTTCCCATGTTGTATAATATGGCACAGCCGATACTGAGCAGGAAAAGCACCGGTACCAGGAAGGATTCCGTGGAAAGCTCCAGGACCAGAAAGGCGAGGCATGTGGCAATGACCACATAGATAGGCAGCTCCTGCAGAGATATATTCTTGATATCTGTGACGATCCCCGTCATACCGCTGATAAAGCACTGCTCATCTGCCGCTTTCCTCATCTGTGTTACTGCTTCCATAGCCTCATCTGAGGATGTGGTATTGTCAAACAACGCCAGCATCATAGTGGCATCTCCCCGGAAAAAGGCTTCCCGCAGGTCTTTTGGGATCATCTCCACCGGAAGGCTGATATCCGCCACATCGTCATACCAGAGCACATCCTTTACATGCGGTATCTTGCTGAATGTATCTTCCAGCTTCTGTGTGTCCTTTAGATCCATATTTTCCACGACCACCATGGAAAACGCGCCCATACCGTATTCATCCACCAGAATATCCTGCCCCTTTACGGTTTCCAGGTGTTCCGGCAGATAGCTGAGCAGATCGTAGTTAATTCTCGTTTTAGCCATACCTATTACGGATGGAACCAGCAGCAGAATTCCCATGAGTAAAATGAGAACCCGGTGTCTGGCTATCCACTTACCCGTCTTGACCAAAAAATCATCCCCTATTCTGTTTATTTCTCGTTCGTAGCTGTTCGGTGTCCTTACCGAACCGTTACTCCCGCCTTCATTTCATCCTTCATTATATATGAAAATGACCAATAGTCAATATTTAAAACTCACAAGAATCCGTGATATAGCAAAATGAATTTTGGTCATTTTTTAGATATTGACTTTTAGTCATTTCTATAGGATAATAAGACTAATATGGAAATTCAGGTGTGCTTAAAAGTTACCGCATATGAAAGGTGAGAAAGCCGTGGGAAAACTGGAGATAAATAAAAAACAGAAAAAGAATGCCCTCTTCCAGACAGCATTTGATCTGTTTACGAAAAAAGGTTTTGCCAAAACAACCATCTCTGATATTGTAAATCAAGCCGGTCTGGCAAAGGGAACGTTCTATCT
>OLSH01001448.1_pt1 | contig 11509 bp, 10 predicted proteins | sample 1643221 | NCBI WGS metagenome assembly OLSH01 (sample SAMEA3136681, study PRJEB25190) | human gut metagenome | biome: human gut; feature: human-associated habitat; material: faeces | place: Austria | collected 2013 | reverse complement strand
TTGCTCTTGATGCTGCTCTCTGCCGGATAGTTGAAGGAACGTGTATACTTTTCAATGATCCTGCAGTCCTTGTCAGCAAGCTGTCTGCCGTAGGCTGCCCCTACCCGCGGATCCTGAAAGGCCTTCACCAGTTCTTCCACCACATGTTCATCTGCCGGCACTGCATCCTGTGTAAAAAATACCAGTATATTACCTGTACTCATGGCCGCCGCCCTGGCCCTTGTTCCCCCGTGGTCGAATTCCTCTTTTTTCAAATGCTCCACCCGGACATTCTCGATTCCCTGGATCCAGGCATATTTCCAGTATTCTTCTTCTGTATTCATGATCAGGATTTCTTTTATGGGATAGGTCTGTCTCTTCAGCCCATTCATCAGTCTCCTGAACTTTTCATCCGGTTTGTATACAGGTATGATCACTGTCACTGTATAAGAATCCATAGGATCCCTCCTTTATATGGCACAGGGGATGCCGTGTTATACACACAACATCCCCTGCCGCTTTTCTTATTTTTATTCGTAAGATTCTTCTCCGCTGCTTCCGTTGTCACCGGAATCATCTGAACCGCCGTCGCTATATCCGCTGTCTCCGCCGTCACTGTAACCATTGTCATTATTGCTGCCGGAGTCATTGGAATCATCATAATCGTCTCCGCTGTTGTAATCAGAGGAGCCGTCGTCGCTGTAGTCGGAATCACTGTAACCGGAAGACCCGCTGTCGCTGTAGTCGGAATCACTGTAACCGGAAGATCCGCTGTCGCTGTAGTCACTATAGTCGCTGTAATCACTGTCATTATTATCATTGGAACTGACAGAACCGCTGCCGCCTGACTGTTTCAGAGCTGACCCGTCATAAGTAGATGCCCGTTCCGATATCAATGCTTTTTGTTCATCTGAAACATAAGAATTTCCGAATCCTGAAAAACCTGCGATATAATCGCTTCTCTTCTTTACTGTTTCAGAAGGTTCATAGCTCTCTTCGCCAAAAAGGAACTGATGCAGCGCCTTGACATTTGTCTCCAGAGTTGTAGGTATCACATAATCCTGGCCAACCGGACTTCTCTTCACCTCATCTCCCATTATGTTGCTTGTGGGGAATCCACTGGTCTCTCCCAGCTTATAGGATAAAATACCCATGCCCAGCTTTACTAGATCGCTCTTGCTGAAGTCCGTGGCGATCATAGGAAATACCTGATCCATAATATCGTTCAGTGTGGAAAGACTGGCTTTTTTCGCTTTTTCCACAATGAGGGAAATAATATATCTCTGACGCTCCGTACGCTTCATATCCCAGCCGCTGGTGTATCGGATACGGCAGTATGAGGTTGCCTGTACACCGTTCAGATGAAAAGATCCCAGGATTTCTGATTCCTGTTTGTCATCACCGGGATATTCCGGCATTTCGATAGGCTCATAGTCCATGCCTGTCACCTCTGAAGTCTCAACGCAGTAGTCATTCATATTCTTGATCTCGACATAGGTCATCTCCACGTCCAAACCGCCCAGACAGTCGATCGCCGTAGCCAAAGCCTTAAAATTCACAGCTACATAATTGGTGATATTCAAATCCAGGTTGGTGTTTATCATGGACATTGCCTGTGTGGGACCGCCGGTATTATATGCGGCATTACATCTGGTATAGACGTCATTGCCGATATTCACATACGTATCTCTGTAAAGTGAAACCAGCTTCACTTCCTTGGTGTCATTATTGATGCTGGCAATAATGGTCGTATCGCTCTGTCCTGATTTTACATTTTCTTCTCTATTATCCACACCAAACAAAGCAATATTGGTAAATCCCTTCAACGTTTTACTTCCAATTACATCCTCATTGACCTCAACCTTGCTTGCTTCCTCCGAGTTGTTGTCAAGATCCAGCTTGTTCATCTTTTCATTGACTTTCGCATATATGAAGAGTCCGCCCACCAAGATCAGCAGTACAAACAGTTCAATACCGAAAAGTACTCTTCTTTTTCTGCGCCTTCTGACGCTTTTGTTCTTTTTTGCCATTTCACTTCCCCTTATTTACTAATAAGCGTTTTTGTTTACAAAGCCTTTAAACACCGTGAGAAACAGTATCTTTATGTCAAGTCCGATGGTCCAGTTTTCAATGTAGTACAGGTCATACTCAATTCGTTTACGGATAGAAGTGTTTCCTCTGTATCCATTCACCTGAGCCCATCCTGTAAGTCCTGGGCGTACCTGATGTTTGATCATATATCTGGGAATCTCCTCCCGGAACTTCTCCACAAAGAAGGGGCGTTCCGGTCTGGGACCGACCAAACTCATCTCTCCGCGCAGCACATTGAAAAGCTGAGGCAGTTCGTCAATACTTGTTCTTCTCATGAATTTGCCGAAATTGGTGACCCTCGGGTCATCCTTAACGGTCCAGGCTTTTTTCTCCTCTTCAGGCGGCTGTACATCCATGGAGCGGAATTTGTACATCATAAAATTCCTATTGTGCAGACCCACCCTCTCCTGCTTATAAATAAGCGGCCCGGGAGATGTGATTTTTATCATGATCACCGAGAAAAGCATAACCGGTGAAAATAATACAATTGCGGCCAGTGCGCCTCCGAAATCCATAATGCGCTTGATCAGAGCATTAAAGGTATTGGAAAGGGGCACATATCGGATATTGATGACCGGCAGGCCCAGAATATCCTCTGTGTAAGGCTTTGTAGGGATGATACGGTTATAATCCGGTATAAACTTCGTGTGCACCCCTGATTTTTCACAGAGCGCAACAATCTGTTCCAGACGGTAATATTCATTCAGCCCGAGAGTTATAGCGATCTCATCCAGATGGTTCTGCGGAAGAATCACCATTAAGTTTGCTATCCTCCCCAGCACTTTGATTCCCTTATACTCTGTACCGGCTTCAATATGGTCATCCAGAATCCCTCTCACCTTGTATCCCCACTGGGGATTGGCAAGTATACGGTCTATATATTCCTCTGCGGCACGGCTGTAGCCCACCAAAAGCACATGCTTCTGATTATATCCCTTGGAGCGCATCTGACGCAGTCCCAGGCGTATGAGGTTTCTGGAAACTGTCTCCAGAATAATATTGACCACGTAAAAAATAAAGATGACATGGCGGGAAAAGTCTATCTGCTTGACCAGATATAAGGCCCCGACAAACAGGAACATCCCAATGGTATTGGCCTTGATGATATTGGAAAGCTCCAGCCTTCTTCCCTGCATACGCTTAGGCGTATACATATTAAACGCATAATTTAATATCAAATATCCGGGCACAATGAACAGCAGCGCCGACATGTAGACCCGGAAAGGTAATCTTCCTTCATTGTCGTTCAGGAAAGGTACATAAAACTTAATGACCCACGCCAGAAAATAAGAGAGTGCAATCACAAAAGCATCGATCACCACCTGCAGACGGTTGAAATGCTTTTGGTTCTCTTTTATCAAGGTTTATCACCTTCTCTTCTTAATAATTCGCAGCCATCTACACTTTACTGTATCAGCTGGCTACGATAATTCTAACTAATAATACTATAAATCTTACGAAAAGGCAACAAAACATTTTCTGAAGACTCCTTAAGAAGGCAAAAAAAAGGCATTTTGCAGTTTTTTTCACCACAAAATGCCCTCTTTATATGTAACATCATTCCATATTTTTGTTAAAAACTTACAATTCCCCCACGATTTCCCTGCAGATTTCTTCTGCACTTTTTTTGTCCGTATCCACAATAAAATCTGCGGCTGCCATATATTTTTCTCTGCGCTTTTCCATAAGCGAACTGATGTACTCCACGGTTTTGTTGTCTTCAATGACAGGACGTTCATGGCTGTCCTTTACCCTCTCCAGGATCACCTCCGGTGAGGCTGACAAAAGTGCCACTCTGCCGTTCTTTTTCATCTCCGCAACATTGCGCTCCCGCATGGGCACACCGCCTCCGCAGGATATGACTACATTTTTTCTGTTCTGCAGCTCTATCAGAAGTTCTGTCTCCAGATCACGGAAGTATTCCTCCCCCCGTGTCTCAAATATCTCCGGTATGCTCATATTCTCCCGCTGGGAAATAAGCTGGTCCATCTCCACCACTTCCAGGCCATACATATCACTCAGTGTGCGGGCAATGGTGGATTTCCCCGCTCCCATAAATCCGATCAGGACAATATTACAGCCAAAATCTCGCTTGTCTCTCATGCTGTTCCCCTGTTTCTCTTTCTAGACCCTCTGCGCATCAGCCAGAAGGCACTGAACCGTTACTGGACTTTATTATAGCAGAAACAGGAAAAATAGCAATTATTTTTTCATCAGATGGCAAACAGGTCGTTGAACGCCTCACTCATGGTAGGATGTGTATAGATCTGATCACGCAGCACCTGATACGGAGCGCCCAGATCCATGGCCAGTTTTATGGTATTTATCATCTCATAGGACTCCTCACAAAGAAGCATTGCTCCCAGGATCTGTCCTGTCTCTTCCTGGATCACTGCCTTCAACATTCCCTGAGGATTCTTCAAAACCTGTGCTTTTGGAATGGCTGCCGCGGGAAGTTTTGCAATTTTCACCGGAATGCCTGCTTTTTTTGCCTCCGTCTCACTCATTCCCACACGGGAATAAGACGGGGAGATAAATACGCTGTAGGGAACCGCCTTTCTCTTTGAAAGGGCGTAGCTGCCTCCGTTCATCAAAGACCATATAATTCTGAAATCATCTAAGGAGGTATAGGTAAACTGCAGGCCGCCGTGTACATCTCCCATGGCCCAGATATTGTCAGCCGTGGTCTTCAGCTCATCGTCCACCACTACCGCGCCTCTCTTGTTCAGCTCAACCCCTGCCCGCTCCGGGCGCAGGCCCTCTGTGTTTGGTTTTCTTCCTGTTGCGATCAGCACGGCATCTGCCTCCAGGATTTCCTCCTGTCCCTTGAATGTCAGTTTTATCCGGGCATGCCCGTCTGCCCGGACAATCTCCTGGATCTGTGCTCCCAGTTTGAATGTCACGCCGCGGTTTTCCAGTACACCTTGAATGGCCTCCGCCACATCTCTGTCTTCTCTTGGGATCAGCACTTCCCCGTCCTGCAGGACCGTCACTTTTGTCCCAAAACCGGAATACATAGAAGAAAATTCAAGTCCGATATAACCGCCGCCCACGATCACCAACTGCTTTGGATATTCTCTCAGATCCATCAGTCCCGCGCTGGTGTATACATAAGGATTGCCTTCCAGGCCTTTGATGGACGGGATCACAGGGGTTCCCCCTGTGTTGATAAAAATTTTTTCTCCTTCAATTTCAAGAGTTTCCTCAGACGTTTTTATTTCCACAACCGTGTTGGAGACAAAAGACGCGGTTCCATTGTATACATCCACATTGGCCAGGTCATCCAGTTTTTTGAAATTCTTTTCCCTTAACATGGAAGTGAGCCGTCTCTTTTCATCTATAGCCGCCCCATAATCCGCAGCTCTCTCTTCCGGGGAAGCGTCTTTCTTATTAAATGCCAGTCCGGAGCTTCTGACCAGAGATTTTGACGGGATACAACCCACATTGATACAGGTTCCGCCGTACATCCCCGCATCCTTCTCGATCATTGCCCCCTTTTTCCCCTGTCCTGCCAGCTTACCTGCCAGTGTCTTGCCGCCCTTGCCGAAACCGATAATTACCGCATCGTATTTTTTCATTTTCCTTTCCCCTTCTTTCCTTGGAAAATCTTTTTGTCAATATCCTCTATTGTGATCTGACTCAGTTTTTCTCTGCACACTTCATTGAGCTGTCCGTAAATGTCATCCATGATATCCGCCATTCCCGAAGCCACCATACAGTCCATGTCAGGATTGCCGGACTTCCAGGAAGGGCACACTGCCTCTGTCTCCAATGCGTCATAGATCATGGCAAGGTTCACATCTGCCGCCTCCATGGAAGTGTGATACCCTCCATTTTGTCCCTCTTTGGTTGCAATGAGATCCTTCTTTTTCAGTTTTGCCATAACCTTTCTGATACGTGCCGGATTGGTACAGACATTCTTGGCCAGCTCCTCACTGGCCAGAGTCTCCTGCTTATGGTTCAGATAAACCAGCGCATGTACTGCAATTGCAAATTCACTTGTCATTTTTCTCACCCTCACTCTTGTTCTTTTTTATACTTGTGCATATAGCGCCCCGTTTACAGCTCCTGATACAGTCGCCGCAGCGGATACACTCTCTGCTGTTGGGATTTTCCCATACACGGATATCCATCCTGCAGGCTCTCTGACAGCTTCCGCACTGATTGCACTTGGTCTCATCCACCTGATATCTGTACAGGGCAATGGGATTAAAGAGACCATAAATCGCTCCCAGAGGACATAAATACTTACAGAACGGCCTGTATACCATAATGGAAAGAAGTACCACCACTGCCAGTATTGCAGCCTTCCAGGCAAACAGAAAACCGATGGCCCCCTGCAGGTCATTATTTAAAAGTACCATAGGAATTCCTGCTGTCAAGGTTCCGCTGGGGCAGATAAACTGACAGAACCAGGGACTTCCCTGTCCGATGATATCCACGTAGAACATAGGCAGCAATATGACAAACACCACTAAGATCACATATTTCAGCCATACTAACAGCTTATGCCCCGGCAGGTTCTTCCTCTTTCGGAAAAATGGGATCTTGTAAAGCAAATCCTGTATAAGCCCAAAAGGGCACAGCCACCCGCACACAAATCTTCCGATCAGGGAACCGATAAAGATCAAAAAACCAATGATGTAAAAGGAAAACCGGTAATTCCGGCTCCCCAGCACTGCCTGCAGAGAACCAATGGGGCAGGCCCCAAGCGCTCCCGGACAGGAGTAACAGTTAAGTCCCGGCACACACAGTGCCTTGGTGGGTCCTTTATATATTTTTCCTTTGATAAATCCTAAAACATAGCCATTTGTCAGAGCAGTGAATCCCACCTGCACTATGAGCCGCAGCCTGTTTTTCATCTTCTGCAAGATATCAGCCAATTCCTATACACTCCAAACATATATTGATCGCTTTTGTAAGTACCGTATCTGCCTCTCCCCGGCTCACTCCGAAAATTATGAAAGCTGCCGCCGTAACGAGAAGCAGAGTTCTGATCACTGCCGCTCTTCTGTTACTCATTCTGCACCTTCTCAAGCATTTCGTCAATAACTGCTGTCCACTGCTTCTTACTCTTTGCCCCAGGATAAGTATCGCCTACCTGATTGCCGTCCTTATCCAGAAAGATTGTTGTCGGCACTACCTGCGCGTTTTTCAGTATCCTGTACTGCATATTTGCATCCTTGGGAATCACCAGGTGTGTGTAGTCCGCCTCTGTTTTCTTTACAATCTCAAGTGCCGTGTCATCTTCCGGCTGGCTCACATCGCTGATGATGCCTACCATCTGAAATCCTTTGTCTGCATATTCCCGGCTCAGTTCTCCAAGCTCCGGCATTTCCCTGATACATGGCCCGCAGAAGGTTCCCCAGATGTTCACCATAGTCAGATCTGCCTTTGCAAATATATCCTGGTCCACCTCCTCACCGTCCAGAGTTTTTGTCTTAAACTCCCCGAAGATCTCATTTTTCTCAGACGCTTCTGCTGTATTGTCTGCCTGGGCATCTGCCTGCGCTGTCTCTGCCTGGCTGTTGTCCGTTCCAGTGTCCTGCTGTTCCTCTTCTTCTGCCTGCACGTTTTCTTCAGACGCATCCTTGCCTGCGCTTTTGGAAACTGCACTTTCCTCTTTCTGGCTTTCTGCGCTCTCCTCAGTCTGTGCCTTTGTCTTAGCTGTATCATCCTCTTTATTTCCACAACCTGCAAGTACCCCGGCCGCTACCACTGCTGTCACTGCCATTGCCGCCAAATACTGTCTCCGTCTTCTCATGGTATAACCTCCATATTGTTATTTTCATTGTTACAGTTCATACTGAAATTATATTAGTTACAGTTACAAATGTCAATAGGTTTTCTCCATAAATTTCATATTTATAAATCTTATATGACCAGATCACATAATTTCTGTTTGATCTGGGTATTTTTCAGAACTTTATTTAAGAAAGACGCAGGCTTCCATTTAGAAAAAAGGGATACTTTAACAGAACATGATAAGAGCTGCCGGGTGAAAATCTTTCATTTTCCACCCGGCAGCTCTCACAATATCACTTTATTTTTCAGGAGAGATAATGTACTTCCCATTGGCCCTTATCTCCGGCCTGCTCAATACATCCTCCAATTCCTTAAGCCCGCATACCTCATACACCATGCTGCTCACATCCAGTCTTCCGGAATTGATCAGGTCCAAGGCCCTTCTCTGTGTATAAGGATTAATATAAGATGCCTTCAGCACCAGTTCCTTCTGGAAAATCTGAAATGGTTTCACTGCGATCTGTTCGTCCGGCTTTGTCAGTCCAAACATCATCACAACTGCTTTATTCCCTGCTATGTCAATGGCCTGCTCAATTGTGGACGGACGTCCCACACATTCGATCACCACATTCACCCAATTCATCCCGCATTCTGCCAGACGGCTTTTTACATCTTCTCTCATGGGGTCAATGCAGATATCAGCGCCCAGCTTCTTTCCCACTTCTCTTTTGTTTTCCACCGGCTCCAAAAGTGCCACCTTAGCGGCTCCGGCCAGCTTTGCTAGCTGAAGCATCAGAAGGCCGATCATTCCGCCTCCGATGACGACCACCTGGTGTCCGGGCTGGATCTCACACATGTCGATCCCATGGAGACAGCAGGCCACAGGTTCTGCCATGGCTCCCTGTTCAAAGGTGGTATTCTCTCCCAGAAGATATACCTGACGTTCATCTACCGAACAGTATTCCGCAAAACCGCCGTCCACGGTAGTTCCATATCCTATCATATTCTCACAGTAGTGGGCAACCCCATTCCTGCACGGGTCACAGGCTCCGCAGTAACAGTTGGGGTCAATGCATACCCGGTCTCCCGGCTTGTAATTCTTCACCTGACTTCCCACTTCACTGATGATGCCGGCAAATTCATGCCCCAAAATAGTGGGCGGAGTCACTTCCGCAGCCCCCTTATCCCCCTCATAGATATGGACATCCGTTCCGCACACACCGCATGCCTTAACCTGGATCAGTACATCATGGGGGCCCACAGCAGGCACCTCATGCTCTTCCACCCTCAGATCATGTTTTCCGTAAAATACCGCACTTCTCATATCCGAATCCTCCTGAACTATAAATTATTCAACTTACGATTATGTATTACGCATAAGTTCACTATATAGCAAAGGACAAACGATTACAATTGACAATAATGCCAATATTATATATAAATTTTTATTCATTTTGCTATATCTTTTGATTAGTAATTGTGTTTTTCTTTTCTGCATACTAAAATAGAATCAGCAAGACAGCGGGAGGAATTTTATGAAGACAACCGGAATGACCACAATGGAAATAAAAAAAATAAATAAAAGCAAAGTATATCATCTCATATATGACAGCAGGACCATCTCCAAGCAGGGAATTGCCTCTGCCTTGGAGATGGGTATGAACACTGTTACACAGAACCTGAAGCTTCTGGAAGAAGAGGGTATGATCGAGCGGAAGGGCTGCTTTGAGTCTACAGGAGGCAGAAAGGCCCGGGCGATCCGCATCCTGCCAACGGCGCGGATTTCTCTCGGCATTGAGATCCTCAGGAAAAGGCTTCATATCGCCGCTGTGGATCTGTACGGCAATATTCTGGAGCAGGAATCCTACACCATCCCTTTCCAGGTTTCCTCTGCCTACTGTGAACAGGTGGGCCAAAAGGTAAATGTTTTCACGGAAAAATACGCGTTTTCCCCAAGCCGGATCCTGGGAGCCGCAATCGCGATCCAGGGTCTGATCTCCACTGACGGCTCATCGGTCAGCTATGGCAGGGTACTGGACCATACGGGTATGAAGCTTTCTGATTTAGCCCGCCATATCCCCTACCCCTGCCGTCTGGAGCACGACTCCAAGGCTGCCGGTTATCTGGAGACCTGGCATCAGGAAAAATTCCGTGATTCCATTGTTGTTCTGCTGAACCAGAATCTGGGCGGTGCCGTTATATTGGACGGAAAAGTACATAACGGCCTGGGTATGCACAGCGGTTCCATCGAACATATGTGCATCAATCCCGATGGTCCCCTCTGCTATTGCGGAGAACGGGGCTGTCTGGAAACCTACTGTTCCGCAGACAGCCTGGAGCGGGCCACGGGTACTGATATCCCCTCCTTTTTCGCGCAGCTGCGTCTCGGAAATCCTGCATTTTCTAAAATCTGGAGGGATTATCTGCGTCACCTGGCATTTGCAATCTGCAGCCTGAATGTGGTGCTGGACTGCTATGTCATCATAAGCGGATATCTGGCCCCCTTTTTTCTCCCGGAGGATCTGGAACAGCTGACACAAATGATCACAGACATCTCACCCTTCAAACAGCAGAAGGATTTCATCTTTTTGAGCAGTCACGGACAGCTTGCCCCACCTGTGGGCGCTGCCCTATACTATATTGATGAATTTCTGCACAACATATAAAAAAGAGGAACGGGAGCAGTCCGGTTGGCTGCTCCCGTTCCTCTATTCAACTGTTTCCTCTATTCCTCATAAAAACAGACCTGGTTTTTCCCACGTTTTTTTGCCTCATAGAGCGCCTTATCCGATTTCTGATAAAGCTCGGAAAAGGCTGTCCCGTTCCGGGGAACCAGCGCCACGCCTATACTGACGGACAGGCTGCACCCGCCAAAGCCTTCCGGCAGGCTGCTTTGGAAATTCTCCATGAGCTGTCCGGCCTTTCTGGAAATTTTCTGGCGCTCATTGACATTTTTTATATACACCACAAACTCATCACCGCCCATGCGCCCTATAAAATCATCCTGGCGGAACGTATTTTTCATACAGGCCGCGAAAAGCTGAAGCACCCTGTCCCCCTGGGGATGTCCGAATGTATCGTTCACATTCTTGAAATTATCCAGATCCATGATCAGAAATGCCCCTGCATTGCCGCTCTCCCCGATCATTTTATCTATTTCCTGTTCCAAAGCCCTCTTGTTTTTCAAACCGGTCAGAGAATCCCTGCCTGCGCTTTTCACAGCTTCTTTGAGCTGCTGCTTCTGATGGCTGATATCTATAAAGGCACACTGTACCACCAAGCTGCCCTCCTGTCTCTGCACATCAAAATTCCCATATGCCCATTTGCTCTGCTCATTCCTGCATTGAATAAGAAATTCTCTGGAAACCAACCCTTCCCTGAGATTCAGGAACCACTCCCGATCCTCCTCATCCAAAACCGGCTGAAGGTATGCCCCATACCTTTCTTGATACTCCTCAGAAGAATATTCCATAAACTGATAGAATCCATTGTTTGAATCCAGGATCGGCAGGTCCCCCTCCAGGCGAAAACGCACAATGGCACTGGGCACCGTCCGGTATATAGAGCGGATGTTTTCATACGCCTGTTTTATTTTTTTATGAGTTTTGCGGCGGCTGTTCAGCATTCCAAACGCCATCAGCCCCAGCACCAGAAGAACTGCAACACAATAAACCGCAGTGCCGTCAATGATATC
>OLSH01001447.1_pt1 | contig 11511 bp, 7 predicted proteins | sample 1643221 | NCBI WGS metagenome assembly OLSH01 (sample SAMEA3136681, study PRJEB25190) | human gut metagenome | biome: human gut; feature: human-associated habitat; material: faeces | place: Austria | collected 2013 | reverse complement strand
CGCACTTCCAGGTCGAGGGGATGGACGTCAATCTGTCGCTGGTTAGCCAGATGCCAAAGGCGAAGGCGTAGGTTCGGACGATGATGAAAACGGAACGTCCGTTGTGGGGCCGGGGCATTATGGTGTCGCCCCAGCATTTTCAACAGCAGGCTGCGTATGCAGCCTGGACTGCGGAAGTGATTGCCCGGATGGGGCTTAACCACCCCTGGGGAGTGATGGAGGCGACCTTCGAACCAGAGATGCTCAAACTGGGCCGCCTGCAGGCTCACAGGCTGCAGGTCCGGTTCCAGGATGGCACGATGATTGATACGGACAATGCCGATGCGCTGCCGTCCGCGCTGTCACTGGACGGCGCGGACGGCGAGGCGGTGATCGTGCTGGCGCTGCCCCTGATGCAGGCGAATGGCGGCAACTGCCTGAAGCCGGAGGAGGTGGCCGAAAGGCCGGTGCGCTTCCGGCAGCGCTGGCGTGATGTCCGCAACCAGTTCGGGGATGATACCCGGCAGATTGCCGTCATGCAGCCGGAGCTGACCCTCCGCTTCGCCCACCAGGACAACAGCGATTACCTGACCTGTCCGCTTGTTCGCCTGCAGCGTGACTCGCAGGGGGTCTGGCTTATCGACGAGACGTTTCTCCCGCCGCTGCTGCAGATCCAGGGCAGCCGCTGGCTGGCGACGCAGCTTGAACAGCTGCTTACCCAGCTTCGGGCTCGTCTGACGCGCCTGATGGCCATGCGTCGCGAGAGTAATGAACGGATGGCTGATTTTGCCGTGGCCGATGTCTCTCTGTTCTGGTTGCTGAACGCGCTGAACAGCGCCGAGCCGGTGCTGGGGTACTTTCTGCGTGACCAACAGAGCCCGCCGGAACGCCTCTATCCGGAGCTGGCGCGCCTGGCTGGCAGCCTGTTGACCTTTTCGCTTACCCATCAGGCGAATGCCGTCCCGATCTATCAGCATGACCATCTGAACGCGGTTTTTCCGCCGCTGTTTGATTTACTGAGCGACCTGCTGGAGGCGAGCCTGCCGTCGCGGGTGGTGGCGATTGCGCTGGAGCATGATGCCCGGCTGCACTTCTGGCAGGCGCGCCTGCACGATGCCCGGCTGCGGGAAGGGGCTGATTACTATCTGTCGGTTCGTTCGTCGGTACCGGTCGCCCGGCTGCAGGAGCAGTTTCCGCGACAGTGCAAAGTGGGCAGTCCGGATCATGTCAAAGCCATCGTCAACTCCTCGCGGACAGGGGTGCCCCTGACGCCATTGCGTCATGTGCCGGCGGCGATCCCGCTACGTCTGGAAAATCAGTATTTCAGCCTCGATGTGTCCCACCCTCTGGCGACGGAAATGCTGCAGAGCGGCACCTGTATGTTTTACGTCCCGGGGATGCTCGGTGAGCCTGAACTTGAACTTTTTGCGGTACTACGAACGTGAATGAGCCTAAACGCGGCAACGCCGCGTCCATTGATATTGATGCGCTGCTGCAGAACACCTGGCTGCAGGTTATCAGCCTGCGCCACGGCCCGCAGTTCCGCGATGAGGAAGGGTACACGCTATGGCAGCGCTGTATTGCTGATGTCGAGCGCGTGCAACATGAGCTGAAGGCGAGCGGGCTTGATGACGCCAGCTGTCAGCATATTCTCACCGCCCAGTGCGCGCTGCTCGATGAAGCCGTGAAAGGGCGCGGCGTGGAGGATGAGGCCTGCCTGCAGTGGTATGACATTCCGCTGCAGGGGCACTTCCTCGGCACCATGGACGCCGGCGACACCCTGTGCGAGCGGATGCGTGATGTGTTGCGTGAACCGGCGCCCAACCTGGCCGTGGTCACCTGTTTTCAGCGGGTGATGCTGCTGGGTTTTATTGGCAGCTTTCGCTCCCTCCACGACCCCGAGCGCCTGAAGCTGGTCAACGCGCTCGGTGAGCGTGTTCCTCCTTTTCAGTGCCCGGCTACCGCTCCCGTACTGGTAGAGAGTCGCGCCGGTCTGGGGATAAGCGGCTGGCTGGCCCCATGGCCGGTACGTATTGGCCTGAGCGTGGTAGTGGTACTCGCCCTGTGGTGGGGGCTCAACCACTGGCTCGATCACCTGCTGCTGACCTTGTTACCGGGGGAGGTGAAATGAGCCCCGCGCAGCAGCGTGGGTTGGCGCTGTGGGCCAGTCTGCTGAGTGCGCTGGTGTGCCTGCTATTTTTGCCGGTTCCCCGCTGGGGGGCGTGGCTCATTCTGCTGGTCACGCTGGCCCTGATCATCGGGATCTGGTGCATCGCCAGTCGTCGTACCCGACGTAACGTTGCGTCAAGCCTGGACCATCTCCCGGCGGTCGCTTATCGCCAGCCGGTGGTCCTCGTTTGCGGCGATCTGCCGTTTGTCTGGTCGCAAAAGTCTCCGGTGCGGGTCGTCAAACAGGGCTGCTGGATCCGCGTGGAAAAGACGGAGGAGCTGCAGCAGGTAACGCGTCAGATATTGAGCCAGCGGCCGGAATGGGGGCCTCAGCTGTCGGTGCTGCTCTGCGTCTGCCCGCAGCGGCACGCACAAAGCGATGCGCTGACCAGCGCTCTGCTGGCCCTGCGCTGGCAACTCAGCCAGCTGCGCCAGCAGACGGGGTATGCCGTACCGCTGGCGCTGCAGGGGCAGGTGGGCAGCACGATGAGCCCCATCCTGCTCTGGCAGGCGGCGATGCCGGGTGAAGCGGTGAAAGTCTGGCAGCCCTCCTGCGCCCCCTGTTCCGTACCGGCCTGGGTAAGCGCTGGCGGGGCGGCCGCGCTGAAGCAGCAGGTGCTGATGAACAGCCTGATGGGCTGGTTTGAACAGCACGTCCATGCCGTGTTGACGGAAGAGAATACCGACCTGCCGCCTCTGACCCCAGCGGCCGTGCTGTGGGGCCTCGGGCCCTCGCTGCCTGGAAGTCTGGCGTCGTCGGCCTGGACGACGTGGTTATCCCGACATAGCGGCCTGTCGCGGGTAGCTGGCTGGCAGCCTGGCGAGAGCGACACCGGGGACGCTTCAGCCTTACCGGAATTCATCCTGCCGCAGTTACCGGCGGGACGGGGACTCACGCCACGAGGCAGGGCCTGGCGCGCGGCGCTCGCGATTTTCACCCTCGCGGCTGTCGCCGCGCTGCTCAGCAGTGGCTGGAACAATCGACAACTGCTGCAGCGCGTGGGCGTCGATATTGCCCGTTATGAGCGGATTGCGATGGATGATTATCGGCCAAAAGCCAGCGCTGTCAGGGTGCTGCGTGAAGATGCCGCGCTGCTCGATAGCTGGGCGCGTAACGGTGTCCCGCTGCGCCTGAGTCTGGGCTTGTATCGCGGGGAGCAGATTCGCCTGCCGTTGCTGGAGGCGATTCGCGGTTACGTGCCGCCTCCGCCACCCAGGCCGGTGCAGCGCGTCGCGCCGGACGTCATCCGCCTTGACAGCATGTCGCTATTCGATACCGGGAAATGGGTACTGAAGCCTGGTTCGACAAAGCGGCTGGTCAACTCGCTGATGGACATTAAGGCCAGGCCCGGGTGGCTGATCGTGGTGGCGGGCCACACCGACAGCGTCGGTGAGGAAAAAGCCAACCAGCTATTGTCGCTGAAACGTGCGGAATCGGTCCGCGACTGGATGCGCGATACCGGCGACGTGCCGGACAGCTGCTTTGCCGTTCAGGGCTATGGCGAAAGCCGACCAATTGCAACAAACGATACGCCGGAGGGCCGTGCGCTGAACCGTCGTGTCGAAATCAGTCTGGTGCCGCAGGTAGACGCCTGCCGGTTAGCGGACCAACCCTCTGCGTCATCCCAGGACGATGGCGCTTCACTACACAATGGAGAGTAATTCCATGGCAATTCCTGTTTATCTTTGGCTGAAAGACGATGGCGGGGCGGACATTAAAGGGTCTGTCGACGTTCAGGATCGTGAAGGCAGTATCGAAGTGGTGGCTCAGGAGCACAACCTGTACATCCCGACCGATAACAACACCGGCAAACTGACCGGCACGCGTATCCATACGCCGTTCCTGTTCACCAAGGAGATCGACTCCTCCAGCCCCTACCTGTACAAGGCGGTGACCACCGGCCAGACCCTGAAATCCGCTGAGTTCAAGTGGTACAGAATCAACGATGCCGGCCAGGAAGTGGAGTATTTCAATACCAAACTTGAGAACGTCAAGGTGGTGAAAGTGAATCCCCTGATGCACGACATCAAAAACCCCGCCTACGAGAAGCACAACCATCTGGAACAGATTGAGCTGCGCTACGAGAAGATCACCTGGACCTATAAAGACGGCAACATCATTCACTCCGATAGCTGGAACGAACGCGCCACCGCGTAATTGCCCGTCATATTTCGCGCCGCTGGCGCGCAGGCGACGTTCGCTCACTCCGGCCGCATCGTTATCGCTGCGGCCGGGGATTATTGCGGGCGATCGCCTGATGCGGGCAGCGTTTCTCTGCCCGCCGTTTTTTGCTGAGCGCCTGAGATACGGGTTCTCAGCAAAGAAAAACACAATCTGCCTGCCTGACCCTGTGCGCTGTGGGTTCCTGTTCGGGAACAGCGACGGGCGGTAGCGTGTCCGGAACCAATAAGAGAGGATCTCATGGAAAATCCAGCCAGCCTGTTACGCCGTCTTAATCCCTGCTGTGCCCGCGCAATGGAGGGGGCGGCCTCCCTGTGCCAGACCCGGGCGCATGCCGAGATCCTGCCCGAGCACTGGCTGCTCAAGCTGCTGGAACAGGGGGAAGGCGATCTGACGGTGCTGGCGCGGCGCTATGAATGGGATATGGATGCGCTGTGGCAGGATCTGCTGAGCTGGCTGGATAAACAGCCGCGCTCGGTACGTCATCGTCCCCAGCTCTCTGACCATACCCTGAGGCTGATGCAGGAGGCCTGGCTGATTGCCTCGCTCAGCGGCGAAACGCAGATCCGCAGTGTTCACCTGTTGATGGCGCTGGTTGAAAAACAGAATCTGATCCAGTGCGATGGCCTGTGGCCGCTGTTAACGCTGGGCCAGCGTCAGCTGGAACGCCTGCGCCCCTTGCTTGATGCCCAGTCCGACGAACGTCCGCCAGCGCAGCAGGAAGCGGCCCTGGCGCAGCCCCATGGCGGGGACGTGGAATTTGTGGGGCGTCCTGCGAGCGGTGAACTGAATGCGGATGGGCTCAACCCGGCGCTGCAGAACGCGCTGGACAAATTCACTCTCGACGTCACCGCCAAAGCCAGAGATGGCCAGATTGACCCGGTGTTCGGACGCGACACGGAAATCCGCCAGATGGTGGATATTCTCTCCCGTCGGCGTAAAAACAACCCGATCCTCGTCGGTGAGCCGGGCGTGGGCAAGACCGCTCTGGTGGAAGGCCTGGCGCTGCGCATTGCCGAAGGCAACGTCCCCGACGCGCTGAAGCCGGTGTCGGTGCGCACCCTTGACCTCGGTCTGCTGCAGGCCGGCGCCGGGGTCAAAGGCGAGTTCGAGCAGCGGCTGAAAAATATCATTGAGGCGGTACAGCAGTCGCCTTCGCCGGTGCTGCTGTTTATCGACGAGGCGCACACGATCATCGGCGCGGGAAATCAGGCGGGCGGCGCGGATGCCGCCAACCTGCTGAAGCCGGCGCTGGCCCGGGGCGAACTGCGGACCATCGCCGCCACCACCTGGAGTGAATACAAGCAGTACTTCGAGCGCGACGCCGCGCTGGAGCGCCGCTTTCAGATGGTCAAGGTAGATGAGCCGGACGACGAGACCGCCTGCCTGATGCTGCGCGGCCTGAAGTCCCGCTATGCCGACCACCACGGCGTGCATATCACGGATGATGCGGTGCGCGCCGCCGTGACGCTGTCACGACGTTATCTCACCGGTCGCCAGCTGCCGGACAAGGCAGTGGATTTACTCGACACCGCTTCCGCCCGCCTGCGCATGAGTCTCGATACCGTGCCTGAGCCGCTGACCCGCATGAAGGCGCAGCTCACCGCGCTGGCGATGGAAAAGCAGGCGCTGCTGGAAGATATTGCGCTGGGCAACAGCGCCCGCGGCGAACGGCTGGCGGCCATTGAGCAGGAGGAGATCCGCCTTATTCTGGCGCTGGATACCCTCGAAACTCAGTATGGTCAGGAGCTGCAGCTGACGGAGGCGCTGCTCGCCTGTCGCCGCGATATCTCCCGCCAGGCGGAAATTAGCGATCTACAAAACGCACTTATTGCCGTCCAACTGGGCAATCCGCTGCTCGGGCTGGACGTCGACGTCCGCACCGTGGCGACGGTGATTGCCGACTGGACCGGCGTGCCACTCTCCTCGCTAATGAAAGATGAGCAGACGGAGCTGCTGAGTCTGGAAGAGAGTCTCGGCAAACGGGTGGTTGGCCAGGAGGCGGCCCTGAGCGCTATTGCCCGGCGCCTGCGCGCCGCGAAAACCGGCTTGACGCCGGAGAACGGTCCGCAGGGGGTGTTCCTGCTGGTCGGGCCGAGCGGCACCGGCAAAACGGAAACGGCGCTCGCCCTGGCCGATGCGCTGTTCGGCGGCGAGAAAGCGCTGATCACCATCAATCTCTCCGAGTACCAGGAGCCGCACACCGTCAGCCAGCTGAAGGGTTCCCCGCCGGGCTACGTCGGCTACGGCCAGGGCGGGATCCTGACCGAGGCGGTGCGCAAACGCCCCTACAGCGTGGTGCTGCTCGATGAGGTGGAGAAGGCCCATCGCGATGTGATGAACCTGTTCTATCAGGTCTTCGACCGGGGGGTGATGCGCGACGGCGAGGGGCGTGAAATTGACTTTCGCAACACCGTGATCCTGATGACCGCCAACCTCGGTAGCGACCTCCTGATGCAGTTGCTGGCTGAACAGCCGGAGGCCAGCGAATCAGACCTGCACGAGCTGCTGCGCCCGGTGCTGCGCGGCCACTTCCAGCCGGCGCTGCTGGCCCGCTTCCAGACGGTGCTGCCGGCGGCAGCGCTGCGCGCCATTGTCGGGATCAAGCTCGGGCAGGTGAGTCAGCGTCTGGCTTGCCATTACGGAATCACCACCACCCTCAGCGAGAGCCTGTTCGACGCGCTGACCGAGGCCTGCATGCTGCCGGATACCGGCGCCCGCAACGTCGACAGTCTGCTCAATCAGCAGATCCTGCCGGTGCTGAGCCAGCAGCTATTGAGCCATATGGCGGCGGGGCAGAAACCGCGCCAGGTGACGCTGGGGTATCACGAAGAGGAAGGCATCGTGATGGCGTTTGACGAGGGGACAATATCCGATGAGTAGCGTGAAATCGTTGTTGTACAGCCACAACCACCACCTGCTTTCGGTGAAGGGATGTGAAGCCGGGCTTGATGTGCTGGCGTTTGAGGGCGATGAAGCCCTGAGCCAGCCGTTCCGCTACCGTATCGAATTCACCAGCGCAGACCATGCCATCAGCAAAGAGATGATGCTGATGAAGGCAGCCTCCCTGACGCTGCAGGCGCCGGTGGCTCAGGGCTTCGGCATCAATGTTCAGCAACCCGTGCGGGTGATCCAGGGCGTGGTGACGGGGTTTGAACGGCTCAGTACCTCCAGGGATGAAACGCACTACGCGCTGACGCTCCAGCCGCGCCTGGCGCTGCTTAACCGCTCGCACCAGAACGCCATTTACCAGGACCAGTCCGTTCCGCAGATTGTGGAAAAAATCCTCCGCGAGCGCCACGGCCTGCGCGGTCAGGATTTTCTGTTCTCACTGACAAAAACGTATCCGCGCCGCGAGCAGGTGATGCAGTACGGCGAGGATGACCTGCGCTTTATCACCCGGCTGCTGGGTGAGGTGGGGATCTGGTTTCGCTTTACCGCCGACACGCGGCTGCACATCGACGTCGCTGAGTTCTGCGACAGTCAGCAGGGCTATGAGAAGGGGCTGACGTTGCCTTCGGTCCCGCCGTCAGGGCAGCAGTCGGCCGGGGTGGACGCGGTGTGGGAGATGGCATGCCGCCACCGCGTCGTGGAGCAGCAGGTCAGTACCCGCGACTACAACTACCGCGAGGCGACGGCGGACATGAACGCGCAGGTGGATGTCACCCGCGGGGAGACGACCACCTTTGGTGAGGCTTACCACTGGGGAGATAACTACCTGACCGCGGGGAATGTCCATGACCGCCATCCGGCGCCGGAGTCCGGGGCGTTTTACGCCCGCCTTCGTCATGAGCGTTATCTTAACGGCCAGACCCGGATGCAGGCCATCACCAGCTGCCCGACGCTCTGCCCGGGGCAGGTGCTGAAGGTCACCGGCGGAGAGGAGGTGGCCGGGGAGTTTGCTCATGGCGTGCTCGTCACGGCGATGCACAGCCATGCCCGGCGCGATGCCGACTTTGCGGTGGAGTTTGCCGGCATACCGGACAGCCCGGACGTCGGCTACCGGCCTGAGCCAGGTGCGCGTCCGGTGATGGCCGGGACGCTGCCGGCCCGCGTGACCAGCACCCGGGAAAACGACTCCTACGGGCATATCGACAAACACGGACGCTACCGGGTGAATATGCTGTTTGACCGGGCGCGCTGGGAAACCGGGTTCGAGAGTCTGTGGGTCCGTCAGTCGCGGCCGTATGCCGGAGACACTTACGGCCTGCACCTGCCGCTGCTGGCGGGGACGGAGGTGGCGATTGGCTTTGAGGATGGTAACCCTGACCGGCCGTATATCGCGGGCGTGCTGCACGACTCGGCGCACGGCGACCACGTCAACATCCGCAATGACAAACGCAACGTTCTGCGCACCCCGGCCAACAACAAAATCCGCCTCGACGATGAGCGCGGGAAAGAACATATCAAGGTCTCGACGGAGTATGGCGGCAAGAGCCAGCTGAACCTCGGCCATCTCGTGGATGCTGAAAAGCAGCAGCGCGGGGACGGTTTTGAGCTAAGAACCGACAGCTGGGGAGCTATCCGGGCACAGAAAGGGATATTTATCAGCGCGGACGGACAGGCGCAGGCCCAGGGGCAGGTGCTGGCGATGGAGCCAGCGGTCAGTTTGCTGAAAGGTGCGGTGAATCAGGTCACGGAATGGGGAAGTATTGCCCAGATGCATCATAATTTTTCACCAGACGCTGATTCACTGAGAGAGTTTGTTAACGGTGCCAGTAACCTGAAAGAAGCGGCTTTATTGATGGTTGCTCCCAAAGGGGTTGCTTCTGTTACCCCTGATACTGCGCTAATGCACAGTGGTAAAGGCCTCTACCTGCAAAGTTTGGGAGAGGTTAATATTGCAACCGCGCAGCGCCACTCAGTAAATGCCAGTAAAGCGATTTCGCTACTTTCACAACAGGAAGGGATCCGGCTGGTCTCGGCGAAAGGACCACTTGAAGTAGAATCACACGCAGACACACTCTCCCTTACGTCACTGAAAGACGTCACGGTTCAGTCAACACAAGGTCACCTGCAGCTAACGGCAAAAAACGGGATCACTATTGCATGTGGCGGCGCTTACATCCAGTTGACACCTGAGGGAGAAATTAAGGTTCATGGCCCTGGACTGCTAAGCCTTAAAGGACAGCACAACATGGAAGGACCTGCGAGCCAGGATTTCCCGTTGCCTGAACTACCATCATCGGTCTGCAAAGATTGTCTGAAACGGGCACAGGAAATCGCTCAGGGTTTTGTTCCAAGGGAGGTGTAAAAGATGGATTTCGTTTCTCCGTGGATGGACAAAATCAGAACAACCTGCCAGCGTGCCGAGATAGACCATGTTGATGTGATAATCGATCAGTGTGCTGTTAATTTCTCTGTCCTGCCAGCACTTACTACTTTCAGTAACCCTATGATGTGGCAGTCGCTATATCAAGGGCTACCTGAGGATATTTATCCTGAGGATGCGCCTGTGCTGGTTCGGGTGGATCTATCGGACGCTGAACATGTTCAGTGGCTACATAACCTTGCAGCAGAAATGATGGAATCGGCTCCCCTGCTGATATGCGGTTCTTGCTGGCCGTTTGAACAGCTTGCTGATTGGCTCAGGGATTGTGTTGCTGCGCAACATGAAGGTCGGGAGGGGATTTTCCGTTTCTGGGATACCCGTATTTTTCCTTTCTTGTTCAGCCACATTCTTGATGCTGAGCAGCAAAAGCAACTGCTAATACCGGTCTTATTCTGGACATGGCTCGACTGTGACTATCAGTCTTCCATTCGGTTGGGGAGTGGTGAAATCCCGGAATCTGACAAGTCCGTGGTGCAAATCGAATTTACCGATAGCCAGTTTGAGAAACTCATGTGTGTCAGTGATACGAGCCAGTTTCTGAGATACGAGAGTGTGCCAGAAGGGATGTTTACTAACCGGCAAGCCGAATTTACAGCCTGTTATGAGGCGATGCTGACCGCAACAGAGCAGAGAATTGTTTTTGATGATAAGCGCAATGACTGGGTTATGGCGCAGGTTATTTCAAATAACTCTGTTACCTGATGAATCCCTCACAAGGAGTGTTAAATGAAATCTTCCTTTCTCTTTTTAGTTGCAGCGGTACTGCTGTTAACGGGCTGTAATCAGCCTGCTGAAGCTGACTCAGTCAGCGGCGGTGGCGGAACCATTGAAGCCATCAACCATACCCACTGGGCCATCAACCACTTTTAGTGTCAACGGGCAGTCGGGCGTCGATATTATCGGCCCGTGGCAGGGAGGAGGCGGTGCGGGTTATTTTGGTGTGCCTCCAAAATGGGAACCGGGAATGACGGTAAAAATTGAGTGGGAAACAGGCGTTGGTGATACAGATGGATTTCCTGGGTTTGGTGACGATGAGAAATACTTGGCGTGGAGGAAAAAAATTAAATCGCAAAATAAGGAACACAGTGCAGTAGTACCTGTTCCTGATTATAACGGCCAAAAAACCTGTGGCATCAAAATACACTTCCTTCCGTGCGACAAGGTAAAAGTGACAACCAGTTGTTACGATTACGGCAATCCGAATTACCCGATTAAGGATCCGATCAAAATGGAGGAGCCTGAAGTATGTCCAGAATAAATTCAGGGCTGCCAGGGCAGGGTTAGCGCCTTGTGGCGCATGGCTGGGATCGGAACCTGGATTCTCTCATTATCCCTCAACGAAGGCGTGTTAAATGAAATCTCCCTTTCTCTTTTTAGTTACAGCGGTATTGCTGTTAACGGGCTGTAACCAGCCTGCTGAATCTGACTCAGTCAGCGGCGGTGGCGGAACCATTGAAGCCATCAACCATACCCACTGGGCCATCAACCACTTTAGTGTCAACGGGCAGTCGGGCGTCGATATTATCGGCCCATGGCAAGGCGGTGGTGGCGCGGGGTATTTTGGTGTCCCTTCAAAATGGGAACCGGGAATGACGGTAAAAATTGAGTGGGAAACAGGCGTTGGGTATTCAATGGATTTTCCTGGTTTTGGCGATGATAAAAAATTGCTTGAGTGGAAAAAAAATATAAAATCGCAGAATCGAGAACATAGCGCTACTGTTTCTATTCCTGATTATAACGGGCAAAAAACCTGTGGCATCAAAATACACTTCCTTCCGTGCGATAAGGTAAAAGTGACAACCAGTTGTTACGATTACGGCAATCCGAATTACCCGATTAAGGATCCGAT
>OLSH01001444.1_pt1 | contig 11535 bp, 14 predicted proteins | sample 1643221 | NCBI WGS metagenome assembly OLSH01 (sample SAMEA3136681, study PRJEB25190) | human gut metagenome | biome: human gut; feature: human-associated habitat; material: faeces | place: Austria | collected 2013 | reverse complement strand
CCCGCATACATATAGCTAAACTTTAGCTAAAACGTATGCGGGATTTAGTACAACAGGAAGTTTCACGGCATGAAACTTACAGTTCCAAACGGAGAAACTGATAGCATCAAACAGACAATAGTTTCTTCAGCTCCTTCACTCCTTCCGAAGCACCCTTCTGAATGATATGTATCTGCCTCATTGAGTGCGTATCCACCGGTTTCGGATCAATCAGATATACTTCTGCCGTTCGAGGCACATAGTTCAGCAGTCCCGCTGCCGGATATACATTCATCGAAGTACCTATAATCACAAAGATATCCGCTTTCTCTACATAGTCGACAGCCGTTTCTATCTCCGGCACCGCCTCACCAAACCAAACAATAAACGGACGCAACTGCGAACCGTCGCCCGCCTTGTCACCCATCTTCACCTCATATTCTTCCGGTTTCAATTCCTTTACGTAGCGAGGATTGTAAGGGTCACGACTGGAACACACCTTCGTCAGTTCACCATGCAGATGAATGATGCGCGTGCTCCCGGCACGCTCGTGCAGATTATCCACATTCTGCGTAACCACCGTCACGTTGAAGTCCTTCTCCAGCTCGGCAAGTCCGATGTGCCCTGCATTGGGCTCCACATCAAGCAACTGCTTACGGCGCTCGTTATAAAAGTTTATCACCAGCTCCGGATCGCGCACATATCCTTCGGCACTGGCTACCTGCATCACCGGATATTTGTCCCACAATCCGCCTGCGTCCCGAAACGTACTGATACCACTCTCGGCACTCATACCGGCACCGGATAAAATCACTAAATTCTTCTTCATACCAAAATCTCCTTTCTATTATAGCAGTTTCTTTTCTACAAAAATACAGAAGATTGCCGAAGTTGCCACAGATATAAGAAAATTTAAAACCTAAAAGCATAAATCATTCAAATAAAACACTTACTTTTGCGACTTGTAATTTTGCAACTGATTGAAAGAGATTATACTTTCAGTCTCAACCCCAAAGATATATGGATAAATTCAGTTACGCTATCGGCCTCGGAATAGGTCAAAATTTATTAAGTATGGGTGCAAAAGGCATCGAAGTAGATGACTTTGCACAAGCTATCAAAGACATACTGGAAGGAAACAAAACCGCCATCTCACACGCAGAGGCACGCGATATAGTAAACAAATACTTCGCAGAACTGGAAGAGAAAATGAATGCAGCCAGCATAGAGCAAGGCGTACAGTTCCTGGAAGAAAACAAGAAACGCCCTAATGTGGTTACTTTGCCAAGCGGCCTGCAATACGAAGTCATCAACGAAGGCAAGGTAGGCACTTATGCAAAAGCCACCGACCAAGTGAAATGCCACTACGAAGGCACACTGATTGACGGAACCCTGTTCGACAGTTCTATCAAACGCGGACAACCCGCCGTATTCGGTGTGAACCAGGTTATCCCCGGCTGGGTGGAAGCGCTTCAGTTGATGCCCGAAGGTGCCAAGTGGAAACTTTATATTCCTTCCGATCTTGCCTATGGCGCACAAGGTGCGGGCGAAATGATACCGCCTCACAGCACATTGATTTTTGAAGTAGAATTACTCGAAATATTATCCCAAAAATAAAAATAAACAGTAAAAGCAAAATGAAAAAAGTAACATTTATCATGGCTCTTGCAGTAGGCGCAGGTTTAGCTTCCTGTACTGCACAAAGCCCGAAAGCAAATCTGAAAACAGATGTTGACTCATTGTCTTATGCCATCGGTATGGCTCGTACAGAAGGTCTGACTCAGTACCTGATGCAACAAGGTGTTGACACTACTCAGATGGCTGAATTCATCAAAGGTTTCAACGAAGGCGCTGCTAAAACCAGCAAGAAAGACGTTGCTTACATGACCGGTATGCAAATTGGCCAGATGGTAGGCAAACAATGGGTAGAAGGCTTCAACCAACAAATCTTCGGTGGCGACTCTACTCAGACTATCAGCCGTGAAAACCTGTTGGCAGGTTTCATCGCAGGTATCACAGACAAGACTGGCGTTATGACCAAAGAAGCTGCTACAGCTTACATGCGCGACGGTATGGAAGCCATCAAGGAAAAAGCTTCAGCCGCTAAATACGCTGATAACAAAGCTGCCGGTGAAAAATTCCTTGCTGAAAACAAAGGTAAAGAAGGTGTTGTAACTACTCCGAGCGGTCTGCAATACAAAATCATCACCAAAGGTACAGGTGCAATCCCTGCCGACACCAGCAAAGTGAAAGTAAACTACAAGGGTACTTTGATTGACGGTACTGAATTCGACAGCTCTTACAAGCGCAACGAACCTGCTACCTTCCGTGCCAACCAAGTTATCAAAGGCTGGACAGAAGCCCTCACAATGATGCCTGTAGGTTCTAAGTGGGAACTTTATATTCCGCAGGAACTGGGTTACGGTGGCAGAGAAACCGGCGGTCAGATCAAACCGTTCTCTACCCTGATCTTCGAGGTAGAGCTCGTTAGCATCGAAAAATAAGTATCAGCCGAAGATTTTTTCTTCAACGGTACAGACTTAGCGGGCGAAACGGATGTAAACAAAAACATCTGCTTCGCCCGCTTCTTTTTTACTCTTTCCCTATTTTTTCCTCCTTTTATATAGAGAAATTAAAATAAAGTCCTATATTTGCTTACTATTTGATAAAAACAAGAACTTACACAAATTGATATTATGGAAAAAATAGACAATCTTGACCGGCAGATTCTGGAAATCATCTCTCAGAATGCCCGCATTCCTTTCAAAGATGTAGCTGCTGAGTGTGGCGTATCACGTGCTGCCATTCATCAACGTGTGCAACGTTTGATAGATTTAGGCGTCATTGTCGGCTCCGGTTATCATGTGAACCCCAAATCTCTGGGCTACAGAACCTGCACGTATGTAGGTATCAAGTTAGAGAAAGGTTCCATGTACAAATCAGTGGTTGCCGAAATGGAGAAAATACCGGAAATCGTGGAATGCCACTTCACTACGGGTCCTTACACGATGCTGACGAAAGTATATGCACGCGATAACGAGCATCTGATGGACTTGCTGAATAACAAAATGCAAGAAATTCCGGGTGTAACCGCTACCGAAACGTTGATTTCACTGGAGCAAAGTATCAAGAAGGAAATTCCTATTTGCCCGGAGAAATAACAGATAATTTATGGAATTCTTAAACGAATATCATCTTTCGGGACTGTTCATCGGCATTTGTACATTTCTTATCATTGGATTGTTTCATCCTGTGGTAGTGAAAGCCGAGTATTATTGGGGTACCAAGTGCTGGTGGATTTTTCTTGTATTGGGCATCGGGGGCGTTGTGGCCTCGCTTTGCGTAGAGAATATCTTGATTGCGTCCCTCTTGGGCGTATTTGCTTTCTCTTCGTTCTGGACCATCAAGGAGGTCTTTGAACAAGAAGACCGCGTAAAGAAAGGTTGGTTCCCCAAGAACCCCAAACGTACGTATAAGTTCTAAAAACAAAGCAACAAACAGCATATTTTGCCCGAAAGGTTTGCATATTTCAACTGAATATACTATTTTTGTGCCCGCTATCCGATAGGATAACACCGGACTTGTAGCTCAGTTGGTTAGAGCAACAGACTCATAATCTGGAGGTCCCTGGTTCAAGCCCAGGCTGGTCCACAAAGAAATCAAGCGTTAATTGCAAGAAATCAAGCAGTTATCGCTTTTCTTTTTGTCCTTCACTATGAGTTGGGATAGACTCAAATCAATAGAATTACATATCTTTTGCAGCATTTGTTTACCGCTTGTTTACCGATAAACAAAAGGATTAATATGCTGACAATCAACGCAGAAATCAAGAAAGACGGACTACGGTCTGATGGTACTTACAACGTAAAGCTAAGATTCACGCTTGACAGAAAAATGAGACGGCTGGCAACAAGCCTATTCGTCACAAGTAAAGACTTGACTAAAGAACTGAAAATCAAGCAAAATTCACCTATTAAAAAAGAGATAGATTCTCTTATTCGCAGTTATCAAGAGAAATGTGCCAAACTGCAAGTTGAATTAAACCACTACACCATTGATGAAGTAATGGACTACTTGGATGGGGAGCATCAAAAGCAGCAAACCATTAACTTTATAAAGTTCAGTCGTGAGTGGATAGCCTCAACTACTATCAAAGGCGCACCTAACTACACTACTGCCATTAATGCCTTAGTTCGCTTTATAGGCAAAGAAGAATTGGATGTAAATCTGATTACAACCATTTTTTTAGAGAACTTCAAAGCGTTTCTGAATAAAGAGCGTGAAGTACGAATGAAGAAACTGATTCAGCAGGGTAAACGTGTGCCCTCTAATCGGTCTTTATCTCTTTATTTGGTAAGCATAAAGAAACTATTTAAAGAAGCGCAAAAGAAGTATAACAAGAGAGAGAATAATCTCATACTGATACCTAACAACCCATTTATAGACTTTGAGATACCCAAGCAGGAAGCAACAAGAAAGAGAGCTATTCCGGCAGATATTATAAAGAAGGTATGGAAGCTACCCTATAAAGATATGAAGAAAGGCTACAAGTCCACTTGCCGCTATAATTTGGCAAAAGATTGCTTTATTCTATCATTCTGTCTGATGGGCATTAATTCAGCCGATTTATATAATGCTACAGAAATGGCGAACAATACCATTACTTATAATCGTACCAAGACGAAAGACCGTAGATTGGATAATGCTCAAATGAAAGTGGATATACCTAAAATCGCATTACCACTTATAGAGAAATACAGAGATAAAAGTGGTAAACGCTTACTTAATTTTTACCAATACTATGCAGACGAAAAAGGTTTCAATAAGGCTATCAATTACGGCTTAAAAGAAATTGGTACAATATTAGGAGTAGATGATTTGGAATACTACGCAGCCCGCCATAGTTGGGCTACCATTGCGCTTAATAAAGTTGGCATTGATAAATATATAGTCCACGCAGCACTGAACCATATAGATGATTCTATGAAAGTGACAGATATTTATATTGAACGGGACTTCGTAAATGAGAACAAGGCTAATGCCAAAGTTGTGAAATATGTATTTGGTAAATGAATATCGTTTGCCATTATGCAGAACCTACTATAACAAAAAGAAGTCTGTAATCCGGCAAAGATTGCAGACTTTTCTTTTATTTTGCAGTATAACTAATATGAATGACTTATGTATCAAATAGAAGAACTGCCCGATTTAAAAGTGGCTTGGCATGAAAGCTACAAATGTCTAAATGAACCACTTTTAGAATATGTATGGGAAGTAGCCAATCACTTCCTGCCCGATTATGCGGAAACAGATATGGGAATGATACCCGTAGAATCTTCCGCGCCTGCCATATTCGCCAACAGATATGCGGAAAGAAACTTATCCGTTGAAGAAAGATACGAGAGAAGCAAAGAAATGAAAACATTCAAAGGAACTTTGGAAGAATACAAGAAACGGGAATACAGAAAGCTGGATGATTCTTTCAAAGAGAAGTTCCTGACTAATGAAGATTTACAGAATACCATTGAAGCGTATAAGTTGGACGTTAGCAAGTTTTGGTATCTACTTCTGTTCGTATATGACTTTATAGAGGATATTGGTACAAACGCACCTACATTGAACAAGTCCGTATTGGAGGACTTTAGCTATTTTCACGCCAATCTGTTGGAGGCTACCAGTATCACCTTAAAGAAGAACAACAAGAAAAGCTATGTTGTCGAAAGGGAGGACACAATCAGAATCATTCAAGCAGCCTTGCAGCATTTTGCCAATACATACAGTGATATTATACATAGTGAGCAAGATAGAGAAACTATGATTAAACAATTAAAGGACATAGGTCTGGAGGGCTTTATCAGAAACGACTTATCGTCAAAAATCAGCTTTACGGACAAGTCCAGTCTTGACATATCCTATAAGAAGTGGAAGTTTACGGATATGTTTCTGTTCTTTATTGAAAGAAGAAAGGCTACCACCATACCCGATAAAAAGGTAAAGGTATCTAAAGACAAATGGATGTTCGTTTCAAGGCTTATCTATACAGTGGGCTATGATGGCAAAAGATATAATGAAGAATACGATTCCGAGGGCAACAAGAACAGAATGTTATCCAATCTCCTTAGGAGATACAAGAACGAGAAATTCCCGTCTGTTATAGCTAATAACTACATGGTAGTTTCATAAACGACATACATAAAAACAATAGCAGAAATGCGTACTGAAAGGCTTATTCTTTTCGGTACGCATTTTTTTTGCGTACTGGAATGGGCACGTTTTCTACACACATGGGCATTCGGTAGATTCCTTTGCCACCCCTAAATTCCTGCCTAATTTTGCAACGTCAAAAGGACGAGAGGACATTGAAAAGTTAAACGGAAATGATTCATTCCATTCAGCATATTAAGGAAGTTCACTCCGAAGAATAGTAAGGGAGAATTAAGGTCATTACCGATAACCAAGTAAACAAATCTCTGAATTTTGAAAACAACAATCAAAGACAGTAAGGCGCCAAAGTCAATGATTGCATTAATCAACATGTTTTATATTTAAAGTATTAATTTTTATGGCTAATTTTAATTATTCCATTAATGCTGAAAGTGCAGTAAAAGAGTATGATAATCAAGGCGCATACAACACCTTGCAGGAAATGATGAAGCGTAAGGAACAACTGACAGTGAAGTTCTACGGTGGCAAAGACAATATACCTTGCGCATGGATAGAATCCGCTCACGTGGCAGGATTCAAATACCAACTGAAAAGCGCATCCTATCAAGGTTTATTGGACTACTTGTTCAAAGGCAAAGAGACAGACTTCGATACAAACCCGAAAGAAGCGGATGTTTTGAATGAGAACGAGGACTTTCAGTTTAAAATACTGACAATGATGGTTGAAGCAGGCAAGACAATCCAATATGTCCCGTTGTTCAGAGAACATCCCGACTATATCAGTGCGATTCTGCCTTGTTTCAAGGGAAAGATAATGTTCAGAATCAAACGAACGGAAGAAACATTGAGTTATTTACGTGAAAACAAACAGATTATCTAATCAACTAATTACAAGGGGGAAACTCCCCCTTGTTTTCAAACCATTCAACATAATAAAGATGAAGAACAAAGAAATAACAGTCAGTAAAAAGGCAAACGGCAAAATCCAATACTTGACAGAGATACTGCCCGAAATACCCACCAACACCATATTATATAAGAAACTTACGGGACTTGGTGCTACTTATGGAGAATTGAAAGCAAACCGCAATTCAATCATTATCGAACCGAATAAGCCTGTTATCAGTGGAAAATGCAAAGACCCGAAACACAAAGACGATAACTTGTTCGGAGTTTATGAAGGTGTATATGCTGACAATATAATGGCATATATAGAACGAAGCATTAAACAGAACAAACATTTTAAGATTCTAACTACTCCCGAAAGTTTCCACAAGGTGCAGGAAGCGTTTGAAGAAATGGATATGGATATACGCTATAACGGCTTTCTATTATTCGATGAGTGCCATAAGATAGTCAAAGATTCAGGTTTCCGTCCCGACATAGCACTGCCTATGGACTTGTTTTTTGAATGTGAAAACAAGGCATTGGTATCTGCCACTCCCATAGAGTTTACAGACCCACGTTTTGAACAGCAGAAATTTCAGACCATTACCATCAAACCCACATTCGACTATGTAAAAGACATGAATCTCCATGCTACCAACAATCTGTTGCAGGCAGTAAAAGAAGTGTTCGCAGGTCTGAAAGGCAATTGCTTCATATTCTGTAATTCTACAGACACCATCCATTCACTGATGCAGCAACTTGGCTTGTTGGACGAATCCGCAGTATTCTGTTCCGAAAAGAGTGTGGAAAAGCTGAAAGGCTTGAAGTTTGACAATGTTTCCGATATATGGGACAAGGACATAATGAAGCGTTACAACTGGCTCACCTCACGTTTTTATAATGCGGTGGATATTGAACTTGAAGAGAAGCCTACCATATTATTACTGACAGACTGTTATTTTGCGGACTATACCGCATTCGACCCGAATACGGACACGATTCAATGCGTGGGAAGATTCAGAAACGGTGTGTCCTCTATCCACCATATCAGCAATACCAACCGCAATTTCATGGTGAGAAGCAAGGAGGAACTGAAAGGACGCATCTCATGTTGGAAAGACGTGTACGATATGTTACAGAACCATTACGACTATGCGACCACCGTTTCCGCAAAAGACGCATACAGTGCTGTTCTTGTCAGTCTGCCCTATGCGGAGATGCTGGACGAGAAAGGAAGAACCAGATACTTCAAGATAGACAACTACATCAATACTGAATTGGTGAAAGGATATTATAATTGTCCCGATAATCTGTATGAAGCATACAAGGATTGCGACGCTTTTACAATCAATCATTATAGTTTCCTGGATTATAAGCTCGGTGATTATGAAAAATTGCAGCGTACCAATAAATCAATCTCAATTAAAGAGAAACGCAAAATAATGGTGCAACAGCTTGAATTGCTTGGTGAGTGCCAAACGGAAATGGAATACCAGTTCAAAAGGGACTTGGAGAAAGCGGACAGTTTTATTGTGGAAGCATACGATAAAATTGGAAAAGACAAAATAGAACATTTGAAATACAATCGCAAGAAAATTAAAGAAGCTATGGTTCTTACTGACTACCACAAGAAAGCAACCGGAACAGAGGTACTTAAACTTATAGCTAATTCGTTTGAGGCAGGACAGTGGTATTCTGCCAAATATATAAAAGAAGAATTAACCCGAATATTTAATCTTGTTGGCTTACAACCCAAAGAGGCGGTAACATCGCATACTATCAATAAGTTTTTTCATGCGGTGCAAAGTCAGAGAAAAAAAGCCAAAGGCTATCAACTCATTAAGTCGAGAAGTATATGAACGGCGACTTTTTTATAGGAGTAATTTCTTTATATACCCTGTTCAAAAAAGGTCGCCACACCTATCTAATTGAATCGTATTTCTCACTAATACAAAATTATAGGAGATTCCCAATTCGTGTTTCTCCTATAATATTGAAAAACAGTTTCTTTTCTTTCTGACTAATGATTGAGCTTATTTCATTTGGAACTTGCTGAAAATCTGAATAGAATAGTATATCACAAAATACTCAATCCCAAACTCAAAAAGAGAGAATCTCGAAAATCAGATTCTAATTCTCAAAAAGACAGTGTTCATTTTAGGGGGTGCGGAGTGTTCATCTTAGGTGGGTCGCTTATAAATACCTATATATAAACACCTACCTACCCGATTTTTCAAATCGGGACAGATTGGTTAATTCTCAAAATCTTATATTTAATTGCCTATGATTATTCATTTACCTACAAAAAAGACATTCACGAATCAGAAAGAAGCGAAAAGCTACTTCGGAAACCACCATTACAGAAGATTGGTAAGGAAAGGAGATATTTATTTTACTAACTATAATAAATCGGTTGCTAATGACCTCATACAGAAAGATAACATCTAATATCGCAGGAAAACTTAGTCTGCTGGAAACATATCTGTTCTATTGCTTGGCTCTATGCTCCGATTGCTATACGATGGAATCATATATCAAACAAGATAACCTGACTAATTTCTATGGAATTAAAAAGACAGACCAGATAAGGGAATGGCTGCACAAGTTTGAATCCCTCGGATTGATAAGCATAGACAAGTCCGATATTTACGGACAATATGGAAAATTCAACAGATGCAGTTACCAATTAGATACAGAACATTATGTCCTCATAACTAATAAGCTATATGACGAACCGATAAGCAAGGAACTGAAAGGCTTTCTTATCCTGCTGAAATGCAAATGCTTGAACGGAACTAACGCTACTCTTTACAGCCAAAACAGATTAGCGGAAGAACTTGGCTTAGCCAAAGGCACAATATCGAAATACATTAATGAAGCCGAAGAGAAAGGCTATGTAAAGAGAAATAAGAAAGGAATACACCTGCTTAGAGAGGATATATTTCTGAAAACTTCTGAAAGCCCATTAGCTATAATCAAAAATGTATATCCCGAAATAATTACCGATGAAGACCTTGCAAGAGGTTACATTGTTTAATATATCGCCAAGCCGTAAGTGACCCTTGCGGCTTTTATTTTTGGCGCAGAAGCACAGCCGTACATTTTCCCCGATTCCGATTTTCTGAATATTTCCACGTTAGGAAGAGTTATATAGCACCTACTTTATAATATGCCACATACAGCTAATGACATTAAAAAGACTATCTAACTAAAGAATCACCTATATACAGTTTAGCTAAAAGTCAAGAAAACAGATATATAAGGTACTTAATACAGAAATCCCCCTCCCCATGCAGTCAGTAGCCCGAAATATATAAGAGTGTCTGCCTTTACGGACTACGTGCCCCTTAGTCCCCCTCTGTATATTGATATAAAAAAGAATTATTAATCATTTAAACTTTTATCAATATGAATAATTTAGTTATCATGCCAACAGAGAACAGAGAGAGAATGAATTTAGGTGAGTTTGCAGAAGAAGCAACCATTATTGAAGAAACTGCAACATCTAACAAGTCTTTACATTTTATTGAGGCAAACACACAAGAAGTAACATTGCAACATTTGAGAAATGACTGCATTACTCCCGTTTTTGCCAAAGACAATGAGCTTACAGTAAACCATGCTGCATTTATTGAAACAGTTTGGGAAGCTGCAAACTCTTACTACAATGGTGAGACTATTGGAACGCCCGATATTCGTGTCTCTCATGTTATTAAGGGTCGCACGCCTGATGCAATCCATAAGCCAGCCAATCAGTTATTGGAATCTGACAAAACTATCTATTATGAAAGGGCAGCTTTCAGTATTGACATTCCAACTGTTTATGAAACGATTGAGGGTAACAAGCTGAATCTTTCAATAGTAGGGGTTAGAGCCTATAATCAAATGAATCTGTATTCAAAGAAAGTTCCAGAGTTGTTTAGGTTGGCAATAGGCTTTAAGAACCAAGTATGCTGCAATATGTGCATCTTTACAGATGGCTACAAGGATGATTTAAGAGTGAGCAATACAAGTGAACTTTACCGTTCTGCTTTGGAACTGTTCAACAACTACAATCCTGCCAAACATCTGCATTTGATGCAACAGTTGGGCAATACTTCAATGAGTGAACACCAATTTGCACAAATATTGGGTAAAATGAGACTTTATCAATGTTTACCTAATGGCTACCAAAAGAGACTGCCAAGAATGTTGCTTACCGATACACAGATTAACAGTGTCGCAAAAGCCTACATTAATGATGAAAACTTTGGCAGCTTTGGAAATGACTTGAATATGTGGAAGTTCTACAACCTATTAACGGGTGCAAATAAGAGTAGCTATATTGATTCATTCTTAGACCGCTCTTTGAACGCTACAGAAATGGCAGTTGGAATTAATGCAGCCTTGCATGGGGATGAGCATTACAAATGGTTTATTGACTAACTAATGAGAGGACATCTATTCATTTAGGTGTCCTTTCTTTTTTAATAACTTAAAAATACTACAGAATGAATGATAATG
>OLSH01001440.1_pt1 | contig 11595 bp, 10 predicted proteins | sample 1643221 | NCBI WGS metagenome assembly OLSH01 (sample SAMEA3136681, study PRJEB25190) | human gut metagenome | biome: human gut; feature: human-associated habitat; material: faeces | place: Austria | collected 2013 | reverse complement strand
CCTATTTACGGCCGCAGCACTGGCGGTAACGCTTGCCGCTGCCGCAGGGACAGGGCGCATCCGGGTCAATGCGTGCTGTCTTGGCGTCCAGCTCCACCCGGTTATAACCACAGTTGCCAACCGTCCTGGTTTCCTTCCATACCTGTTCCATGATTTCATCGAATCCATTCATCTTTTCCTGGGAATCCAGGTTCAGTCCAAAATGCTCCATGATGTCTTCCACTGCTTTTGGCGTTGTCCCCAGCCTTACGTGGTGATGGATGGAGGACGCTGCCTCCTGAGCGGTCTCCTCATCGCAGCCAACCATGGCCAGGAAAAACGCCTTAAGCGGGCGGATATGTCTCTTAATTTCTACTGCTCCGGTTCTGGCAATCTCCTTCACCTGCGCGGCAGAAGGTATATAAAACTCCTTGCCCTTCTGATAATTCAAAACATCTTTATAGGCATCTCCCTGAACCAGATCCCAGTCAATAAACCGGCCATCCCAATAAGCAAAGTCAGTCCAGACTCCTTTCATCTCACGGCAAAGGCTGGTAATTTCCCCTGCATCTGCCTCACAGCCAACTGCCTTGCAGATTGTCTCCACCTGGCCCGCATCAGCGGCGCCGTAAAGGTAAACCGCTGCCTTGCAGCAAGCCCATACCTGGCTGCGGTAATGACGCTCAGACTGGAATTTCTCTGTATTCAGCTCATCATATGCCTTTGCCACATCTGCCGGAACAACTGCTGTTCCCAGGCTGGTAAACCCGCAGTAACCGCCGTAGTGGAGGAAACTGAGAGCTTCCAGGTCTCCCTGGTATTCCATACCTCCGGCTGCAGCGGCCTTCTCAAACTCTGCAGCGGTCTCATCGCTTAAGGTGCCGAAGAACCGCCCCATGCGCTGGGAATCCAGCAGGGCGGCAGCCAGAGCCGGGGCCAGCTTATTCTTACCCATCTCACCGCATCCCCCAATATGGTGAACCCTGGCAATGCGCAGAAGCTCGGTCTTTTCAAACCTGGAGAACAGGTCCTCCAGGGTATGGATTCCCCTTGGAGCTGGCCTCTGTGTTTCCGGCTTTTCAGCATCCTGGGGACCGGTTACCTGTTTGTGGGCTGCATGTTCCTGAGCCGCATCCTCCTGTACCGCATGTTCCCGGGCTGCATCCTCCTGTACCGCATGTTCCCGGGCTGCATCCTCCTGTTCGTCTCCCGCTCCACCTTGTCCAAATGCCGGATGTGCCTTTAAATTGGCGTTTACTTCATCCATGTCATATTCTCCTATTCCCCGCTGGCGGGCCCATTCCTCCATCATGTCATGCTCCTCAGCCTCAGGGTCAGACAGCTGGTCCAACAGGTCATAGTAACCGCCTATACCGCCGCAGTCCTCCGGAATATTGTCTCCCTTATACTTTAACACCTGGGGATAGCTGTATTCATACTCCACTTCCTTCTCCATGAGAATCTGGTGTTCCCATGCATCCCCGAAGTCGTAGGTATATATAAAACGAGGGTTCTCTGTTATGAGAGTTCCAATCTGTGTTCCCTCCTCCAACACATCGCAGCTGCAAGACTCCGCCAGATCCCTTATAAGCAGCCCCAGTTTCTTAAACTCAAACTCGTGCAAATGGTAATCACACCAACCAAAGGCCTCCTGAATCACCTGATGGAGCTGGCAAAACGTAAACTGCTCCGGCACCACCACGCGTCTCCATATAGGCGGTTTACTGCCTTTTATGGTAATTTTCAACTGATAACCTTTCATAAGGCCCTCCTTCGAATCTCATATATTTGTATAAGCAGGCATCCTGCGCCGTAACAGGCAATATCCTTCCAGTCAAAGACGGAACCCAGGATAATCCTGGCCGCAGCGTTCCCCTGCAGCCTCAGCATCTCTGCCAGGCGAAAATACTGCAGCACCTCCACACAGACCGCAAATAGAAACACATATAGCGGCAGCCGCTTCATGCCCCTTGGTACGAACACCCTGACAAAACAGTACACCACCACCAGCATGTCCCCTATATAGGGTCTGATGATGCGATCGTGAACATGCAGGGCGATAATTAGATCAATTATAAATACAATGATACTTGCGGCCAGATAACCCCATCTGACCCTGTATTTTCTCCCGCTATCCATTGGGTCTCCATCCGGCCATCTATCGTATACCATTGAGTTCCTGATACATATCCTTGGCAAATGTATCTGTCATGCCGCAGATATAATCCGTCACCAGTAGCAGACGCAGATACAGCCGTTCCTCATCATCCCTGTCCCGGGCGCACATGGAATATATCATCTTATAATTGTCAGATATAAGGGAAACCAGCTTTTTCTGCACCTGGGTCATGGGCAGGTCCGTATCGTAGGGAATCACAGCGTCCACAAACCGGTCCAAAAGAAAGTCAAATATTATCTGTGCCGCTATCTCCAGCTTCAGGATGGGGCTGGTGCTGAACGCATACCGGAAGGCAATATCCCCCAGCGCTTCCATCAACAGTTCCACATCCGTACCTGCAAAAAGGTCGCTGGTGTAGGTACCCTCCATAATAGATTCATAGTTGCCGGCAAAACATTCTGTAACGCCTGAAATCATCTGGCCCTGGACGCTGATAATCCAGTTCTGCACCGCATACTGGTCCGGCCTGTCATATCCCTTTCCCACGGCCTTTCCATACTTCTCCTCCAGCCATGACACAATCTGGATATAGTGGTTTGTCTGGCTGTCAGCCTTATACGCCTTTAACTCTGCCAAAAGGCGTTCATAAGAAATACACCCCTTCTTTACCGCGTCCTCGATGTCTGCCGTCTTATAGGCAATGTCATCCGCTGCTTCTAATATGAATGCCAGCGGGTGCCTTTTCCCCAATGTGCCTGTTGATTCCTGCACATCCTGGAAGTTCTCCCTGTCGCCATGGAAATATCCCATCTTCTTGGTGCGGATATCGCCGCTGTCCTTATCAATCTCCAGGGAAGATACCGGATACTTGATAATAGTTCCCAAGAGAGCTTTTGTCAAGTTCATGCCATGCTCATCCACCAGGAAATGAAGCCTTGTCACTACCCTGAACGCCTGGGTATTGCCCTCAAAATGACAGAAGTCCTGCACCATCTGGGGCTCCAGAATTTCCGCAAGGGTTTTCCCTTTAAATGTAAGCTTCTCCAGGTTCTTCTTAAACCAAACCTGAATGGCTGTCTCACCAAAGTGGCCAAAGGGAGGATTCCCGATATCGTGAATCAATCCGGCACACTGAAGAATGTCACACACCCCCGCCTTATGTTCAGGGGTAAAAGTTTCATCCTTGATAATAGTACGGATGCTCTCCGATATGTTCTGTCCCAAGGATTTTGCCAGAGATGAAACCTCCAGGGAATGGGTCAGCCTGGTACGGATGAAATCACTTCTGTCCAGCGGAAACACCTGGGTCTTATCCTGGAGGCGCCGAAAGGATGCACTGCCGATAATCCGGTGATAATCTTTCTCAAACTCTGTCCGCAGGTCCGTGGAGGACTGTTTCTTGTAGCTGCGGATGCGGTCGTCGCAAAGCAGTGTCTGCCAATCCATACATACCTCCTTACTGCTTTCCCGCCAGAGTCCTGTCCCTTATAATCCATCAATCACGGCTGATAATACCAGCCGCAGACAGGACAAAACACGGGATACGTTTCATTCTAGTATATCTAAAGTCGATTCCCCTGTCAAATCTGCCTTTCATATGCCAGAATATGCCTTAAACATGCGTCTATATCTATTATCAACAAAATCGTGAAAAAAGCAACAAAAAACTGCATCTTTTGCAGTTGACAGCCGTTGTTATTTGTGATAATTTGAAATGAGAAAAGCAAATGAATAGGTTCTTCGGGGCAGGGTGTGATTCCCTACCGGCGGTATAGTCCGCGACCCGCTGCATGAGGCTGATTTGGTGCGATTCCAAAACCGACAGTATAGTCTGGATGAGAGAAGACAATTTTGTTCATATGAATATTGGGCGTCATTCCTTATTTATATTGACTATGAAGTTATTCTCAGGTTCCCCGGAACCTGAGATTTTTTGTTTCCTGGAACTTCATTCATTGCTGAATCACCATACCGAAAGCATTTATCAAGGAGGTTTTGCTATAAACTAAATGGAGTATTCTGAGACTTATTTACACCGGTATGCTGGCTGCAGTTGCCGGCGCCCTCATGTCCCTGGAATTCTCCGTTCCCATGATGCCGCCCTTTTACAAGATCGACTTCAGCGACGTGCCGTCCATTATTGCCCTGTTCCTCATGGGACCTGCTTCTGCCGCCTGGGTTATGGCAGTCAGCGTCCACATCCGGACCCTGTTCGCCTGTTTCTGCATGCATTTATTACCCTTCCCCTGTATGCAGCGGCCATGAGACTCCCTCTGAACCAGGTGATTACCATGGTGGCCGCGGTAAATCCGGCCATCAGCGATCTGCCCACCTTCATCTTTATGGCTACCATCCCCTTCAACCTATTAAACTGGGGCTCAACTGCTTTGTGGGATATCTGCTGTACACCAGACTGCTGGCAGTTTATCCGGCCATAAGAACCGCGTGAGGAAACGCGGGTTAATAAGTCACGATAATTTTGAATCATGTGTATATAACCTCCTGATTGGATTGTACGGTTAGAGATGGAACAGGTCAACAAGTATCGTCATGTGCTGATCATTGTTAGTTTGCTCTAACCTTTTACAGTTCAAAATACGCTGTTTCGTTTGATAAAAGGTAAATGATACTTTAACTTGATGTAATCCTGTATTTGGCGGATTTTTAGCCCAGTGGCCTGGGCGCATGGATTGGTGCAGATTTCAATCCACTCCGCCGCGAGGGCGGAGACGATATCGAGTATGGAAAGTTTGGAATCCGCATTCAGATTTCAATCCACTCCGCCGCGAGGGCGGAGACTACCTTGTAGTTATCCATGGGCTTCACTAGGTCGATTTCAATCCACTCCGCCGCGAGGGCGGAGACAAATGATGCTGACCATATCCGGAAAGAACCAGCCCCTATTTCAATCCACTCCGCCGCGAGGGCGGAGACCAAGTCCAGCAGAAACAGATAGACCGTTTAACAAGATTTTAATCCACTCCGCCGCGAGGACGGAGACAGGAGGCCGGAAGTAAATTGTCCAGGGATATGCTATTTCAATCCACTCCGCCGCGAGGGCGGAGACGCACAATACTATAAAAATAAGGGCCAGTACCATAAATTTCAATCCACTCCGCCGCGAGGGCGGAGACCAATTGAAAATCCAGTGACATTGACCATAACGATTATTTCAATCCACTCCGCCGCGAGGGCGGAGACAAACCAATGCAAAGGTGACTTTAAACGGCGTCAAATTTCAATCCACTCCGCCGCGAGGGCGGAGACACATAGACCGGGATAAGTTTGAGTATCCTGGGGATTTCAATCCACTCCGCCGCGAGGGCGGAGACACCCGGGTTATTTTTAAATTACGTTCTGCTAAGAATTTCAATCCACTCCGCCGCGAGGGCGGAGACCATATATAGATGCCGCAATACCGGAATGACTAACATTTCAATCCACTCCGCCGCGAGGGCGGAGACCAGCCAGCTGCTCTATCAACCAAATGTCATCCATCCGATTTCAATCCACTCCGCCGCGAGGGCGGAGACTCCAGTCCGGATTATTATAATCTGCTTCTGGGCATTTCAATCCACTCCGCCGCGAGGGCGGAGACCTAAAACAGCCACAGTCAAAGAGGATGCGCTTCCAATTTCAATCCACTCCGCCGCGAGGGCGGAGACGAAACATTAAAAGGTTTAATAGACCTTATACCAATTTCAATCCACTCCGCCGCGAGGGCGGAGACGGAAAGTCTGTCAAACATGCTCATTGGCGGAAAGAATTTCAATCCACTCCGCCGCGAGGGCGGAGACGCTATCTCTGGCATTGTATCAACTCCTCTCTTGTATTTCAATCCACTCCGCCGCGAGGGCGGAGACTCAGCAGCCAGCACCACATAGATTGGGAAATCGTAATTTCAATCCACTCCGCCGCGAGGGCGGAGACATGATACTCCTGCAAATAATTCTTCTCTAAAATATTTCAATCCACTCCGCCGCGAGGGCGGAGACTCCTTGATGCTTCTGGAGAAGAGATGGACATCAAATTTCAATCCACTCCGCCGCGAGGGCGGAGACCTATATTATCTGATATTACAGGAGATAACAGTACTATTTCAATCCACTCCGCCGCGAGGGCGGAGACATTATCGGGACATCTATATGATGGTAGATATGAATTTCAATCCACTCCGCCGCGAGGGCGGAGACACAAGATGCCGTCGGCACAGCCTGGGGATGGCTAAATTTCAATCCACTCCGCCGCGAGGGCGGAGACGAGCTATGGTCCGGGGTCTGCAGGCCAGCGGAGATTTCAATCCACTCCGCCGCGAGGGCGGAGACGATTGACGCAATCTCACCGTTATCATAATATAGCTGATTTCAATCCACTCCGCCGCGAGGGCGGAGACCCCTTATGGAGAGCGTATCAGGGCGTGGAATAAATTTCAATCCACTCCGCCGCGAGGGCGGAGACGCTGTCGGGACCGTCAAACAAAAGCTGGACAACATATTTCAATCCACTCCGCCGCGAGGGCGGAGACGACCAACGGGAACGTATCGGTCACGCCTGCATAATTTCAATCCACTCCGCCGCGAGGGCGGAGACGGTTTACGCAGCCGGACCCTGGCCAGTTGGGAGATTTCAATCCACTCCGCCGCGAGGGCGGAGACCCTGTTTTTACAGTACCTGCTTGGCATCGCAAAAATTTCAATCCACTCCGCCGCGAGGGCGGAGACCAATCAGGATAGCCTGAATTACCATGAAGCCCAAGATTTCAATCCACTCCGCCGCGAGGGCGGAGACCGGGCGCCACGATAGAGATAATCAAATGTATCCCGAATTTCAATCCACTCCGCCGCGAGGGCGGAGACATGCAGTCGGAATTTAGAAAGGGAAGATAACATATTTCAATCCACTCCGCCGCGAGGGCGGAGACAGACTGGGGAAAGCATACCAGTCAGTAGTAATAGATTTCAATCCACTCCGCCGCGAGGGCGGAGACTGGCTCTGGTAAACTTATGCTCCTGAGCGTATTTAATTTCAATCCACTCCGCCGCGAGGGCGGAGACTGCCAGCATTTGTAATTGACCGGATATCTGGTAAATTTCAATCCACTCCGCCGCGAGGGCGGAGACTCTACCATTCCTTTTGCCATAGCAAGGGCCATCTGATTTCAATCCACTCCGCCGCGAGGGCGGAGACTGATATCCACTGGGATGGTATAATCATCAAACCGATTTCAATCCACTCCGCCGCGAGGGCGGAGACAGAAGCCTTGCCGGGTCTGTGATGTCCGGCCATTGATTTCAATCCACTCCGCCGCGAGGGCGGAGACTTTTTAATCGGCGGAATAGCCTACGTGGGAATTATTTCAATCCACTCCGCCGCGAGGGCGGAGACGATGTAAAGGACCGGATTGCCGCCCAGGCAGGTAAATTTCAATCCACTCCGCCGCGAGGGCGGAGACGGAGGTGTGCCGTATGCTTAACGTGATCGCGTTCATTTCAATCCACTCCGCCGCGAGGGCGGAGACACCGTCAAGGGTAAGGACACCTTCAGATGTCAATTTATTTCAATCCACTCCGCCGCGAGGGCGGAGACGTTCATGGCCCCCAACAGCGGATGATAACGCAGTATATTTCAATCCACTCCGCCGCGAGGGCGGAGACAGATATTGGGTACTTAGATGCAGGTACGCATTAACGATTTCAATCCACTCCGCCGCGAGGGCGGAGACTCCGATGTTCGATAACTACAGATACACCGTAGGGATTTCAATCCACTCCGCCGCGAGGGCGGAGACCAAGGAGGGAGCGCAGATAGGAGGTCCTCTGGTTATTTCAATCCACTCCGCCGCGAGGGCGGAGACACAGGGTTTGCACTGTCGCCATTGACCTCACAAGATTTCAATCCACTCCGCCGCGAGGGCGGAGACGCAAAATCAACTCCGGTCCCGCCTTTTTTATATATTTCAATCCACTCCGCCGCGAGGGCGGAGACTATTTCTCGGATAGAGTCTTATAAGGATTTAGCAATTTCAATCCACTCCGCCGCGAGGGCGGAGACTGGCATTCATGATTTTTCTATTGAAATACCTGGATTTCAATCCACTCCGCCGCGAGGGCGGAGACGAAATATGCGCATTGGATAGTGACGACATACATGATTTCAATCCACTCCGCCGCGAGGGCGGAGACCATTGTTTCTGCCATGTCCTTTGCCGCGCCCTCTATTTCAATCCACTCCGCCGCGAGGGCGGAGACGAGATTACCGGCGAGATATACACCACAAAATAAGATTTCAATCCACTCCGCCGCGAGGGCGGAGACCTACTTCGGATGTCTTTGCCTTGATACCCTGGATATTTCAATCCACTCCGCCGCGAGGGCGGAGACGTCCAACCAGTTTAATATATCTCGTATGGAGAGAAATTTCAATCCACTCCGCCGCGAGGGCGGAGACGGTCTTTTGTTGCCTTCATTTCAAGCCCAGTATTATTTCAATCCACTCCGCCGCGAGGGCGGAGACAACAAAAAATGGAGGTTGGAGACTATGGAAAAATTTATTTCAATCCACTCCGCCGCGAGGGCGGAGACGGGAGTAATATAGGAGGTAAGTAAAATGGATAAATTTCAATCCACTCCGCCGCGAGGGCGGAGACGCGGATTTTAATGACCAGATATCGGTCAGGGGCATTTCAATCCACTCCGCCGCGAGGGCGGAGACATAAGAGAGCGGAACCAATTTTTATCAGACTGTCATTTCAATCCACTCCGCCGCGAGGGCGGAGACTCAGTTGACCAAAATGGTCCTTGAACATCAATACTGATTTCAATCCACTCCGCCGCGAGGGCGGAGACATTCCTCCACCTCAATTTCATCATCTGTTGGAAACTGATTTCAATCCACTCCGCCGCGAGGGCGGAGACAATAGGCCGGCTCCAGGTAAAAAAGCAAAATAAAAAATTTCAATCCACTCCGCCGCGAGGGCGGAGACGGTTATGCCATCTTTAAACCCTTGTGTTGTCATTATTTCAATCCACTCCGCCGCGAGGGCGGAGACTCTGACCGGCGGAAAAAGAAACGGATACGACCATTATTTCAATCCACTCCGCCGCGAGGGCGGAGACCGTGTCCTGGTCGGACAATTACGTCAGGATGTGCTGATTTCAATCCACTCCGCCGCGAGGGCGGAGACGCTGGGTTGGTTCCCCTTTCTGGTTCAGATATTTTATTTCAATCCACTCCGCCGCGAGGGCGGAGACCTCCAGGAATGTATTGCTGGGTAAATGGTTCGGGAATTTCAATCCACTCCGCCGCGAGGGCGGAGACCATTAAATATCTGGCCTGTAATATTATTGATACATTTCAATCCACTCCGCCGCGAGGGCGGAGACTGAGTTGCCCGAGGTAATAAGGCAGATGGACAAGATTTCAATCCACTCCGCCGCGAGGGCGGAGACACATCATGTAGATAATAATCCTCCCCATACTGATAATTTCAATCCACTCCGCCGCGAGGGCGGAGACGGTCTGGCCCGTCTGCCAGGTATCCTCCATTTCCCGATTTCAATCCACTCCGCCGCGAGGGCGGAGACATTGGCAAATGGATAACGGACAGTATTTATGCATATTTCAATCCACTCCGCCGCGAGGGCGGAGACGCTCACGGACTGCCATGCAAAGTAGCCCACGGTATTTCAATCCACTCCGCCGCGAGGGCGGAGACGGCGGATGCGGTTGCCACGGTCGCCGTAAATGTAGGATTTCAATCCACTCCGCCGCGAGGGCGGAGACGCGGGAGCTTAAGGACTACAAGGCAATTCAAATCATTTCAATCCACTCCGCCGCGAGGGCGGAGACCATTCCTAACATCCTGGAACCAGTTATTCGCAAATTTCAATCCACTCCGCCGCGAGGGCGGAGACGATAGACTGCTTTCCCACATCCGCCATACTGGACGATTTCAATCCACTCCGCCGCGAGGGCGGAGACGGTGTTAGTATCGTCTGGATAGAGGAGTGTTCCGAAATTTCAATCCACTCCGCCGCGAGGGCGGAGACAACCAGCTCCCAAAAAGCCAGCCCCCAAAAAGCCTATTTCAATCCACTCCGCCGCGAGGGCGGAGACTGAAACTCCTGATGAGTGTACTGGGTGTAAGAGATTTCAATCCACTCCGCCGCGAGGGCGGAGACCTGCCAGGTCCACAGCAGATACTTCCATTGAGGCAGATTTCAATCCACTCCGCCGCGAGGGCGGAGACCCATGTCCGTGGAGGTGATGGCAGATGAGTGATAAATTTCAATCCACTCCGCCGCGAGGGCGGAGACGATACATCAGCAATTCTTTCTAATAACGAATCTAATTTCAATCCACTCCGCCGCGAGGGCGGAGACTCATATGTCCGGCTGGCATATCCATATCGGCGGCTTATTTCAATCCACTCCGCCGCGAGACAACAGACCTGGTGCTCCAGGAACGGTCATTTGAATTTCAATCCACTCCGCCGCGAGGGCGGAGACAGCAATAATACACAATAACCTCTACTATTCTCCATCACATTTCCACAAACAAATCATATAACACCCCCTTCGAATCACCCCAACCATCCCTGCATCCATCCCAATCCACTCTCATTGTGCAATTTTTCTGGTGCGAATCCCCCCGTAAATCCATGTTTGCTTCAGGTTCGCACCAAAATATTTTATACTGCTCTACCGCCCGCACACCATGTCAGAATATCAATGGTTCTTCCACATTAATCCCTTTACTCACCCCAACATGGTCCACTTTTGTAGAGTGTTTATTCCCCAGGTTGTAAAATCTAAGGCTGTCCGTCTGTTCATCAATTATATCTGTCAGTATCGCCTTTAGCCTTATCAGCTGGGCATTATCCAAAATACATTCAAATACGGAGTTCTGGACGCGGGTGCCATAATTGACACATTGCTTTGCAACCTTTCTCAGCCTGGCCCTGCCTGCGGCGGTTTCCGTATTCACATCATATGTAATCAGTACCAGCATATACCTTCCTCCTCCGGCCGCAGCTGTCGGGTGTCTTTCTATTTCCAGAAAAACGGCGGATATTCATCAATATCACCTCTCAGATATCTGGACAGAAGCATGGCCTGAACAAATGGAATCATTCCCCACTCCACCTTCTCATTCAGATATGGATGGGTAATCATCTCCTTTTTCTTGTTCTGCCATTCTGACAGCAACAGCTTCCGTGCCTCATCTCCCATAATGACAGCGCCGTCCTCTTTCCGGGAAAAATCCTTTTTGTTTACCATCTTCCGGTTAATCAGGGTAAGCACAAAACGGTCTGCCAGAACCGGCCGCAGCTCCTCCATTATATCCAATGCCAGGGAAAGGCGGCCCGGCCGGTCCGTATGCATGAATCCCACGTAAGGGTCCAGGCCAACTGTTTCCAATGCTGACGCAACTGTATTGGCCAGCAGCGTGTACACAAATGACAGCATGGCATTCACATTATCCAAAGGCGGCCGCCT
>OLSH01001439.1_pt1 | contig 11596 bp, 10 predicted proteins | sample 1643221 | NCBI WGS metagenome assembly OLSH01 (sample SAMEA3136681, study PRJEB25190) | human gut metagenome | biome: human gut; feature: human-associated habitat; material: faeces | place: Austria | collected 2013 | reverse complement strand
CGCTAGTTCATTATGCAATCTGAAGGCTGAAGGTGTGACTCCGTACCGCTCCCTGAAAAGTTTTGTAAAGTAGCTGGGACTTTGGAAACCGCATTGATTGGCGATTTCTATAATACTGTTAGTGCTCTCTGTAAGAAGATGCACAGACATGGCCAGTCTGTACTGCTCAAAATATTGGGTGGGTGTCAGGCCAAGTACCTTCTTAAAATCTCTCTGGCACTCCCGCTTACATATATTTGCCTGAGCTGCCAGTTGTGTAACGCTGACAGACTCCTGGAAATGGCTATGGAAGTAATCCAGCATCCGTTTCACACGTTCCATCAGAAAAGAGGCCCTGGTCTCCCCCTGTTCTAGATGTCCCTTGTTATGTCCGAGAAGGAGAGTAAAGACATTGGTCAGTAAGCTTCGTACGGTAAACTCATAGAAATCCGGTTTTCTTTTACACACAGTGATAGCGTCTTTTATGGAAAGGGATGCTTCTCTCTGCCAATCCGTGTCCCTACGAAAGACATAGCCTGCCATGGATGGGCAGTGCATGAGCGGAAGCATATATTTCTCGTAAAGTATGCTTCCAACATCTCCGTAGATCAGGCGAGGATGAAATACAATGTCGCTTTCTTCATAGGGAATGCCCGGTTCCTCAAAAAAGGCATGGGGAATACCTGTATTGATAAAGAGAGCATCTCCTGCACAAAGAAGAAAACGCTGATTTCCCACAGAACACTGCAGGGTCCCTCTGCTCAGATACACCAGCTCGATTTCTTCATGCCAGTGCCAGGGCACATCGCCCTGGTTCGCCCCGCTGTAATACCACGCACAAGGGAAGGCCAGGCTCCCATGATTCAGTAGTTCTCTGCCTTTTTCATCAACACGTATGGGATTGCTAATCATTTTTCACCTCAGGATATTTTAGTCTGTCGTTTTTCTTATAGTATAATACGCAATCTTTATGGAAGCAATCGGCAATTTGAAGTATAATATGCCAAGATACAGAAAAGTTACGGTTCGCAGCCACCGTTTAAGGAGGCGCTTTTCTTAAGAGAAGAATTGCACTTTCGGGAAAGGATGGACTGTAAACTGGATTTTAGACATAAGAGGAGTATATAGGGTATGGCATCATTGTTATTGATCATTATTTATCTGGCATTTATCAGTCTGGGACTTCCGGATTCCCTTCTTGGATCTGCATGGCCCAGTATGTATCAAGAATTGGGGGCGTCTGTCTCCTGGGCTGGTATGATCACTATGATCATAGCTGCAGGGACAATTGTTTCCAGCCTCGCAAGTGATTATCTCACCCGCAGACTGGGAGCCGGAAAAGTTACTGCTATCAGCGTGGGAATGACTGCTGTGGCATTATTTGGTTTTTCTATCAGTAATTCCTTCTGGCTTTTATGCCTTTGGGCTGTGCCCTACGGATTGGGAGCGGGAAGTGTTGACGCGGCGCTCAATAATTTTGTGGCGCTGCATTATCCCGCCAGGCATATGAGCTGGCTCCATTGTATGTGGGGATTGGGAGCCAGTATTGGACCTGTAGTAATGGGATGGGCTGTGACGGGAGGATTAAAGTGGAACGGCGGATATCTGACCATTTCCATTATGCAGGTGGCTTTGACTGCAGTCCTGATTTTTTCGCTTCCGCTTTGGAGGAAGATGCAGAAATCCCATGCAGGTAAAACAGAGAATGGTTCGGAAACCTCCGAAAAGATTCCGGGCCGGCACTATACATTGCCACAGCTTGTAAGGCTGAGAGGGGTAAAGGAAGTGCTGATCTGTTTTTTCTGTTATTGTGCTCTGGAGAGCACGGCAGGTATCTGGGCAGCCAGCTACTGCACCTTATATCATGGAATCAGCCCGGAGCGGGCAGCACGCTGGGCAAGCCTTTTCTATATGGGAATCACAGCAGGCCGGTTTGTGTGCGGGTTTATCACTATGAAAGTGAATGACCGCAACATGATACGCCTGGGACAAGTGGTAACTGCCGTGGGTATTGTCTGTATTCTTCTTCCTGTTGGAGGTACGGTGCTCTTTGCAGGATTGATTTTGGTTGGCTGTGGGTGTGCGCCCATTTATCCTTCCATCATCCATGAGACACCTGCCAATTTTGGAGCTGATTTAAGCCAGTCAGTCATTGGAGTCCAGATGGCAGCCGCTTACGTGGGAACCTGCCTGGTTCCGCCCCTGTTCGGGCTTATTGCGCAGTATATAAATATTGGACTTTATCCGGCATTTATGGCAGTTATCTTGGTACTAATGGTAATCATGTCGGAAAAGCTTCATATTGCTGTGGGACAAAAGAATGCAGGATTCTGTACTGCTGAGGAGAATTAAAAAGAAATTGTGTATAAGGAAAAAGACCAGCGGGGGAGCTGGTCTTTTTGGAGAAGGTATTTCTTCTTATGGGGTGTAGCAAAAACTATATAATGTATTGGGGGTAATTTATTTATACCTTATTTCAAGGAAAAAGTGTGAACAAATATTAAAAAAATTCACTGCTGAAATTGTGGAATTTTAAATGTGGTGAAAATTTGTTGTAGAAAAAGACTGGAAAAAAGTGGAAGATTGTAATTTCGTTATGCAAAATGGGAGAAGAGCAGACATCTGCTGGTCCAGGAAAGCAGCCTTTGAATAGTTTTCCGACAGCAGCTTTGTATAATGCCGGAGATATATGGATACTTGTATATAATTAGAAAATCGGTTATACTTCAAGCAGATGAATTTCTTATATTTCCCAAATGGAAGGCGGATACGGAGAAAGAGATAGAATAGAAAGCGGAAGTTACTTTGGACCGAGTGACAGCGCCTGGGAAATGTCTGAAAGAATAGCGAGCAGTTATTGAGGGAGAGATTATGGTAAGAACAGTTGTGAGAGACACTTTTTTTCTGAGTCAAACATCGGAACCTGCCGGCAGGGATGACGATGAGGTGGTAAGGGATTTGCTGGACACACTACAGGCTAACAGGGAGCGGTGTGTAGGGATGGCGGCCAACATGATCGGCATTAAAAAAAGGATTATTGTGGTCAGTGCAGGCGAGGCAGACCTGGCTATGCTGAATCCGGTGATAATTAAAAAATCTATGCCATATGACACGGAAGAGGGATGCCTTTCCCTGGAGGGAAGCAGAAAGACCAGACGGTATGAAACTATAGAGGTAGAATACAGGGACCGGGATTTTAAGCGATGCAAACAGCGTTTCAAGGGATGGACCGCGCAGATCATACAGCATGAAATAGATCATTGTGATGGGATTGTAATATGAGACAATAAGAGGTGATGGAGCAGAGAGCTTCACTTGAGGGAAACATACAGCAGCCAGGCAGAGCCTCGTAAGTATACACAAGGAGGAGAGTATCATGGAACGGGAGTTGAGACCAGGGGATATTGTAAGGAATTTTAAAAGAGAAACAGTGCATCCGGACAGTGATTTATATTTGTATCAGATTCTTGCATTTGCGACGCATTCTGAGACAAATGAAAAACTGGTGATCTATCAGGCACTATACCGCCCGTTTGGAGTATGGGCCAGGCCGTACGAAATGTTCATGAGTGAGGTGGACAGAGAAAAATACCCGGAGATCAGTCAGAGATACCGGTTTGAGAAGATAGAAAATTGAATATTGCTGCCTGAACTGCCGCTTGGTAAAAAGACCAAAGCGGCAGTTTTTTTATTATGCAGAAGATTTCCAATTTCCCTATGGGACAAAAGGTTTTCCGGATGGACTGTACTGAGACTCACTGCGGATTTTCAGGGGAGTATTATGGAACTTCTGCTTGAATTTCTGTACAAACATCTGGTAGTTGGCAAAACCGTTTTTTTCCGCAATATAGAATACCGTATAATCCGTTGTAAGCAGATCGGTATAGGCGTGTTCCAGGCGTATACTGGTAATGTATTCGGTGAGCGTTATCTGAAGCGCTTTTTTGAAAAAGCGGGACAGATATGCCGGGGTTACAGATATTAGCTCTGCCAGATCATGTAAGGTTATAGGTTCCGTATAATGCTCGTTTATATAGTTAGTGATGGAGGAAAGCCTTTCATAGTATTTAATTCGTTGGTGTGGCGTTTTACCTCCTGAGGGACGGAAAAGGCAGAGTACAGGGTATAGACGAAGTCATACAAAAGGCTCATGACTTTTCCGTGATAAAAGGCGGGTTTATCCCGGTAGAAACAAAAACAGGAATACAGCGTATTCTTCAGATGGATCAATGCCTTATCCTCTTGCGGAGTCAGATTTTGGCAGGAGGAACGGGGCAGTTCAAAGGAATAGCTGCCGGGTTCTGCTGTGCACTGCTTTAAAAACTGACAGGGGAGCTGAAGGACGTAAGCAGTAGTCTCGGCAGTTTCCGAAATAGTGGAATGGATCACATTGCTGTTGAAAAGGATCATATCTTCCGGATATACAGTGATCTGCTGCCTATTGATATTCACAGTGAGACTGCCGGTCAGAAGGTAAATGATTTCAATATCATCATGAAAATGAGGCAAAACATAAGTCGGTTTTTGGTCATTGCTGTAAAAGAGGCGCAGGGGAAGCCGGGCATCCGTAATGACCACTTCATGTTGAAAGGGTTCCTCTTTTTTGTTTTTCATAGATACGCACCTCCTGATAAGCTAACTCCATACTAATCAAAAAATGGATAAAAAACAATACTTTTCCGGAAGAAAAGCAGGATAGATTTCAAAAAAAAGAAAAGATATAATTAGTATACCAAAAGCAGAAGCGCAGCCTGGCTAGCAGCGAAACAGGCAGAGGATTCAAAATGCGGATGAGATTGTTTGTAGAAAAATGGAGGGATCAGAGGATGAGTCTTACAATAACGGAACTGCTGGTTGAATACATGGAAAAACCGATTGGGCTGGATGAAAAATCCCCCCGGTTTTCCTGGAAATTAGAGTCAGATCTAAGGGAGACCCTGCAGACTTCCTGCCGGATATTTGTCTTTAAAGAAAAGGAAAAAGAACCGTACTGGGATTCTGGGGAAATGTATGTCAGGGAATCAAGAGGCATTTCCTACGCAGGAAGAGAACTAAAGCCGTGTACCAGATACCAGGTGCGAGTGGAAGTGTGCGATGATCATGGGAGAAAGACAAAGGCAGAGACATGGTTTGAGACGGGATTTTTAGACGGGAGCCTGAAACCCTGGGAAGGGGCGCAGTGGATCAGCGCGCCTAGGTTCCATGTGGCTGCGGACACCAGAGGGGTATTTGTGATAGAGAGCAGGTTCCGCCTTGAAGCAGGGGCTAAAAGAGCAGGGATTGTATTTGGCGCTAATGATTTCCGCCTGCTGGATAAAACGAAAAATGAATTGGGACTAGAAGGGGAAAATTATATCCGTTACCAAATATGCCTGGAGGATAGCAAAAAACCGCGGCTGGACATCTTCCGGGTAGGATATGCGCAGGAAGACAAAAGCCATGTGCCATTTGCGTCCGTATCCCTTGAGCATATTCTCACAGATGAGAACAAATACAATTTCCATACACTTAGGGTAGTTGTGGACGGCAATAATGCTGCTGCCTATCTGGATGATGTCTTAGCAGACGCGGTGGAGAAGGAAGAACCATTTGGCAGACAGATTCTGGGAAGAATGCTGAATCCCAGAGGGGTTAATGATGTTCTTACATATCCAAGACTGAATGAAATCGGATTTTACGCGGGCAAAGGAGACACCGCGTATTTTGAATACCTGACAGTGAAAAATATGCGCACACCGGGGCGGATCTATATAAAAGAGACACCCCAGGGAAATCTGTACGGAGAAAAAAATTTGTTTGAGGGATTGATTCCTGTGGAAAACGGATGCTTTAAGCTGAAAGACTGCCAAATAACCCAAGATCCGTCAAATACCGGCATACCTATGCTCAGATCTGTCTTTCAGGTGGACAAAGAGAAGAAAGTAGAGCGGGCGAGGCTTTATATAACTTCCAGAGGAATCTATCACTGCCGCATTAACGGGAAGGAGATTACAGAACGTCTGTTGAATCCGGGGCTTACTCAGTATGACAAAAGAATCAATTACCAGACCTATGATATCACGGACAAGCTTCGGCCCGGAAGGAACGGAGTTGGTGTAACCATCTCCTCCGGCTGGTGGTGTGACGCGCAGACCTTTGTTGTGAAGAATTATAATTATTTTGGTGACAAAGAGGCACTGCTGGCAAAAATAGAGGTGACTTATGAGGACGGCAGCAGGATCATTGCAACAACTAACACAAAAGAGTGGAAGTATTTTGGAGATGGACCTTACAGATATGCAGGCTTTTTCCTGGGAGAGCAGTACGACGCTGCAAAAAAAGATATTTACACAAGTTATTCCCTCCCTGATTTTGATGACAGTAAATGGGAACCACCGGTTACAGAAAAGCCGGAAAAAATAGAAGAACTGCGCACCATGCCTCCTGGGTTTGGCCGCACGTGGCCCGCAGTAAATGACAGGGAACCGGAACTTATAGGCGGATATGATGCCCCTGTATATATAGTAGACACAAAACAGGCACAGACATGCACAGAACTGGAAGGCAATGTTTTTCTTTATGACCTGGGACAGGAGATGGCGGGCGTACCCCGCATCCGGTTTTGTGAAAAGCCCGGAACGAAGATTGTGATCCGTTATGCAGAGGTACTCTATCCACACATGCCTGAATACGCCGGTAATGAAGGAAAGATGATTATGAGAGGAATCTTCAGGCTATGGAAGACCTTCAGACACCGGAGGGACAGTACCCGGAGATTGCACCTGTGGGCGGCGGCTTTGGAGGTATTACATATGAATGTGCTTCGATTTTCATTTCATGGGAGTTATACCAGCAGTACGGTGATGTGCGCACGCTGGAAAGATTTTATCCGGGAATGAAAAAATACATGGATTACATGAAGGATAAAGGCCTTCCCGGAAAAGGTGATGCTGTAAAAGTAGGCCCTCTGGGAGACTGGCTGGCCCCGGAGGAGACAGACCTGCAGCTTCTCTGGAATGCTTTTTATTATAGAGAAGCAAAGATAATGGAAAAAATCTCTGCAATACTGGGAGAAAAGACAGCAGCAGAGGAGTACAAAATGCTTGCGGATACATGCAGACAGTTCTGGAATGAGACATTTGTGGACCGGGAGACAGGTATGACCAAAACTATGGAGGGAAAGATCTGCGACAGCCAATGTTCCTATGTTCTGGGATTGGAATACGGACTCATGGAGAACTGTGACGCAGCAAAAATGCATCTTCTCAGAAAAACAAGGGAAAGAAACCACACGGTAGGCACAGGCTTTTTCGGCACCGGACTTTTAAATCAGGCGCTGAGCAATATGGGGGCTGATGAAGATGCCTATAAACTCATGCTCCAGACTGGCTTTCCCTCCTGGCTGTATCCGGTGACCCAGGGAGCGACAACTATATGGGAACATTGGGATTCCTATACACAGGAAAAAGGATTCGGGGGGCAGAACGCAATGAATTCCTTTAATCACTATTCTCTGGGAAGCGTGCTGTCATGGCTATACAGCTATGTGCTGGGAATCCGCAGGGAGGAGGATAGACCGGGATATGAGCATTTTATATTGCAGCCTGTGATAAGGGAACTGGAGTATGCAGCAGGCAGTGTATCTTCACCGTATGGAGTCATTGAGAGCAGTTGGAGAAAAGAGAAGGAACAGATTATCTATAGCTGTAAAATCCCGGTCAACACATGCGCTGCACTGATCCTGCCGGGAATGCCGAAACAGGAGCTGGGGTCAGGAACGTATGAATTCAGGATACCCGTCTAAAGGAAGCAATAGCCTATAGCATAATATCCGCTGTTTTGTTACAATATGAGTGAAAGCGTGTCTGCCTGAATGCAGATTGCCGGAATGAGTTTCGGATACATTCTAAGGCGGCAGAAAGCGAGGCGGCATTTTATGAAATATATTGCAATTATAGAAGATGACATTCCTATCGGTGATATGGTAGAAGCTATTTTGAAAAAGGAAGGATACGGAGTGCTCCGTGCGTATTCAGGGACTGAGGCACTGCTCCTTTTGTCACAGAGGCATCCGGATCTGATACTGCTGGATCTGATGCTTCCGGGGCTGAGCGGGGAGGAGATCCTCCCGAAGCTTTCCGGGATCCCCGTTATTGTAGTCAGTGCCAAGGCAGGGATTGACGATAAGGTGAATCTTTTGCTGGAAGGTGCTTCTGACTATATCACAAAACCTTTTGAAACAAAAGAATTGTTAGCCAGGATAACTGTGCAGCTCAGAAATAGTTCCGTTTCGGCTAAAAATACAGAGTTGATGTTTGAGGAGCTGCGTCTCAATACAGAAACATATCAGGTTTCGGCAGACGGCATGACTGTCCGTCTGACAAAAACGGAGTTTGCCGTTTTAAAACTGCTTATGCAGAACCCCTCCCAGGTCATTACAAAGGCACGGATACTAGATCTGATCAGTGAAGATACACCGGACTGCATGGAAAGTTCCCTGAAAGTCCATGTGAGCAATCTGCGGAGAAAACTCAGGGAGATAACAGGAAAAGATTATATTGAAGCTGTATGGGGAATTGGATTTAAAATGCGTGAACAATGAACGGGCAGTATCTTTACGGTTTCTTAACTTTTTTCTTAACCGCTCTCTTAACCATGTCGTGCTATTATGGCTGTATCAAATAAAGGAGGCACTGATATGGACTATGTTTTGAGTACAGAGAATCTTTCAAAACAATATAAGAACTTCAAAGCTTTAAACAGACTTTCCATGCATGTGGAAAAAGGAGCAATTTATGGATTTATAGGTAAGAACGGAGCAGGAAAGACGACCCTTATCCGTCTGATCTGCGGACTGCAGAATCCGACTTCCGGAGAATACACAATTTATGGGGAAAAGTATACATCCCCCAATATTCTTAAAGTTCGCCGGAGAATGGGAGCTGTGGTGGAGACGCCGTCTATTTATCTGGATCTGACAGCAGAGGATAATCTGCGCGAGCAGTATGCGGTCCTTGGACGTCCATCCTATGATGGGATCAGAGAATTACTGGAATTAGTAGGCCTTTCAGATACAGGAAAGAAAAAAGTAAGGAATTTTTCGCTGGGAATGCGACAGCGTCTTGGGATTGCCATAGCGCTTGCCGGCAATCCGGATTTTCTGGTGCTGGATGAACCGATCAATGGTCTGGATCCCCAGGGTATCATCGAGATACGGGAATTGATCCTGAAGCTGAACCGGGAATACAGGATTACGGTATTGATTTCCAGCCATATTTTGGACGAACTTTCCCGGCTTGCGACGTATTACGGATTTATTGACAGCGGAAGAATCGTAAAGGAAATGACTGCAAAGGAACTGGATGCTGCCTGCAGGAAAGGGATACACATAGCAGTATCGGATATACAGGCTCTCAGCCGTGTACTGGATGAAAGGAAAATGGAATATGCTGTTGCTTCAGAGCATGAAGCCGATGTTTTTGGTGAGTGGAATGTGACGGACCTTGTGCAGGCTTTGGCAGAACAGGGGTGTACAGTGTATAAGATCACAGAGAGAGACGAAAGCCTGGAGAGCTATTATATCAATCTGATCGGAGGTGGCAGCCATGAGTAAACTGCTGCGTGCAAATTTTCTGCGCCTGCGAAAGGATAAATATTTCTGGATCGGTATGATCGCCATGATACTGTATGGCGTCATCGACAGTGTTGGACAATACCGGAATTTGAAAGTATATGATATGAGTGTTACATTTGATACGGTGTTTTTTGCCTCTCACATTATAATAGGAATGCTGATCTCGGCATTTGTCAGCCTCTATGTGGGTACGGAATACAGTGATGGAACCATCCGCAATAAACTGATGGTAGGGTGCAACAGAAGGGATATTTATCTGTCAAACTTTATTACCTGTGCGGCCGCAGGTGCGTTTATGAATTTTGCCTATATGTTTACGGCATGTATTACCGGAATCCCTCTCTTTGGTTTTTTTGAGATGGAATGGCAAAAGGCAGTTGTATATGTGCTGGACGGTCTGCTTATGGTTATTGCTCTTACAGCGATTTTTTCCATGCTGTCTATGCTGAATCAGAATAAGGCATTGGTAGCTATCATCAGTATGGTGGGAATCTTTGCTCTTTTGTTTTTGTCTTTATATATTACTATGAAATTGGGAGAACCGGAATTTTTTGACGGGGTCACTATGTCAAAGACAGTGGGGGATACAGTCACTCAGACCATTGAGAAAATCCCTAATCCCATGTATCTTAGCCCGTCACAGAGAAGTGTCTATCAGTTTTTGTTTGATTTTCTTCCTACTGGTCAGGGGATACAGATTTCAGCGGGGGCGGTTACACATCCATGTGCATCAGGTCTTTATTCTGTTGGGATAACGATAGTTGTCAGCTTGGTTGGGATATGGGGATTTAACAGGAAAGATTTGAAATAAGGAGAGAATTATGCTATATCTGCTTGGCTTTTTATGTGCAGCTCTTGTTGTATGGAACGGGATTTTACTTATAAAGATTGCAGGAATGCGCAGGGCGGCAGATGAAATATGCGCGGAAGTTGACTCCAGGCTGGGCAGGGATACGAATGTGGGAATTGATATTACTATTTCTGATGATAAGATGCGCCGTCTTGCCGCTGAGATTGACAGGCAGATGCGAAGGCTGCGTAAAGAACATATACGCTATTTGCAGGGGGACAGAGAGCTGAAAGAAGCTGTCACCAATATCTCCCACGATCTGCGCACGCCGCTTACGGCAATCTGTGGGTATATGGAACTGCTCGAGCAGGAAGAGGCAACGGAAAAGGTACGTGTATACCTGGCAGTGATTCAGGAGCGGATCGACACCATGAAGCAGCTTACAGAAGAATTATTCCGGTATTCTTTGGTGGTCTCAGCAAATCAAGAAGAGAGAGAGTCTGTGGATCTGAACAGAGCAATTGAGGACAGTATCGCCGCTTATTATGGCGCTCTGAAAGAAGCGGGGATCACTCCAAGAATCCTTATTCCAAAGGAAAAGATTACGCGGCAGCTAAATAAGGCTGCCCTTTCCCGAATACTTGCTAATGTGATCGGCAATGCAGTTAAGTATAGCGATGGGGATTTGGAAATCACACTTTTGGAGAACGGGCATATTGTATTCAGGAATCATGCCAAAGAAATGGATCAGGTTTTGGCGGAACGTCTTTTCGACCGTTTTTATACGATAGAAACTGGGAAAAATGCCACAGGACTGGGATTGTCTATTGCCAGGGCATTGACTGAGCAGATGGGGGGAAAGATTTGGGCTTCTTATAAGGAGGAGTGTCTGATTATGGAGATTGGGTTTGATACCTGATTTACCATGAAGCGAATTAGCCATAAAGCAATCTGTGCTTTAGAGGAGTTCCGGTTGGCTTTCTGCTTTACAACAGCCTTGGCAGCGCTGAACTTCTCAGAGTAACGAATGTATTGCTATCCTACAGAGAAAGAATTTGTCAAGAATTGAAATTTACTGTTGACACCAGTCATTCCCTGTGCTATTATAATCTAGCTGTCGCCGATAAGTGACAGAAAACATCATAATATTTCAAAGAAATTGACACAATTCAGAATATTATGAAAAAAGTTGTTGACAATCAGCGGGACCTGTG
>OLSH01001433.1_pt1 | contig 11631 bp, 8 predicted proteins | sample 1643221 | NCBI WGS metagenome assembly OLSH01 (sample SAMEA3136681, study PRJEB25190) | human gut metagenome | biome: human gut; feature: human-associated habitat; material: faeces | place: Austria | collected 2013 | reverse complement strand
GACCGCCGTCGACTGGCGGCGGAAAAAATGTCTTTCCCAGGCGATCACCAGCAGCAGGGCGATCAGCAGCAGCAGATAGGTCGCCAGCAGCCCGCCGAAGGGGCCGAAGGCGTTCAGCAGGTTGATTTTCTGCCAGTGGGTGGCGAGCGGAGCGGCGATATCGTCCCAGCACCAGGCGAGCAGCGTTGAGCCAATGACATTGCCCAGCCCAACCCACCAGTAGTGAACCTGGCCCTCCACCGCCCGGTACATCCAGCCGGTTTCACAGCCGCCGGCCAGCACGATGCCAAAGCCAAACAGCAGCCCGCCAATCGCCGCATTGGGACCGGCCCACATAATTTTCGGCGCCATCCCCAATTGCACATAGCTAAAGATACCGATGGCGCTCGCCGCCATGCCGAAGATAATCGCCTTCGCCATCACCGTCCGGCCGGTGATCCACATATCGCGAAAGGCGGAGGTAAAGCAGATCTGCGCGCGCTCGATAAGCAGACCGAAGCCGATGCCGAACAGCATCGCCAGGCCGAGCGCCGGGTGGTCTGCGGCGGTGAGCAGGCCCCAGCCGATCATGGCGAAAAAGATCACCATGCCCAGCCGGAAACGGCGGTGCGCCTGCTGCGGTTTTTGGGTTAACGGCGAGGCGGCGGACACCTTTTGCATTTTTACCGGGATGCGAAAAAGGGGCAGCAGCGTGAAGCGGGCGCCAAACCAGGAGCCGATGGCGGTGGCGATGGCAAACAGCCAGGCGTGCAGGGAGAACTGCGGAATACCGGTGAAAAAAGCCGCCAGATTGCAGCCCATCGCCAGACGTGCGCCGAACCCGGCGATGATGCCGCCTGCCACGGCCTGCACAATGCGGATCCGGCTGCGTGGAAAGCGCAGTTTGACGTTATTGGCCCATAGCGCGGCGGCCAGGCAGCCGCCGAACATGCCGATGATCATCCTGCCATCGATGCGGGTCAGCGGCGTCCCTTCGAGATGAATCAGCTGGTAATAGCCCCACTGTTCGCTGTGGACGCCCAGCAGTTGCAGCAGTTGACCACCCCAGCGGGTGAATTCGCCGGTCACCGCCCAGAAGGTGCCGGTGATGCCAAAATAGTAGGTAGAGAGGATGCCCGCCGCGATGACCGCCGGGACAGGGGACCAGAACCGGATAAGCCAGGCCTGTTTGAAGGATTGCCATGTCATAAAAATGCCTCTGAACTCAGAAGGTATTAAAGGTCGATGACCGACCGAAGGGGGCAAATAGTACCCGCCTTAACGCCTGCTTTCTCTGTTTTGGATCAAGGCCCTACGCTTGCGCCACCACGGCAAGCAGCGCCAGCAGTGCGGGCAGCGCCTGAATATAGAGAATTTTGCGGCTGGCGGTCAGCGCGCCGAAAATTCCGGCGGCCAGCACGCAGGCCAGGAAAAAGATAACCACCTGCACCCCCGACGCCCCCAGCCACAGCCCCCACGCCAGGCCGGCGGCCAGAAAACCGTTATACAACCCCTGGTTGGCCGCCAGCACCCGGGTCTCCCGGGCGAAATCGGCGCTGAGGTTAAAGGCCCGGCGCCCGGCGGGGGCTTCCCAGAGAAACATCTCCAGCACCAGGATGGCGAGATGAATAATAGCGACCAGCGCAACGAGGAGAGTGGCTAACACAGCAGTCCTTAATCAATAAGATGAATGTGTCTGCAGTATAGCTGCAAGCGCTAACGAAGCGGGAGCGCCGCTGCTATAGTGCAGATAGGGTCATGTTTTCTGCCGCGACCAGCGTCGGTTATCTGATTGCCCTTCGGTTTAGTTTAGCGGTGCTAGTATGCCGGGTTCTTTTTTACGGGTGTGGCGTAGGTTACTGAATGTTAAATAAATTATGGATTTTGTTATCAGGGCTACTGGTGGTTGCCATGCCGTCGGCGCAGGCCGGGGAATTAAACCTCTATTCGATGAATACCGGCTCCTATGTTTATCATATGACCGGTAACCACGGACAATATAACGAGCATTTCAATAACAATTTTTTCTCGGTGGAGCGCAAGTTTTCTCAGGATTCAAAATACAGCGTGCTGGTCGGAACGATGAAAAACAGCTTTGACGATCGCTGTTTGACCCTCGGCGTGCGCCGCGACTGGCTGAAAAACGATACCGGCTGGGTGCTGAAAGGGGTGTATGCCTATACCGGGGAATTTTTCTTTGACGCCTTCAGCCACTGTGGGGATTCCGGCACCTACCGCACCGCCAAAAAAATCACCGGCGTCGGTTTTTCGCCCTACCTCTATCATGGTCTGCAATATAACTTCACCGATTATTTCGGTGTGGAAGGCGGCATTATTGTGCCGGCGATCTTTGTGATGAGTATTCAGTGGAGCTTTCGCTAGCCGCTTTATTATCCGGGAAAAGAGCAGGCCGCCTCAGGTGGCCTGCTACTGATGACCTGGCGGCAGGAATTAATGGAAGCCGAGACGGATCAGATCTAACGGGCAAAAGCGGCCCTCGCAGCCGTCGATTTCAACGCAGTCCGCCCGGCGAAGCTGCTCGGCGGTTTTCCCTTCACCATGGATAGCTTTAATCACGCCTGTTGTGCCGTTACCGGCGATCATTACCATGCTGCCGGTAGCAATAGCGTTACGATTACGGTCATAGGTTTTCATGGTCTCCTCCTCAATAAACCAGGGTAAGCAATGATTAAGCGGCTAAAGTAATACGCTTTTTTGCCTAAAAAAGTTTTGAGGATAATCAAATTTATTTTAATAACCCCAGAGCGAAAAGGGCCAGAAGTCCCCTCTATTCGCGCCGATCGCATCGCCTGCGTGGCGCGCGACACTGACGGCAATATGTCATTCAGGTTACTGTTTTATGACCAGATTATTAACCTTGCCAGCCCGCGGAAAATAGCGAAAGATGGCGCTATTCGGGCATCAACAGTGCCAGTGCGTGTCCTGAGGGAGCCATGAGTCAAGACGTCACCGCGAAGATGTTAAAGCCCGATTTTGATAGTGAAGTTTCCGGTCTGGTGCATGGTTATCTGTTTCATGAACAGCGCCCCCCGCAGCCCATCGCCTCTGGCGAGGTGTGCGCCCGTTATCAGGCGCTCGCCGATGACAAGGCGTTTATCTGGTTACACCTGAATCTCAATCATGCCACCGCCGAAAAATGGTTAACCAGCCACTTTCCGGTGGCGGACTTTTTCTTCGAGGAGATCCGCAGCGGCTCGCACACCACCCGCATTGAGCGACAGGGGGAGAATCTGTTCGCTGTGCTCAACGATGTGCTGTTTCATCCGCAGGATACCAGTGCGGAAACCGCCACGCTGTGGCTCTACTGTAGCCCTAAGCTGGTGGTGACGGCGCGCTTCAAACCGTTGCGGTTTATCGAATGGATGCTGCCGCGTCTGCAGACGCTCAGGGTGAATACCTCTACCGAGCTGCTGGCTTTTCTGCTGGAGGAGCAGGAGGAGGTGCTGGAGCAGGTCGTCCGCCAGGCCAGCCGCCATGTCGACCTTATTGAAGAGCGTCTCCTGAGCAATCACGTGCAGCGCAACCGGGCCGATCTGGCGCGGCTGCGGCGGATGCTTTTACGTTTTCAGCGGCTGCTGGCGCCGGAGCCGGCGGCGATGTTCCGGCTGCTTAACCGGCCGCCGGCGTGGATGGATCGTGCCGTGGTGCAGGCGTTTCGTCAGTTCACCGAAGAGTTTAGCGTGGTGCTCAACGACCTGTCCGGCCTGATCGAGCGCATCAGTCTGCTGCAGGAGGAGATTGGCGCCCGCCAGCTGGAGCAGAGCAACCGCACCCTCTACACCCTGACGGTGATCACCGTTCTCGCGCTGCCGATTAACATCGTCGCCGGTTTCTTCGGCATGAACGTCGGCGGGATCCCGCTGGCGAGCAACCACCACGGGTTTATTCTGCTGGTGGTGATAGTCGCCATCTTTACCCTCGGCGCCGGCTACCTGGCATTCCGCCGGCGCGATGACCTGTAGATTGCGCGTCGAATCAGCTGAGGCTGCGCAGGGCGGCAATCAGTCCTTCGACACCGCGTTCCAGCTTCTCGCGCGGGCAGCCGACGTTGAGGCGCAGAAAGCCGTTGCCCTCAGGACCATAGGTATAACCCGGCATAATCGCCACCTTCTGTTCGGCGATCAGCGCCTGCTGTAGCGCGTGGTCGTCGATGTTCAGGGGGCGCAGGTCGATCCACGCCAGGTAGGTGGCCTCCGGCGGCTGCCAGCAGAGTGCGGGGAAGGCATTGTTAAGCGTAGCGGCGATATAGCGCATATTCGCCTGCAGATAGTCACGCAAGGCGTCGAGCCAGGGAGCCCCGTCGCGGTAGGCGGCGATATGGGCGACCAGCGCCGGCACGGAGGGAGAAGAGAGCCCGTCGCGGACCTTCAGCGCCTGCAGGTAGCTGTCGCGCGCGTTCGCCTCAGGGATAAAGCCATAGGCCCCGGTAAAGGCCGGAATATTAAAGCTCTTCGAACCGGAGGTGAACAGCGCCCATGGCCCCTGAGCGACCTCGCTCCACGGGATATGGCGGTGTTTGTCCCAGGCCATGTCCATATGAATTTCGTCGCTAATCACCCTGACGCCATGTTTTTGACACAGGGCCGCCATGGTTTGGAGCTCCTCCCGACGCCAGACTTTCCCCGTTGGGTTGTGCGGGCTGCACAGCAGCAGCAGGGTATTCTTCGGTTCCGCCAGCACGGCTTCCAGGCGGGCCATATCGCAGTGCCATTGATTATTCGTCAGGGTCAATGGCACCGGGGCAATCTCCCGGCGGTTAGCGGTGATGGTCTTATAGAATGCATCGTAGGCAGGGGTATGGACGACGACCCCGTCGCCTTCGCTCGACCACTGGCGGATGGTTTCCGCCACCATGTAGATAACCGACGGCCCGTAGACCACCGTTTGCGGATCGATGACGCTGTTAAACCGGCTGGCGTACCAGTGGGCAATCGCCCCGAGAAACGCCTCGTTCCGCCAGCGACTGTAGCCGAACACCCCGTGGGCCAGCCGCTGGCTGACGGCGTCGAGAATGCAGGGCGCGGTGGCGAAATCCATATCGGAGATGGTGAACGGCAGCAGGTCGGCGGCGCCAAACCGGTCGGCGACATAGTCCCACTGTGTGCACCAGGTACCGTGGCGGTCGATGGGGGTGGCAAAATCAAACATCGGAACTTCCTTAGCGAATGTCCCCCTCCGCGCGGAAGGGGGACCAGTGGGGTCAGGCCTGCACGGTATTCATCAATACGGCCATTTCATCTTTTACTGACTGCACCTGCGGGCCAATAACCACCTGCAGGTTATGCTGATTGAGCTGAACCACCCCGATGGCGCGATGGGCTTTCAGCGCGGCGGCGTCCACTTTGCTAATATCGTGTACCGACAGACGCAGACGAGTAATGCAGTTATCCAGCGAAACAATGTTCTCGGCGCCGCCGAGCGCCGCCAGAATCGCCGGCACGTTATAGCCGGATTTGCCGATGGTACCGGCGACGGCTTTCTCCACGCTGGCGGCGGTGTCGATATCGCGGCCCGGCGTTTTCAGATTGAAGCGGGTAATGGCGAAGCGGAAGATGGCATAGTAGACCGCGAACCAGATAGCCGCTACCACCGGCACCAGATACCACTTGGTCGCAAGGCCATGCAGGATGCCAAACACCACGAAGTCGATGATATTGCCGTCGGTGTTGCCGATGGTCACCCCGAGCACCGCCATGATGGTAAAGCCGAGACCGGTCAGCAGCGCGTGGATGACATACAGCACCGGCGCGACGAACAGGAACAGGAACTCCAGCGGCTCGGTGGTGCCGCCGACCACGCAGGCGATGACCCCGGAGATCAGCAGGCCTTTAATTTTATGCCGGTTTTCCGGACGGGCGCAGTGGTACATCGCCAGCGCGGCTCCCGGCAGGCCGCCGAGGAAGGCCGGCATTTTACCCTGCGACAGGAAGCGGGTGGCGCTTTCGGAGAAGCCGTGGGTGGTTGGGCAGCTTAGCTGCGCCTGGAAGATGGTCAGTGCGCCGCTGACGCTGTGGCCGCAGACGTCGAGGGTACCGCCGGCTTCAGTGAAGCGGATCAGCGCCACCAGGATGTGGTGCAGGCCAAACGGCAGCAGCAGTCGCTCGCCGGTGCCGAAGATCATCGGGCCAAAATCCCCGGCGCTGTTGATCATCTTCCCGAGGGCGTTGATCCCCATGGCGAAGACTGGCCACACCAGCGGGATCGCCAACCCGACCAGACCCAGCACCACGGTGGTGATGATCGGCACGAAGCGGGTGCCGCCGAAGAAGGCCAGGGCGTCCGGCAGGCGAATGTTATGGAAGCGTTCATGCAGCAGCCAGACGATAATCCCGGCGATAACCGCGCCGAGGATCCCGGTATCGATCGACGGAATACCGATGATGTTCTGGATATTGTTGGCCTTCAGGATCGCGGCGTCGGTGGTGGGCAGAATGCCTTTCGCCGTCAGCCAGAAGTTGACCGCCAGGTTCATGACCGCGTAGCCGACAAAGCCGGCGAAGGCGGCGACGCCTTTGTTCTCCCGCGCCAGCCCCAGTGGGATGGCGATACAGAACATGACCGGCAGGAAGCTGAAGGCAAAGGAGCCGACTTTGCTCATCCAGATAAAGATGGCCTGCAGCAGCGGCATATCCAGCCAAGGCAGCAGCGTCAAAACATCGTGACTGCTTAACGAACTGCCGATCCCCAGCATGATCCCACAAAACGAGAGCAACGCTACGGGCAGCATAAAGGTTTTTCCGAGCTGCTGGAAAAACTCCCATAAAGTGATTTTTGGTGCTGTTTTCGCCGTCATAACACGGTTCCTGATTCTCAAGTGGTCGGGAAGAACTAACGCCACGGCAAGATAAAACGTTTTACCAGTTTTTAGTGCGATAAAAATCACATAATCAAGCGATAATAAGGTTTATAAAGATTGCACAATGATAAAACGTTTTATCGACAGGCAAGGGAGTCAGCCAGCACGTTATGGCTATCGCAAAAAAGATCACCATCAATGATGTGGCGCAGGCCGCCGGGGTCTCCGTGAGCACCGTCTCGCTGGTGCTGAGCGGTAAAGGGCGCATCTCCAGCGCCACCGGCGAGCGAGTTAATCAGGCCATCGAACAGCTGGGATTCGTGCGCAACCGCCAGGCCGCCTCGCTGCGTGGCGGGCAGAGCGGGGTGATTGGCCTTATCGTTAGCGATCTGTCAAAGCCGTTTTACGCCGAATTAACCGCCGGCCTCACCGACGCCCTGGAAAGGCAGGGGAAAATGGTGTTCCTCACCCAGGGCGGGCGCAGCGGCGAGAAGATAGATCAGCGGTTTGATACCCTCGCGGCGCAGGGGGTCGACGGGGTGATCATCGCCGGGTCGATCGATCGCGGGAGCGAACTGCGCGAGCGGGCCGCGCAGGCCGGCGTGCCGCTGGTGTTTGCTTCCCGCGCCAGCTACCTTGACGATGTCGACCTGATCCGCCCGGACAACATGCAGGCGGCGCAGCTGGTGACCGAGCATCTTATCCGCCGCGGCCATCAGCGGATCGCCTGGCTTGGCGGGCAGAGCTCGTCGCTGACGCGCGCCGAGCGGGTCGGCGGCTATTGCGCCACCTTGCTGAAATACGGTCTGCCGTTTCACAGCGAATGGGTGCTGGAGTGCGAGTCGAGCCAGAAGCAGGCGGCGGAGGCGATGGCGGGGCTGTTGCGCCAGAACCCCACCATCACCGCGGTGCTGTGCTACAACAACGTGGTGGCCACCGGCGCGTGGTTTGGTTTACTGCGGGCCGGAAGGCAGAGCGGAGAGGATGGCGTCGAGAGCTATTTCGAACAGCGGGTGGCGCTAGCGGCCTTCGCCGACGTGCCGGAGGCGGCGCTGGATGACCTGCCGCTCACCTGGGTAACGACCCCGGCGCGCGAGATGGGGAAAACCCTGGCAGAGTCGATGCTGCGACGGCTGGAGGAAGGCACCGGCGAGGCGCGAAACCAGATTATGCCGCCGCGGCTGGTGACACGGAAATGAGGGAGACGGCGCGCGATGGCCGTCTCCTGAGACGATAAGTTACGGCTGCGGGGCGGCGTCGTCCTTCTGAGGAGCGGCGTCATCCTGTTGCGGCTGGCCTTCCTGCGGCGCCGCGTCCGGTTGAGCAGGCGCTTCCAGACCAAACATCGCGGCAAAATCCTCCAGCGGCATTTTCTGTCCGTTCAGCGTCACCTGGCCGTTAGCGTACTGCAGGCTGCTGCTGATGGCGTTATCTTCCATGGTGGTGATGCGGAACATCTGGCCCATCGCCGCCAGGCCTTTGACCTGCTGATCGGCGAGTTTGGCCGCATCGGCTGGCTGGTAACCTTCCAGACCGGCGATTTTGGTCATCAACTCCGTCGCCATATCCACCGGGATCACCACCTTGCCGTCAAGGGACTGCACCACGCGATCCAGACTGTCCGCCAGGGTCTGCGGTGGGGTGGTCACCTGGGCCGGATCCTTCAGCAGAACCGACAGATTCAGGGTACTTTCCCCTTTGGCATTGCGCCAGCTCAGCGGAGAGATGGTCACCGACGGGTTGCCTTTAAGCAGGATCGGCAGCGCATTGAACAGGGTTTCGGTTAACGCCTGCTGGTACAGTTCCGGGTTTTGCGCCAGTTCCGGTTTTGCCAGCAGCGCCTGAGACTGTGCGCTGTACTGCTGACTAAACTGGTGCCACGCCTGACCGTCGACATTATCCACTTTCAGCGTCAGTTTGCCGCTGCCCATATCCTGCCCCTGCAGCTTGAGGCTGTTCACGGTGTAGTTCACCTGGCTGTTCACGCCTTTGCCGTCCTGGGTCAGCGTCGAGCCGCCGTCCAGCGCCATCCCGTCAACCAGCGCCAGCTCTTTGCCTTCGACGCTGATGGCCAGTTTATCGAGGGTCATTTTTTGCTGGCCGATACGTTCGTTGAAGCTGGCCAGTTCGGTGGCGCCGTCGGTGGTCAGGTTGACGAAGCGCAACTGTACCTTCTGATTATATTCGTTGAGCGCATCGATCTGCCCGCTGCCGGCCTGGCCCTTCAGGCTGATGTTTTTGCCGTCGCGGTCGGCGTCGAGCTGGAACTGACCGCCGCTGAAGGTGACTTTCTCATCACCTTTGGCATAGTCGAGGGCATTGAGCACGATCGCCGACTGGCTGTCGCCGCTGTAGGCGATGCGTGTATCGACGGTAAAGGGAGTGTTGCCTTTGGCGATCTCGAACAGCGCCTGGCTGGCATCATTTTTCACCAGCGTGGTGTGGACCGAGGCCATCGCCGGCGCCAGATTAAAGGTTTTTAATGAGGCCAGCGGGAAGGGGCCATGATCGACCACCTCGTCAAGTACCACGCTCTGTCCGGTGGCCAGCCAGCTGTTGGCCTGACCGGCGATCGGCTTAACCACCAGCTGCAGATGGCTGCTGAACAGCCCGCGCTGGTAATTCTGATAGCTCAGCTCCAGACCTGATTCCGGCGCGCTGCTGCGTAGCTGCGCGTTAGCCTGCTGCACCATATCGGCGATCCGGCCTTCCAGCTGTTTGCCGGTGTACCAGGCGCCGCCTGTCCATACCACGCCCAGCGCCACGATGATGCCTGCTGCGACCAGCGATTTTTTCATAGCATTTGTCCATAAATGAAGCCAGGCGGAGAGACCGCCTGGCTGAGTTGTCATCATTCAGTAAGCGCGACCTGAAAGGTCAGTCACTTACTGGAGCTTATTGAACACGCGCGCCACGCGGCCGCGTCCGCTGACCTGCACCGGTGATTCGTTGGCGGCCACGAAAGCCGACTCGCCCGGCTTGAGCGTCAGGCTCTGGTCACCTTTGTGCAGCACGGCTTCGCCGTCGACGCAGAAAATAATCGCCGCGCTCGCCTGAGCCAGATCGCTGGCCTCGGCGGAGAGGTCGTGCAGCGAGAAGGCAAAATCTTCCACCGGGATCGGGAAGTCCAGCTCTGCGCCGTGCTGCTGCGGCTGGGTCAACAGCTCACCCGCCGGTTTGGCTTCGAACTTGACGTTAGCGACCAGCTCAGGAATATCAATGTATTTCGGCGTCAGACCGGCACGCAGTACGTTATCCGAGTTGGCCATCACCTCCAGCGCCACCCCCTGCAGATAGGCATGCGGCGTTTCGGCGAACAGGAACATGGCTTCGCCAGGGTTCAGCTTCACCACGTTCAGCAGCAGCGGCGAGAAGAGGCCGCTGTCGTCCGGATAGAATTCCGCGATCAGACGGATAGTCTGCCACGGTTCGCCTTGTTCACGGGCCAGTACGTCGCGCAGCACCTGCAGCGCCTTGGCTTTTTCCTCACCCTGCATATTGAGCAGGCTGGCAAACAGCTGGCTCAGATGAGCCGCGTCCGGCTGCTGCAGGAAGGCGCCAATCGCCGGATGCGCGCTAGCCACCGGCTGCAGCAGGGTGACAATCTCGCTGAACTCGCGAAACGCATTCATCGCCAGGAACGGCGTCAGGGCAAAAACCAGCTCCGGCTTGTGGTTTGGATCTTTATAGTTACGCTCGGCGGCGGAGAGCGGGATGCCGGCGGCGTTCTCGCGGGCGAAACCTTCTTCCGAGGCCTGCTTGTTGGGATGGACCTGAATAGAGAGCGGCTGAGCGGCGCACAGCACTTTAAACAGGAACGGCAGCTCACCAAAGCGGGCGGCAACCTTGTCGCCGAGCAGGGCGGTTTTATCCGCGTCAATCACCTCGCGCAGCGAACGCGGCTGGCCGTCGGCCGCCAGGATCTGCGAGCTGCTCTTCGGATGCGCCCCCATCCACAGCTCCGCCATCGGCAGGTTGTCCGGGTTGGCAATGCCATACAGTTCAGTTAAAGCGGTGTGGCTTCCCCATGCGTAGTTCTGTACGGCGTTGATCAGCTTTTGCATTCTCATTCCCTGTATCAATCAAAGTAAAAATTATTGCTCTATTAAACCAGTAAACCGTGGAGAAGCAACTGCTGAAAGAAAAAGTCGTCCCTGTCTCAGTTTTTGTTAAAAAATTGTGTAAGATTGATCGACTCGCTTTTCTACAGGCACATGGAGTCCCTGCCTGAAACATAATCAGCCAAAGCAGTAAGTGAGAGTACAATGTCGAATAAACCGTTTGTTTACCAGGATCCTTTTCCCCTCAAAAAGGATGACACCGAGTATTATCTCCTCAGCAGTGATTACGTCTCCGTCGCCGAATTTGCCGGCCAGGAAGTGCTAAAAGTCGACCCTCAGGCGCTAACCCTTCTGGCGCAGCATGCTTTCCACGACGCCTCCTTTATGCTTCGCCCGGCGCATCAGCAGCAGGTGGCGGATATCCTTAACGACCCGGAAGCCAGCGAAAACGACAAATACGTCGCCCTGCAGTTCCTGCGCAACTCGGATATCGCCGCCAAAGGCATTCTGCCCACCTGCCAGGACACCGGCACCGCGATCATCATGGGTAAAAAAGGCCAGCGCGTGTGGACCGGCGGCGGTGATGAAGCCGCTCTGGTGCAGGGTGTGTACAACACCTATATCCAGGACAACCTGCGCTACTCGCAGAACGCGCCGCTGGATATGTATAAAGAGGTTAACACCGGTACCAACCTGCCGGCGCAGATCGATCTTTATGCTACCGATGGCGATGAGTACAAATTCCTCTGCATCGCCAAGGGCGGCGGTTCGGCG
>OLSH01001424.1_pt1 | contig 11657 bp, 9 predicted proteins | sample 1643221 | NCBI WGS metagenome assembly OLSH01 (sample SAMEA3136681, study PRJEB25190) | human gut metagenome | biome: human gut; feature: human-associated habitat; material: faeces | place: Austria | collected 2013 | reverse complement strand
TCGGATTTGGAAGAACAAGAAAAGAATGCAGACAGATCGTTGACCACAAGCATGTGCTTGTAAACGGCAAAACTGTGAACATCCCTTCTTACAAAGTATCTGTAGGTGATGTGATCGAGATCAAAGAAAATCACAAAACTTCTCCTAGATACAAAGAAATCTTAGAAGTCACAGGCGGAAGAATGGTTCCTTCTTGGTTAGAAGCAAATCAGGAAGCATTAAGCGGAACTGTTAAGGAAATTCCTACAAGAGAAGAAATCGACGTTCCTGTAAATGAGACTCTGATCGTCGAGTTATATTCTAAATAATCGTAATAACCCTCAACAAATTCCTAACCCAGAAGGAGGGCTTAAATGTTTGAATTTGAAAAGCCAAATATTGAGATTAGTGAGATTTCTGAAGATAACCGCTTTGGGCGTTTTGTAGTCGAGCCGTTAGTGCGCGGCTACGGAACGACGCTCGGGAATTCTTTGAGAAGGATCATGCTCTCATCCCTGCCGGGCGCTGCAGTCAGTGCCGTAAAGATTAAGGGTGTACTGCATGAGTTCAGTTCAGTCCCGGGAGTGAAAGAGGATGTCCCTGAGATCATCATGAATATCAAGTCCCTGGCGATTAAGAATAACAGTTCAACAGACGAACCAAAACAGGCCTTTATTGAATGCTCTGGAAGCGGTGTCGTAACTGCCGGTGACATCAAGGCTGACAGTGATATCGAGATCTTAAATCCTGATATGGTCATCGCTACATTAAGCGGAGATGATGCACATCTGGATATGGAACTTACGATCACAAAGGGCCGTGGTTATGTCGGTGCTGACAAAGCAGACAAGGACGGCAATTCTATTGATGAGATCGCTGTAGATGCAATCTATACACCGGTAGAACGTGTGAACTTGAAGGTGGAGAACACCCGTGTAGGACAGGTGACAGATTATGATAAGCTTACTTTGGATGTCTTTACAAACGGAACACTTTCACCGGACGAGGCGGTCAGCCTCGCTGCAAAAGTATTGTGCGAACACCTGAACCTGTTTGTTGATCTCTCTGAGAATGCCAAGACTGCTGAAGTTATGGTAGAAAAGGAAGACGACGAAAAAGAAAAGGTTCTGGAGATGAGCATTGACGAACTGGAATTATCCGTTCGTTCTTACAACTGCTTAAAGAGAGCGGGCATCAATACAGTAGAAGAACTGACCAACAAGACTTCAGAGGATATGATGAAAGTCCGAAACCTGGGCCGCAAGTCATTAGAAGAAGTTCTTGCAAAATTAAATGAACTTGGATTGGCACTGAATTCAGGGGACGAGTAAAAGATACAAAAAGACCCGCCTAGGCTGAAGGTATGAAGTAAGCATGGCGAAAAATCACAGGAGGTCATTACAATGGCAAAGTATAGAAAATTAGGAAGAACTTCTTCCCAGAGAAAAGCATTATTGCGTTCACAGGTAACAGATCTTTTATATAGAGGAAAGATCGTTACAACAGAGGCAAAAGCAAAAGAGATCCGCAAGATCGCTGAAAAACTGATCGCTATGGCAGTCAGAGAAAAAGATAACTTTGAGACAGTTACTGTCGATGCTAAAGTGGCAAAGAAAGACAGTGATGGAAAACGTGTCAAAGAAGTTGTAGACGGAAAGAAAGTTACTGTATATGAGACAGTAAAGAAGGAGATCACAAAGGATATGCCTTCCCGCCTTCATGCAAGAAGACAGATGTTAAAGGTATTATATCCGGTGAAAGAAGTTCCGACAGAGCTTGCAGGAAAAAAAGCCAACACTAAGAATGTTGATCTGACAGAAAAGTTATTCAACGAGTATGCACCAAAGTATGCAGACAGAAACGGTGGATACACAAGGATCGTCAAGATCGCGCAGCGTAAAGGTGACGGTGCTTTAGAAGTATTAATTGAATTAGTTTAAGATCAGATATATAAAAAGTAGCAGAATTCGTTTCTGCTACTTTTTTATTGTACATATTATGAAATTAAATTATCTTTTCAAACGTCTTGTAAGAAGTACTCCGGAACAGATCAGACTTCCTGAGAGCACCATGAAAAGGGATGATAGATCATCTCTGTGGTCTCCGGTGGACGCTGTTTTCTTATAGGAAACAGCGTTGCTGTGTTCTGGAGCTGAAGTTTCTTTCTTAGAGACCGTGGCTTTGGATGAGGTACTCCGCCTGCCTATGGATGTCTGCTTCTGTTTGGAAGTGGTCATGTTTTCTCCAGTAGAAGAATTCTCAGTATTTTGTTCTGTTGTTGTGTCTGAGGAATCCTGTGTATCTTTGTAATCCAGAGAGTATATAGAAAACCGGTCAGTCTCAATTGTAACCTTGTCAGGATCGGGGTTTAAGTCTTTTAAAGTGTCAGTCTCATAAGTACCGTCTTCCCGTTGATGAAGCCGGATTACAAGGTATTCCCGGCCTTCCCTTTGGTATTCCTCCGGCACGTCAAAGGTAAGCATAAGCGGGGTTCCCACTGTGGGGATTTTTTCTTCCGTGCCGTCCGTTACTTTCAGGAGATTGATATCCAGGAGCATAGCCTGCTGGGCGGAAGTACGCTTCAGCTCCTTATTCAGCAGATCCTCTATCTTTTTGGAGGGGGAGGATACAGGCTCCGATTTTAAAATAATTTCTACAGTACTTCCGTCGGCGATCTTTTGGCTATCTTCTTCAGTAAGGAGTTCATCGGCTATATTATTTTCTATAGTCATATCGGGTACTTCGGGAGTCTTATCAACATTAATTGAACCGGAAGCAGTTCCAAAGGAAGCGATGTTCCAGGTTGCAGATTCGGAATCAGACTGATACTTAAGTTTTCCGTTTTTTAAGGTAAACCAGTTTTCTTTTGCGCCGGAGCCATTGAAGGCCACAGCTGTATCTCCTACGTCCAGGCCGGATGTCTTTAATGCAGTAGGCTTTGTTTGAGATTTTGGTTCAAAGGAGGATAGATTCAGTGTATGTTTTATATTCAATGTATTGAAATTAGCAATTCCGTCAAATGAGGACGTATTATCTTTGAGGATCAGTTCGGAGTCCGTATTGGAGGATAGTGATTCCCCTTTCATAAGAAGGCCTCCCCATAAGAACTCAACCTTGCTCTCTGAGACTGTCACGGTACTTTTCTCGGATGCTGCAAGGTCTTTAGCGTCTGCGTCATCGGTTTCACCGCCCGCGATATAATCTCCGTAATACATGGTACCTTTATACTCACATCCTTTCACATTGGAGAGGGAGATTGATGTCTGGGTGACTTTGGCGGACCCACCCTGACTTGACCCGCCTCCTCCAATGATCGTTCCCACAATGCTGCTGTCCTTCATGGTAACGGAGCTTGAACCCTTAACATCCGCATGGGAGCCGGAACCGTTGGCGGAACCTCCTCCGTTAAAGGCGGCAGCCACGAGATTGCCCCATTGCTCATCTACCGGGGAGACAGAGCCGGTCACGGTCAGGGAGACAGAGCCGTATACATCCGCAGAGCCCCCGCTGTATGAGGTTCCGCCGGATGTCACATAACCATAAATATTGGAACAGCCGGACATGACGGCGCTGACACTTCCTGTAACGTCGGCACACGCACTGTTGCTTGCATTGCCGGCACCCTGGAAAATCATCACTTCATTACCCTGGCCCTGGAAGGCCGTAGTTGTGGAACCTGCCTTTGCGCGGGCCTTGGCACCGTCCGCATACCCGCCTGCATAGACTTCGCGTATGTCAACGTTTTTAAGCGTACAGGAAATCGATCCAGAAACGTCAGCAGTTGCAGAACCTGAGTCCTTTGATGTGGCAGATCCTCCGCCACGCAGAGAGTAGGTTCGTCCGGTTACGCTGAAGCTGACAGAGCCGGTGTTGGCCGAAGCGCTGTAGGAATTTGTGGTGTATGCATATCCGCCTCCGTAAAGATTTCCGTGGTTTCCAGACGGCACAGATGGAATATCAACTGTGACAGAGCCAGATACATTGGCGCTTGCGCTGCCTTTGGAAGCCATGGCATAACCTCCCCCGTAGACTTTGGAAGCTTTTACGGTACCGCTTATTGTGATGGAAACATTTCCGGTGACATCCGCAGGACCGGTGCCGTCAGAGTAACCACCGCCATATACGGAGGATACCTGAACATTCTGAATGACGATGATGACATTGGACTTCACAGTTTTATTCTTTCCGCCGCCATAGATTGAAAAGCCAGAGGTCACCGGAGTTTCAGACAGCCGGGTTTGCCCTTTTGAGTCAAATACATATGCTTTGCCGTCAGAGTCTTTCTTTATTACAATAGGTGTCCCCTGAGCATACAGATTTGAGCCCTCGATCAGTATACCTGAATTCTCATCGGAGACAGTTTTTTTCGTTTTCTCCGTAGACCTGCCCGTGGATGTACTGCCGGCTGCGGTGACAGAAGACGGATCGCTTTGTTCCGGTACCAGCTGTTCTGTTGAGGATGCTTCAGTGGTCTGTTCCGTCTCAGACACTGCGTCAGTGGTTGGAGCTTGTGTCGGCGGCTGTGTGTTTGAAGCTGCCTCTTCGGTGGTTTTGTTCTGTGTCTCTGATACTGCGGAGGCCTGAGCCGCCTCTTTATTCTCCTTTGTTTCATCGGCTGCGTAACTTAGATTGCCGAGTGTTGCCACAATAAATGCCAAAAGCGTAGCCGCCAGCACAATGGTGTGTCTTTTCCATCTCTTCATAGTGATTCCCCCTTAAATGCCCCTTATGATCTTTTAATTAAACAAAAACTACATGCTGACGAAAAAAACTCCGGCAGAATACTGCCGGAGTCTATTTTATCTTTAAAATATACAACGTAAGATAAACTGCACATAAAAAGTGCAGTATAAGATCCATTGATAGAACTGTCAGATCAAATAGATCATGATGTCCTGTAGGTAAAATGGAGCAACCGGCTGCCATACCATAACATGGTTTAGGCCCTTGGCTTTGCGTCACCGGATTTCCCCGGTTTTGCCCATTTATAAAGGCCACTCCCCGCGGTTCTTGTTTATATATCCAGTATATGATTTCGCTGCCGTAATGTCAATGAATACCTATTGTTTCCAGTGCATTTTATTGATATAATGGAGCATATGCCAAAGGAGAAACCAATGTCAATATTACAGATTAGAGATTTAATTCATCAATATATAACATATGGGGAGAAGGAAGAAGAGAATCAGACAGTCAACGCCGTGGACGGAGTAGATCTGACAGTGGAAAAGGGTGAATTTATTGCGATCCTTGGACACAATGGATCAGGGAAATCATCCCTGGCAAAGCACATCAACGGACTGCTTCAGCCCACATCCGGTACCGTATATCTGAAAGGTATGGATACGAGAGATCCAAAGCAGATCCTTAGAATCCGCCAAAGTGCAGGTATTGTATTCCAGAACCCGGATAACCAGATTGTCGGTTCTGTGGTGGAGGAGGATGTGGCTTTTGGCCCGGAGAATATCGGGGTGCCCACAAGAGACATATGGAAACGTGTGGCGGGAGCCCTGGAGGGAGTTGGGATGACAGCCTATAAAAGCGCCAGCCCCAACCATTTATCCGGGGGACAGAAACAGCGGGTGGCTATTGCCGGCATCATGGCTATGGAGCCGGAGTGTATTGTGCTGGACGAGCCCACGGCGATGCTGGACCCCAAGGGGAGACGGGATGTGTTGTCTCTGGCCAGAGAGCTTAATGAGCAGAAAGAGATCACGATCATTTTGATTACGCATGATATGGAAGAAGTCCTGATGGCTGATAAGGTGTTTGTTATGGATCAGGGAAAGGTAGTCATGAACGGAACACCGAAGGAAGTCTTTGCCCATGTGAAGCAGCTCAAGGAATACGGATTGGAAGTGCCTTTTGCCTCAGAGCTTGCCTATGAGCTCAAGAAGGAAGGTATCAGGCTTTCTGATACGATAACGACAAGGGAAGAACTGGTGGAAGAGTTATGTCAATTAGTTTAGAAAAAGTAAGTTATATATATGAAGATAATTCCGATTTAAAAAAGCCTGCCCTGATTGATGTGAATCTAGAGATCGGAGAGGGAGAATTTATTGGGATTATCGGCCATACCGGATCGGGGAAGTCTACCCTGATCCAGCATCTGAACGGCTTGATGGAACCTACAAAGGGACATGTCTATTTTGAGGGGGAGAATATCCATGCCCAGGACTATGATATCAAAAGCCTTCGCGGCCAGGTGGGTCTCTGCTTCCAGTACCCGGAGCATCAGCTGTTTGAGACGACCATACTGGAGGACGTGTGTTTCGGTCCTATGAATTTTGGGGCTTCCAAAGAAGAGGCGCTGCAGGCTGCAAAAGAGGCGCTCAGAGATGTAGGAGTGGCAGAAGAGCTGTTTGAGAAGTCTCCTTTCGAGCTTTCCGGAGGGCAGAAGAGAAGAGCAGCCATCGCCGGTATCCTGGCTATGAAGCCGAAATACTTCATTCTGGATGAACCCACTGCAGGTCTGGATCCGGAAGGAAGAGTGCATCTGTTAAATCTTCTGAAGCGTCTGAATCAGGAGCAGGGCATCACGATCATCCTTGTGTCCCACAGCATGGAAGATATCGCTTCCTATGTGGACCGGATGATCGTCATGAACCGGGGCCGACTGGAGTTTGACGGTGACAGGGAAGAGGTGTTCTCCCACCAGAAGGAACTGGAGCAGATGGGGCTGTCCGTTCCGTTTTTCCGTTATCTGGCCAATGATCTGAAGGAAAAGGGATTCCCTCTTGAGGGAGAGATCCTGACTCTTGAAGATGCCAAGACGGCGATCCTAGAAACATTAAAGAAGGAACAAACATATGATTAAAGATATTACCATAGGACAATATTACAGATCAGATTCTATTCTTCACCGGCTGGATCCGCGGGTGAAGCTTTTAGGGACGTTAATATATGTTGTAACACTGTTTTTCTCAAAATCTCCGCTGACCTATGCGGCATCCATACTGTTTCTTGCAGTGATGATCGGAATCTCCACAGTTCCGCTCTCCTTTATTGTCAGGGGATTGAAGGCAGTGGGTGTAATTCTGCTGTTCTCTGTGGTCATCAATATTTTCTTTATTCCGGGAGAGGCCATCGTTCATTTGGGCATTTTCAGGATCACCAAAGAAGGAGTTGTGACAGCTGTTTACCTGGGTACAAGACTGGTGATGCTGGTGCTGGGCACTTCCCTTATGACCTTCACCACCACACCCAACGAGCTGACAGATGGTCTGGAAAAGTCTCTGGGGTTTTTAAATATTATAAAAGTTCCTGTGCACGAGATTGCCATGATGATGTCCATTGCCCTGAGGTTTATTCCGATTCTCACGGAGGAGTTAGACAAGATCATGAAGGCGCAGACTGCCAGAGGAGTGGATTTTAAAAACGGAAGTTTCCTGCATCGGATGAAGAGTATGGTGCCTATCGTGGTGCCTCTCTTTGTGGCGGCAGTGAGAAGGGCCAATGACCTGGCAATGGCGATGGAATCCAGATGCTATCATGGCGGAGAGGGACGTACAAAGATGAAGCCTTTGCAATACCGCAGAAGAGATCTGCTGGCTTATCTGTACCTGTTTTTATTTCTGGCACTGATGGTTTACCTTGGATTTTTCTGCCCGGTAGGAAGATAGACGTGAGGTGGGCAGATGAAACGGATTAAGTTAGTAGTGGCATATGACGGTACAAATTACTGCGGATGGCAGATACAGCCCAAGGACGCAACCATAGAAGGGATACTCAATGAAAAGCTCAGCAGTCTCTTAGATGAGCAGATCACAGTGATCGGCGCCAGCCGCACTGACTCGGGAGTCCATGCCCTTGGCAATGTGGCAGTGTTTGATACCGACACAAAGATCGCGGGAGAGCGGATCGCCAGAGCATTGAACCAGAGACTTCCCGATGATGTTGTCATTCAATCATCGGAGGAAGTGCCGGGTGATTTTCACCCCAGATATCAGGATACACGAAAGACCTATGAGTACACTATTTACAACGCGGCATTTGACAATCCAGTTACCGCGAGACATCATCATTTTGTGTATGTACCGTTGGATTTCCAACGCATGAGCGAGGCTTCTCAGTATTTTCTGGGAGAGCATGATTTTCTCAGCTTTTCGACCACGGGAAGTCCTACAAAGACCACAGTGAGGACGATTTATGAGTGTGAAGTGAGACAGGAAGGACAATATATCACCATGAGGGTGACAGGAAACGGTTTCCTTTATAACATGGTGAGGATGATGGCCGGTACGTTAATCTCAATCGGAAGAGGGCGGAGAGAACCGGAGTGGATCAGGGAATTATTTGGGAATCCCAAAAGAGGAAAAGCTGGGCCAAATGCTCCGGCAAAGGGTCTTACCTTGATAAAGATACGCTATATGGATCAGGAGAAGGATGGAGATTAAATGAAGATCATGGGACTGCAAAAATCGACCCTGCTGGATTATCCAGGAAAAGTCGCCTGCACGGTTTTTACCGGCGGGTGTAATTTTTTGTGTCCATTCTGCCACAATGGGGAGCTGATTGCTTTACCGGCAGAAGAGAGGGGACTGCCAAGGGAGGAACTGGCAGCATTTCTAAAGAAACGGAAGGGGATCCTGGACGGTGTCTGTATCTCAGGAGGAGAACCGCTGATCCATCAGGAACTTCCGGATCTGTTAAGAGAGATCAAAGATCTCGGATATCTGGTAAAGCTGGATACCAATGGTAGTTTTCCTGACAGGCTCAGAAAGCTTGCCGGTGAGGGGCTATTGGATTATGTGGCCATGGATATTAAAAATTCCAAACGAAAATATGCATTGACAACGGGACTGGAAGCATTTTCTATAGAGCCAGTGGAGGAGAGTGTCAGATTCCTGATGGAGGGGAAGCTGCCTTTTGAATTTCGTACTACTGTGGTGAGACAACTGCATACAAAAGAGGATATGCTGGAAATCGGAGACTGGATTAGGGGAAAAGAACCATACTTTCTCCAGGCGTTTGAACGATCCTCCAATGTGCCGGATTCCGGGCTTACGGCTTATGACAAGGAAGAGATGCAGGAACTGGCGGATATCCTGAAGGGAAAACTGCCAAATGTAGAATTGAGGGGGATATAACAATATATTGTGCATGGAGATAAATAAAGATACAATATATTGACTTTGTTTCACAAGGTGATATAATTCTAAGTATTGAATATAGAAAGAATGGGGTGTAATTGTCATGTATTATGTAATAAAAAGAGACGGGACAGAGGCAGAGTTTGATATCCGGAAAATAACAACTGCCATCACAAGGGCATTTGAGGCCAAAGAAAAACAGTACCATCCCAGCGTGATCGACCTGCTGGCTTTAAAGGTTACGGCTGATTTTGAGCCGAAGGTTAAGAATGATGTGATTGCCGTGGAGGATATCCAGGACAGCGTGGAGTCCGTATTGATCCAGGCAGGTTATGCGGATGTTGCCAAGGGGTATATCTTATACAGGAAACAGAGGGAAAAGATCAGGAACATGAAGTCTACGATTTTAGACTATAAAGAACTGGTGGACAGCTATGTAAAAGCCAGTGACTGGCGTGTAAAAGAGAATTCCACCGTGACTTACTCCGTCGGCGGCCTGATCCTGAGCAACAGCGGCGCTATCACAGCGAACTACTGGCTGTCCGAGATTTATGATGATGAGATCGCAGATGCCCACAGAAATGCTGACATTCATATTCACGATCTTTCTATGCTGACAGGATACTGTGCAGGATGGTCTTTAAAGCAGCTGATCCAGGAAGGGCTTGGAGGCGTGCGTGGAAAGATTACTTCCGCTCCGGCAAAGCATCTTTCTACACTCTGCAATCAGATGGTGAACTTTCTTGGAATCATGCAGAACGAATGGGCCGGAGCCCAGGCGTTTTCATCTTTTGACACCTATCTGGCACCTTTTGTGAAGGCAGATGATCTATCCTACTATGAAGTGAAAAAGTGTGTGCAGTCCTTTATCTTTGGGGTGAATATCCCAAGCCGCTGGGGAACTCAGGCTCCATTCTCCAACATAACCCTGGACTGGACGGTTCCGGATGATCTGGCGGAACTGCCTGCTATCGTAGGCGGAAAAGAGATGGACTTTAGGTATAAAGACTGCAAAAAGGAGATGGATATGGTGAACAAGGCGTTCATCGAAGTTATGATCGAGGGAGATGCCGACGGGCGTGGATTTCAGTACCCGATCCCTACATATTCCATCACCAGGGATTTTGACTGGTCTGACACGGAAAACAACCGCCTGTTATTTGAGATGACAGCCAAGTATGGCACACCTTATTTTTCTAATTATATCAACAGCGAAATGCAGCCCAGCGATGTGCGCAGTATGTGCTGCCGTCTGCGACTGGATTTAAGGGAACTTAGGAAAAAAGCCGGAGGATTCTTCGGCAGCGGAGAGAGTACCGGATCTGTGGGGGTAGTCACCATCAATCTGCCTAAGATTGCTTATCTGTCTAAAGACGAAAAAGAATTTTACCACAGACTGGATCATCTGATGGATGTGGCTGCAAGATCTTTAAAGATCAAGAGAACCATTATCACCAAGTTATTTGATGAAGGGCTGTATCCTTATACAAAACGTTATTTAGATTCCTTCGGCAACCATTTTTCAACCATAGGATTGATCGGTATGAACGAAGCAGGTCTGAACGCCGGCTGGATCAAAGCGGACCTTACGGAAGAAAAGGCGCAGGAATTTGCAAAAGAAGTGTTAAACCATATGAGAAACCGTCTGTCTGATTATCAGGAGAAATACGGAGATCTCTACAATCTTGAGGCAACACCGGCGGAATCCACCACATACCGTCTGGCAAAGCATGATGTGGCAGATTATCCGGATATCATCACGGCTTCGGAAGAAGGAGGAGCACCGTTCTATACAAACAGCTCCCATCTGCCGGTGGGATACACGGATGATGTTTTTGATGCTCTGGATATTCAGGACGAATTACAGACATTATATACATCAGGGACTGTCTTCCACACCTTCCTGGGAGAAAAGCTTCCGGGCTGGAAAGCTGCCGCGGCATTAGTGAAAAAGATTGCTGAAAATTACCGGCTTCCTTATTATACGATCTCACCGACCTATTCTGTGTGCAGAAACCACGGATATTTGAGCGGAGAGGTTTACGAGTGCCCGGATTGCGGAGAAAAGACTGAGGTGTACAGCAGGATCACCGGTTATTACCGTCCGGTCCAGAATTGGAACGATGGAAAGGCACAGGAATATAAGGAGAGAAAGCTGTATGATGTAGAGCACTCCAGCCTGAAGGCCTCCAGCATTCCGAAAAAGGATGTAAGCATTGCCTCTGAGGCAGAAAAGAAGATCGAGGAAGCCCAAAAGATGCTTCTGTTTACCACAAAAACCTGTCCCAACTGCCGCATGGCCGGGGAAGTGCTGAAAGAGTCGCAGATTCCGTTTGAGATCGTGGATGCGGAGGAACATCAGGAACTGGTGCAGGAATACGGCATCATGCAGGCTCCATCCTTGGTCGTACTGCGGGGGGAACAGTTCGAGACGCACTGCAATGTTTCCAATATTAAAAAATACGCGGAGCAGAATCACTGCGGCTGATGAACAGGCAGGCCTGTCAGATTTGTTTGATATTTTTTGGATGAAATTTATTGACACACCCCGGTCAGTGTTATATAATATGAAAATGTGACATAAAA
>OLSH01001423.1_pt1 | contig 11658 bp, 13 predicted proteins | sample 1643221 | NCBI WGS metagenome assembly OLSH01 (sample SAMEA3136681, study PRJEB25190) | human gut metagenome | biome: human gut; feature: human-associated habitat; material: faeces | place: Austria | collected 2013 | reverse complement strand
CCGAACGGTACGCTACGTGGTGTGGAAGGGGAGGTTAAAATCTCCCCTATCCGATCTTTGCCGGACAGAATCCGTTTTTTAAACAATTTTAAATTTTCAATCACGCCTAAATATAGGAAAAAACAGTTGACATTTTAAAATCAGAGTATATAATGTAGATATAAACATATGAACACTTATTCATTTGAATAAATGAAAATAAGAAAGGAAGGTTACCAGCCATGGCAATGAACGATGTGGAGTGCTGCGATTTTTACCAGGTCCATGAGGATGTGGTGAAGGCAGTCAATGATAAGATGCCGGATGAGGATAAGCTATATGACCTGGCAGAGATATTCAAGGTGTTTGGGGATTCCACCAGAATCAAGATATTGTATGTGCTCTTCGAGGCGGAGATGTGTGTCTGCGACATTGCGCAGCTGCTTAATATGAACCAGTCAGCCATATCACACCAGCTGAGAAACCTTAAGCAGAACCGCCTGGTAAAGAGCCGCAGGGACGGCAAGGCAGTATTCTATTCGCTGGCGGACAGCCATGTGAGGACCATCATCAACCAGGGTATGGAGCATATAGAGGAATAGGTTTTGCGGCAGATGCCGATGGTGCAGGGATGGAAAATGGATCATTAATAAAATAACAAATATGGAGGAGAATAATAATGAAGAAGAAATTCAAACTGCAGGACCTGGATTGTGCCAACTGCGCAGCCAAGATGGAGGAAGCAATCAAGAAGATTGAGGGAGTCTCAGATGCAACGGTAAGCTTCATGACCCAGAAGATGACCATAGAAGCAGATGACAGCAGGTTCGATGAAATCATGAAGGAAGTAGTGTCCGTGTGCAGGAAGGTGGAGCCTGACTGCATTATCCGGCTTTAAACGCAGCAGGACGGCACTGGAAAGGAAAACGATATGACTAAGAAACAAAAGGCAATGCTGTCCCGTATCATAGCAGCCTTCATCATTTATATTACCCTGGCAGTAACAGACCACATGGAGATTTTGCCGGAATGGCTTGGGTTGTGGGGAAAGATGGCCTTGTATCTGATTCCATATGTTCTTATAGGATGGGACATTGTATATAAGGCATTCCGCAATATCCGCAACGGCCAGGTTTTTGATGAGAATTTCCTGATGACAGTGGCTACCTTTGGCGCCTTTGGCGTGGGGGAATATTCGGAAGCTGTGGCGGTCATGCTGTTTTATCAGGTGGGTGAACTGTTCCAGAGCTATGCAGTGAACCGTTCCAGGCGGTCCATCACTGAGCTTATGGATATTTGCCCGGAATATGCCAACATAGAGGAGGATGGGCAGTTAAAGCAGGTAGATCCGGACGACGTACAGGTGGGAGATATCATCGTTGTCAAGTCCGGGGAGAGAATTCCTCTTGACGGCAAAGTCGTGTTTGGGGATTCCATGGTGGATACCTCAGCGCTGACAGGTGAGTCCGTGCCACGTAAGGTGGCAGAGGGAGACGACATCATCAGCGGCTGTGTCAACGGCAGCGGCCTTCTGCGGGTGCAGGTTACAAAGGAGTTTGATGATTCCACAGTGGCAAAGATTCTGGAGCTGGTGGAGAACGCCAGCAGCAAGAAGGCCCATGTGGAAAACTTCATCACCCGGTTTGCCAGATATTATACCCCCCTGGTGGTAATGGGAGCCGTGCTCCTGGCTGTGATTCCGCCCCTGTTCTTTGGCCAGACCTGGTCTGAGGGTGTCAGAAGGGCCTGCACCTTCCTGGTAATCTCCTGCCCGTGTGCCCTGGTGATTTCCGTGCCTATGAGCTTCTTCTCAGGCATTGGGGCTGCATCCAAGAAGGGAGTGCTCATCAAGGGAAGCAACTATCTGGAGGCTCTGTCTGAGATGGACACCATTGTCTTTGATAAGACAGGTACGCTGACCAAGGGAGAATTCAAGGTGACTGAGATTCACGCGGTAGCCGGCAGCCCTGTCCCGGAGGCATCTGAGGTGCCGCGGACCAGGGTGTGGGCGGCCGGCCAGCCTTCTGATGAGGAAAAGCGCTCCCTGCTGGAGCTGGCGGCACTGGCGGAAAGTTATTCAGACCACCCCATCTCACGCTCCATCAAGGATGCGTGGGGAGACGCCATCGACATGAACCGTGTCGGCAATGCGCAGGAGATATCCGGCCATGGAGTGCGGGCGGAGATTGACGGTCATACCGTACTGGCCGGCAACAGCAAGCTGATGAAAGAAATGAATGTGCACTATCAGGAGTGCATGAGCATGGGCACAGTTGTCTATGTGGCTCTGGACGGCGTATACTGCGGATATATCGTCATATCGGATTCAATCAAGGATGAGGCCTTCGAGGCAATAAAGAATCTTAAGAAGGTAGGCGTCAGAAGGACAATCATGCTCACCGGCGACAAGAAAGAGGTAGGAGAAGCAGTGGCGGCCAGGCTGGGACTGGATGAGGTCCATGCGGAGCTCCTTCCGGGAGACAAGGTGGCAAAGGTGGAGGAGCTGCTGGCCCAGCAGACAGGAAGACACAGGCTGGCCTTTGTGGGGGACGGAATCAATGACGCGCCTGTTCTCTCCAGGGCGGACGTGGGAATTGCCATGGGAAGCATGGGCTCAGATGCAGCCATTGAGGCAGCGGATATTGTGCTTATGGACGATAACCCTGCCAGAATCGCGGATGTGGTCCGCATATCACGAAAGACCATGTCCATTGTAAAGCAGAACATCGCCTTTGCCTTGGGGGTGAAGGCAGTGGTGCTCTTATTGGGCGCTGTGGGCGCGGCCAATATGTGGGAGGCAGTGTTCGCGGATGTAGGGGTGTCGGTCATTGCCATACTAAACGCAATGAGAGCCCTGTCACTGTAATAAGCGTATTGCTTTTTGGCAGTGAAGAAATATTTCCCTTTCGCTATGTTTTATTCATGGCAGAAAATAATGCCGGGGTGCTGAAAACCAAATCATGGTAAGACCATCACAGAAGGATGTCCTCCAGGCTGCGTTTGGGAACATAGTGAACCTGATTCCCGTCACGGTAGTACGCAGTGGCTCCATCTTCCTTTACCGGCACCAGGACTACATCTTCCCTGGGCTTTCCAAGGGCCAGCACCAGGTCTATGCTGTAATGCTCCGGATCAAGTCCCAGGAGCCGGCCAATCTCTGACCGCATACAGCTGCCAATCATACAGCCGCCGTACCCCTTTTCCACGGCAGCCAGCATGATGGTCTGGGCCGTGATTCCGTCATCCCACGCTTGTTCTTGCCGATAGCCAGGTCACAGGCAATGACGATGTAGGCGGAGGGTCTCTCGCCCTCCTCTGGTCCGTCCCAATCCTTTAGGGCGCCCGCCCATGCAATATACGGGAAGATATCAGCGCATTCCTCCGGTGTGCACAGAATCTTGAATTTGAGGGCCTGGGCATTGGAGGCAGAAGCAGTCAGACGGGCCGTATCCACCATATCGGCCAGTTCATTGTATGGGATGGCAGTATCCTGATAAAATCTTCTGTAAGAGCGGCATTGTTTCACAAGGTCTTTAAGCATAAGCCTCCTCCTAATCCGGCAGTTCATGGCCGTGGGTGATGTGGCGCTTGATGGCATCGAAGCTTTCAGCGCTCAGGGTGTGTTCCATGCGGCAGGCATCCTCAGCAGCTGTCCTGGGGTCCACACCCAGGTAAATCAGCCAGTTGGACAGCAGCGTATGGCGTTCATACATGGTGTCCGCAATGGCCTGTCCGGAAGGCGTCAGCGTGATATGCCCCTGATCGTCCATCTGGACATACCCGTTCTGGCGGAGATTCTTCATGGCCACGCTGACACTGGGCTTGGAGAATCCAAGTTCATTGGCAATGTCGATGGAGCGGACATAGGGCTGTTCCTTGGCCAGCATGAGTATGGTTTCCAGATAATTTTCTGCTGATTCCTGTATTTTCAAGTCTGTAAATACCCCCGTTTATTTAATATGATTGTTCTAAGTGTAACATATTAAAAAACGATTGACAAGAGAGTTTGAAAGTGCTAATCTGAGAATAAAGTTAGAAAAGACTAACCTGTAAGAGCGCTTATAAGAGCGCCTGTAAAAAGACTGGGAAAGGGTCAGAACCGGTGTCTGTCCAGGCATAAAAAGGAAGGAGGAGAAGATACAAATGAATCTTTCGACATTAATCATTCTGGTCATATTGGTCCTGATCACAGGGGCAATCGTCCGTGTCATGATAAAGGACAAGAAGTCAGGCAAGGGATGCGGAGGATGTGCAGGAGGATGCGGAGGTTGCGCGGGTTCCTCTATGTGTCATGGAAGCCATGAGAAGGCTGGGAAAGGGGTTTAGTATCTGCAGGGTCTCAGGTTAAAAGCTGTCCTGAATAGATAATGTACTATGAATAAAACGAGGTGTATGATATGAGGCATACATCTCGTTTTTGCTGTTTGTGAAGTTCTTTTTTGTTCCATAGTTATAGCGACTTTTTGTAAGCAAAGTAGAATTTAATTTTTCCATTACCCTTTTACTTGTCCATGCATACTTTTTGGCTGGTAGAGAATACTATGTCCGCTGTCTTAAACATAATTTTGAGTTTTATCCTTATCTGGTTTCATTCATGTCTGAAACCAGAATGATGATTTGAGAAAGAACAGTGGTATATTAAGAATGTATAGTTAATGCAATGAACACTATAATATAAAAAATAGTTAAATATATGTTGACAAAATAGATAAAATAATGTAATATATACAAAAGAAAATGTATTTAAGTTAATTTAACAAACTATATTGCCAAAACTTTTAGTTATATATTAAAATAATGAACATAAATAGAGAGGAGGATATGGCTGATTATGAAGTATGGAATGAATAGTAATGAAATGCAGAAGACAAACCGTACTCTTGTCCTTAAAACCCTTCTGGAAAATGGAAGTATGACAAGGACCGACCTTTCGGCGCGGATTGGACTTCAGAAGGCAACCATAACCAATATCATAAATGAATTTTTAGATTTGGGTATTATTGCTGTGGATGGAGAAAGCGCTTCGGGGAGACGTGGTGAATTGATTTGCCTTAAACTGGACGGAATTTACATCATGTCGATTAGTATTAATCGGAAAGATTACCGAGTTAGCGTGTATTCCGTTGACGGACATATGATTAATCATATACGATTTGGATTTTTGGAAAAAAGAGATATTTATGAAATAATAAGAAGGCTGAAAGAGACGGGAAAGAATCTGATAGAACAGTATGGTAAAGACCGTGTGATAGAAATTTGTCTGGGATTACCAGGACCATATATCCGTAAAGATAAAGATGTAGACCAGGAAGAATTCCTTGTATCGGGATTTGAGCAGTTAAGCTGGGTCAATATACATAAAGAACTGGAGGAGGCTTTTGGCCGCCCTATTATATCTGAACACGATGCAAAATTATTAGCCTATGCTGAGTGGAAATGTGCCGAAGAACGCCAGACAGATAGGCATGTCAGTTTAGTTGCTCTGGGCTCCGTGGGATTTGGCATCGGGGCAGGAATTATAATTAATGGAAAAATTGTAGAGGGACAGTTGGGAATCGCCGGAGAAATCGGACATATGGGTATCAATTATAACGGAAAGCATGTGCAGAATGGGATACAGGGTACCTATGAATACTGTGCGGGCACAGAAAGCGCAGTGCGGTATATGTTGGAACGTCTTTATGAATTTCCGGAAAGTCCATTAACCGAAAAAAGCTCCTATTGGGAAATATTAGATGCTTATATAGCTGGTGACCCGCTGGCGGTTTATGCAATTGATAAGATGGCGTGGATGCTTGGATATGGAATTGCCAGTATTGTTTATATTATCAACCCGGACTGTGTCATATTGGGAGCGGATTATCCAGATTTGCCGGAATTCCTCGAGAAGGTACAGCGGTCAGTCAGTCAGTTCGTCCATCCATCTATAATGGAAAATGTTTCCATAAGATGCACAAAGCTGAAAGAGGATACGATTTTGCTGGGAGGGTATTATATTGCGCTGGAGAAGCTGTTTAAAAACAACCTATTACTGGAAAGGATTCGGCAGGCATTATGCTGACAGGATACTATTTGTCTTTTTTACGCGCGGGAAAAGATAAAAAGATATAAAACATGTTAAAAAGGAGAAGATGATATGAAAAAGAAGGGTGTACTGAGCATTATGATGGCAGTGGCAATGGCTGCAAACTTAGCTGGATGCGGAAGTTCCGGCACAGATGTGGGAAGCGGTGAACCAACAAAGACTGTGGAAGTGTCTTCTGAAAAAGAGGAAACGTCATCAGGAGCCGAGAAGGCTGTATCAACGGAAGCAAAGTCGGATAAAGTTGTATCAGATATAACGATTGCGTATGTCCCAACAACGATGAATAATCCATTTTGGACAGCTATGATGGGGGGTATCAAGGATGCCATGACTGATAAGGGAATGGATCCGGGCAGACAGTTGGTTACAGTAGATGCTGAAAGCGATCAGGCAACCATGAATAATTACATTTATGACTTGATTAACCAGGAAGTGGATGCAATCATTATGGCGCCTATGGATTGTACTGCATGTACAGAAGCGCTTCAGGCGTGTGCAGATCGCACAGATTTAGTGGTATCGGTGATTGCTTCTGATAACTATGCGGCGGGTGTTGAATGTGCAAAAAATATGATGGAAAAGCTGGAAGAGGGATCTAAAATTTATATTATGAATCAGCCTTCGGGAACTGCGTGTGTACAGCGCGAGCAGGGATTTAGGGATACCATTGGCGATTATTTTAATATTATAGGGACTTCTGATACTTCAGGAGATACTGCAACGACACTGCCGGTTGCTGAAGACGCAATTACAGCCGACAGCGGGCTTGCTGGCTTCTTTTGCATCAACGATATGGCTGCGCTGGGCTGTGTACAAGCGTGCGCAGCGTCCAATAGGTCTGATATTGTAATATATGGTGTTGACGGGAATCCGGATTTTATGAGTTATGTGGCAAATGGTTCTGCAACCGGTTCTGCGGCTCAACAGCCGTCTGTTGTTGGAGCTAGTGCGGTAGATGTAGCGCTCTCCTACTTGGCTGGCGAGACTGTGGAAAGTGAAATAGTTGTTCCGGTTGAACTGATTACGGCAGATAATATTGGTGATTTTGATATTTCAGATTGGCAGTAAGTCCCAACCAGTTTGCATGAAGAGTGCTCTCGAAAGGGGAAGACCTATGGGGGTTTTCCTCTTTCGAATTGTCAAGGGGTAACAAGGTAAGGAGCATAGAAGATGAAAAAAGAGCTTTTACGCATGGAAAATATAGTAAAGACTTTTCCGGGTGTACGTGCGCTCAATAATGCGGCGATTACCGTACATGAAGGCGAGGTCATGGGGCTTATGGGTGAGAACGGTGCGGGAAAGTCTACGCTCATGAATGTGCTGGGAGGCGTATTTACAGCGGATTCGGGCGACATATATATCGAAGGAAAGATGGTCAGTATCCACTCAGTCCACGACTCCCAGAATATGGGGGTGGCATTTATCCATCAGGAACTTGCGCTAGAACCGTATCTTACAATTGCAGAAAATATCTTTCTGGGCCGTGAAATGAGGAATTCTTTTGGAATGGTAAATAAAGATAAGATGGCAGAGGCCGCAAGACCCTTATTGGAACGAGTTGGCCTTGAAGTGGATCCTAATGAAAATGTCGGAAAACTTTCAATAGGACAGCAGCAGATGGTAGAAATAGCAAAGTCGTTTTCCTTAAATGCAAAGATACTCATCTTGGATGAGCCAACATCCTCGCTTTCAGAAAAGGAAGTGGACATACTTTTTAAGACTGTCGGCGATTTAAAAAAGCAGGGTATGGGGATTGTGTTCATTACGCATAAAATGGCAGAAGTGTTTCAGTTGTGTGATGCGGTTACGATCATGCGTGACGGAGAATTTATGGGTGAACTCCAATCTAAAAAATGTACAGAGGCGCAGCTTATATCCCTTATGGTTGGACGGGACTTGGGAAATTATTATGTAAGGACATTTAATGAGCTGGGACAGGTTGTGTTAGAAGCTAGAAATATATGTGCAGGAAAAAGAGCAATAAATTGCAGTTTTACCGTGCGAAAAGGAGAGATACTCGGTTTTTACGGTCTGGTAGGTGCTGGCCGGTCGGAATTGATGAAAGTTGTTATGGGGCTGGATCCTATGGATTCAGGAGAGATATATCTGAAAGGCGAATTGGTAAAAAAGCCAGACCCAATGTTTATGCAAAAAAGAGGTGTTGCCCTCGTTCCAGAGAGCCGTAAAACAGAGGGGCTGTTATTAAAGAATACAATTGCATTTAATATATCCCTTCCTGTTCTGGACCGATTCATGAGAGGGATGCGGGTAGATGCTGATAAGGAAGCAGGGATTGTTGAACAGGGTATAGATGCACTGAAAATAAAGGCACCGTCCCCTAATGTAAATTGTTCAACTTTGTCAGGAGGCAATCAGCAAAAGGTGTTGCTTGCAAAGTGGTTGGCAACGGATCCGGAGGTGCTGATTCTGGATGAACCTACACGTGGTATTGATGTGGGGGCTAAAGCTGAGATATATACTATCATTAATAACCTGGCAAAGGAAGGATTGGCAATTATATTGATTTCTTCCGAAATGCCGGAGGTTATGAATATGAGTGACCGTGTAGTGATAATGCATGAAGGGCGGATTACAGGAGAGCTGGCACACCAAGATGGTATTTCTCAGGAGATGATTTTAACATACGCAATGGGGGTGAACAAAAATGAATAGAAGATCCAATAGTGCTATGGTTCGCGCAACACGTAACTATTTCAGGCTAAACTGCGGTATCCTTATTGCTTTATTTGCTATGGGCACGCTTTTTGCAATTTTTGGAAATAATTTCTTAACTAAAACCAATATGGTGAATTTATTGAGAACTTGCGCTACTAACTGTTATCTAGCGATTGGAGTACAGCTTGCTATTATATTGGCTGGTATTGATCTGACAGGAGGAGCCTTGGCTGCCCTTAGTGGAGTCATGTGCGTTATGACCTTTGAAAGCTTTGGACTCCCCATACCCATGGGTGTTGCTGTTGGAATCCTGGTGGGGACATTTGTAGGCTTGATAAATGGCGTCATCATTACATATACAGGAATCCATCCTTTTGTGGTGACACTGGCAATGCAGTCTGTATGCAGGGGAGCCGCATATCTGATTGCAAATGGTTCTCCGGTAACTACGAAGAATACGAATTTTAGCGCGTTTGGGACGGGTTCTCTGGGAGTGGTTCCATATCCGGTTATCTATATGATAATATTCCTGATTATGGATTATTTCTTGCTAAACAAATTAAGAACCGGGCGGCATATTTACGCGGTTGGTGGAAATGAATTATCTGCCCGTTTTTCCGGAATTGATGTCAAAAAGATAAAAATTCTGGTATGGACAATTAGCGGAACGATTGCAGGATTCTGTGGAGTTGTCCTGGCGGCCAGGCTCTCCTCTGGTCAGCCTTCGACCGGAGAAGGGTATGAGACAGATGCTATTGCGGCGGCAGTACTCGGAGGAACATCCTTCTTTGGCGGTACCGGTACAGTGGGTGGTTTGATGATTGGAGTTTTAATCATTGGCGTGATTTCCAATGGTCTTAATTTGATGCATGTAAATTCATATTGGCAATTTGTCCTAAAGGGCATGATTATCATTTCCGCTGTTTATTTTGATATCCTAAAACAGAAAAAACAGAATGCATCCAAATAAGTACTGTTAATTAATATTTCAGGAGGATTTTGTAGTAATGGACGGTAAATTAAAAAGACAATTAGAACTGCAGGCTTATAAAATGCGTAAACTTGCATTACAGACCATTGAAACCGCGGGCTCAGGACATATAGGAGGATCATTCTCCATAGCGGAGATTTTATCGGTTCTGTATTTTGATGAGATGAATGTAGATGTAAATGAGCCAAAGAAGATAGACCGTGACCGATTGGTGTTATCTAAAGGACATTGCTCCCCCTCGTTGTATACGGCTCTGGCGATGAAGGGTTTTTTTAAACCAGAACATCTTGCAACTTTTAGGAAAATTGACAGTGACCTTTCAGGACATGTGGAAATCCATGTTCCAGGGGTTGATATGTCAGGGGGATCGTTGGGACAGGGATTGTCGGTTGCACTTGGCATGGCTATGTATGGACAAAGCAGAAAACTGGGATATCGCGTATTCTGTATTATGGGAGACGGTGAAATTCAGGAAGGCCAGATCTGGGAAGCGGCTATGGCGGCTGGATTTTATAGGGTGGATAATTTAATCGCATTTGTTGACAATAATAAATTGCAATTGGATGGCTCCCTTGAAGAGGTCATGTCACCCTATCCAATTGGAGAGAAGTTCAGAGCTTTCGGGTGGAATGTAATGGAAATAGACGGAAGTGATATCGAACAGATACATAATGTGATTGAATTGGCATCTTCAACAAGTGGGAAGCCAACGGTAATTGTTGCAGATACCGTTAAGGGAAAAGGAGTGTCCATATTTGAAAATCAGGTTCGCTTCCACGGAGGAAAACCCACGGAGGAAGAATTTAAAACAGCATATGCAGAACTTGACAAAAGAATTGCAGAATTGGAGGACTGATAAAATGGGCGAAAATATTTCTACTAGAGTAGCATATGGCCTCGCATTGGAAGAATTTGGTGATAGAGATAATGTTTATGTCTTTGATGCGGATTTGAAGAGTTGTACAATGACTCAGTATTTTTCGGAGAAATATCCGGAACGCTTTTTTAATATCGGTATTGCGGAAGCAAATATGGTTGATATAGCGGCGGGTTTTGCTACCTGTGGGGCTGTTTCTCTGGTACATACCTTTGCGGTATTCGCAGCGGGGCGTACCTATGACCAAATCCGTAACAGTGTGGCATATCCAGGATTAAATGTGAAAATAATAGGAAGCCATGCCGGCTTGACCGTAGGTGAGGACGGAGCCAGCCACCAGTGCATCGAAGATATCAGTTTGATGCGTACGATTCCAAAGATGACAGTAATTGTGCCCTGTGATTCTCATGAGACACGTTTGGCAACAAAGGCAGTTTTGGAATATGAAGGGCCATGTTATTTGAGAACCGGCCGCTGCGCCCTGGATTGCGTAACGGACAATTTTGAGAATTATAAATTTGAGATTGGTAAAGGGGTACAGTTGGCTGACGGTACGGATGTAACAATTATTGCTTGTGGCCTGATGGTTCAGGAATCATTGAAGGCAGAGAAGATTCTGGAAGCGGAAGGCATAAATGCCCGTGTAATTGATATGCATACAATTAAGCCGATTGACAGGGATATTATCATTAAGGCGGCAAAAGAGACAGGGGCTATTGTGACAGCAGAAGAGCATAATGTGATAGGAGGCCTGGGCGGTTCTGTTTCGGAAGTAATAGTTGGAACGGAACCTGTTCCTATTGAGTTTATCGGTGTGGAAGATAAATTTGGTCATTCGGGTGCTCCAAAAGAACTGCTGGAATCATTTGGTTTGACGCCAGAGCATATTGCCGCGGCGGCCAAACATGCGATTCAGCGAAAGAAATAACACACACTCTAGCCTGACATAAAAAAGGGGGTGGGCCCATACAATTGTGTATTTGTTGGCGTCCGCCTCGGTAGTGTAAAATAGTTTGTGTCTTTGGAAAAAAATGGCTCCTTTCGGGCAAG
>OLSH01001419.1_pt1 | contig 11702 bp, 10 predicted proteins | sample 1643221 | NCBI WGS metagenome assembly OLSH01 (sample SAMEA3136681, study PRJEB25190) | human gut metagenome | biome: human gut; feature: human-associated habitat; material: faeces | place: Austria | collected 2013 | reverse complement strand
TCGAAAAAGAAGTTATCGTTTACAGAGACAAAGAAGAAGGATTCAGACCTAACGGTTTCGTAGATCTTCAATACAGATACTATGGAAAAACTGAAGGACAGGAAGACAAATTTGAAACAGTAAGTGAAACTACTGATGGAAACGGAAACTGGAACACAGGAAACAAATATTCAAGAATTCAATTCAGTGGAAAAATTAACATGACTGAAAACCAAACTTTAGAGTACAGAATCAGAGATTATAATGCAGTAACTACTCATGAAGGAAATGGAAAAGATGGAACAGATACAAGATTAAGATATTTCTATAACCATGGAAATCTTGGAGATTCTAAAGTTAATCTAACTTCAAGAATTCACTACAGAGATAATGGACATGATGATGATTCACAAGAAGTAGAATATCAAGCAAGATTTAACTTTGCTGACTATATGTTCAACAATGACTTTGTAAAAACTACAAACTTTGTAGTAGCTCCAAAATACAAATATGCATGGGATTCATCAAACGATAATTCTTATGATAACCAATTAGGTGTAGACTTATATACAATGCATGAATTACCATGGGGATTCTCATTTGAATTAAATGTATATACAGCTCAACATTTCTATGGAAAAGATCAATTCTTTGATGGAACAGATAAAATGGAAGACAAAAACTTTACAGTAGATGTAGAGGCATATATCTATAATACAACTAACCTATATACAAATGGAAAAGTATCAGTAGACTTTAACTTTGAAGGTGGATATGACGCTTACAACTGGTCACAAGAGAAAAAATTTGGTGCACCTCGTAGAGATGGTGGAAGATACGAAAAAGAATATGGAAAAATTAATGATAAAATGGGACTTGATAAAAATGATAAGCCAGAACTTAAAGAAGCTAAAGGTGTAGGAACAGATAATTCTAAATACTCATTATATGCATTACCAACACTTCAACTTAACTATCAAGCAACTCCAGCTGTAAAAGTATATGTAGCTGCTGGTGCTGAGTACAGAGACTGGGCAGTTAACAGTGGAAGTTCAGCAACTAACTGGAGATGGCAGCCAACTGTATTTGCAGGATTCAAAACTGTATTTTAGTTTGGTTTAAAAAATTAAATAAAAATTTTTAGTGCTCACATTTGTGGGCACTTTTTTTAGCTGTGATATAATAATTGTGATATTTATGTTGAAAATAATTATTCTTTAGGGTGTGGAATTATGAAAGAATGTTATAATTAATAAAATTGAAACAATTAAAGAATGTATAAAAAGAGTAAATGAGGAATATGAAAATGATTCATTAAATTTGAAAAATTGTACAAAACAGGATTCAATAATTTTAAATATTCAGAGATTATGTGAAACAGGAATAGATCTTGCGACTCAATGTAATAAGAATAAATAAATATGGATTTTTTCAAAGCAGCAAAGAAACATTTCAAATATTAAAAAAATAATATTATTTTTAAAGAACTCAGTAAAAATCTTCAAGGAATAGTAAGATTTAGAAATATTGCAGTTCATGACTATCAAGCTATAAGTTTAGATATATTACAAAAAATTATTGAAAATCACTTAGAAGATGCTTTAGAATTAGCAAGAGAAATATTAAAATATGAAATTAATAAATAAAAATAAAATAATTAAAAAACTTTTAAACTTTTTCTGACAACTGAGAGTCTAAATATCATAGAAATAAAACAACAAATAATAAAGATTTTTTCTCCCCCAGAAAAAATGTTCTCCTCTCTGATAAAAAAGAGAGGAGAAAACAAAAAATAAAAAAATATTTAAACTTTTTAGAAAAAAAAGAAGTCTAAATATCAGATATAAAAAATAATAAAGAATCTAGTAAAATTGTTAATACCCCCATTAAATAAAAGATTTTCCCAGAAATCTTATGAGCCCTCCCAATAAGAGGGAAACGCTAATAATAAAATTTTATATAAAAAATCTCTCCCCGAGGTTGAGGCTGTTCTAAAAAGTTCAGCCTCTTTTTATTTTTACTTCTTCACCAAATAATCACAAAAAAAAGTTGTCTACTAAAAGGGGGTATGTCTATCCTTTTTCTATCCTCTTTTATTGGGGTATTTAAAGTATTATATTTAGGAGATTTGTGATTGAAATATGAAAGTTTTGTGAAGTTTTTTTAAAAAAAGTATTTACAAAACGTCAAAAATAATGTATAACATTGGTAATGGGAAATCTAACTCCTTGGAAGCAAGGGGGAAGGTATAAAAAAATCTTTTTAAAAGGGGAGATAATTATGAGAAAATTAGCACTTTTACTAGGTTCTTTACTTGTTGTAGCATCTGCATCTGCAAAAGAAGTTGTTCCAGCTCCAGTTGTAGTTGAAGAAGCTCCAGTTCAAGTAATCGAAAAAGAAGTTATCGTTTACAGAGACAAAGAAGAAGGATTCAGACCTAACGGAAATGTTGACCTACAATACAGATGGTATGGTGAAACTGAAGGGCAAAAAAAAGTTAAGGAAGAAAATTGGAATACATCAAATAATGATTCAAGAATTCAATTAAGTGGAACAATTAACATGACTGAAAAGCAACAATTACAATTCAGAATCAGAGAATATAATAGTACATCAGCACATGATTCTACTGGAAGAGATGGAACAGACACAAGATTAAGATATTTCTATAACCATGGAAATCTTGGAGATTCTAAAGTTAATTTAACTTCAAGAATTCATTATAGAGATAGAGAAGATACATCAGGTGCACAAGAAGTAGAATATCAAGCAAGATTTAACTTTGCTGATTATATGTTCCAAAATGATTTTATCAAAACTTCATATTTTGTAATAGCTCCAAAATACAAATATGTATGGCAATCTTCAAATGATGATGCTTATGATAATAGATTAGGATTTGATATTGCATCAATGCATGAATTACCATATGGATTCTCATTTGAATTAAATTTCTATGTTGATCAACATTTTTATGGAGCTAAATCAGAATTATTACAAAAAGATGGAAGTAAGGAAGATAAAAACTTTACAGTAGATATGGAAGCATATATCTATAATACAACTAACCTATACACAAATGGAAATGTATCAGTTGACTTCAATTTTGAAGGTGGATATGATCCTTATTCTTGGTCACAGGAAAAAGTATATTCTACAATAACTAAGGAAGAATCTGCTGACAAAACTTATTCACTATATGCATTACCAACAATCCAAGTTAACTATCAAGCAACTCCAAATGTAAAAGTATATGCAGCAGCTGGTGCTGAATATAGAAACTGGAATTCAACAGATGAAGGATCTGCTTCTAACTGGAGATGGCAACCAACTGTATTTGCAGGATTCAAAACTGCATTCTAGTTTGGTATAAAAAATTAAATAAAAAATTTTTAGTGCTTACCTCAGGTAGGCACTTTTTTTTTGAGAAAAATCAAGGTATAATATAAAAAATAGTGTATCAGTTTTAGTATAGTATTTTTAAGGTAAATAAAGAGATTAACTAAAGATAGGATGACTTGAGAGGTCATCCTTAAAAATTTTTTGAAAAATCTCATATATTATCTTTCAAATAAATAATTTGTTCAGGAGGTTTTATTATGTGCAAAGAGTACAGTAGATATGATAAAAATTTAAAATTATCAGTTGTAAAAACATATTTAAAATCTAATGTAAGTGCTGAAATGTTGGCAAAAGAATATGGAGTTAAATCTGACACACAGATATTGGATTGGGTAAAAAAATACAAAAAATTAGGAGAAAGGGCTTTTGACAGGAGAAGAATCAGTAAAAATGTGATTTTAAAAAAGATAAAAACAGCTTCCACTGAAAAAAATATATCAATAAAAAAGGAAAATAAATATCTAAGAATGGAGAATGAGTACTTAAAAAAGTTGTATATTCTGCAACTGGAAGAATCAAATACAGAGCTATAGAGATGTTGGAAGATGAATACTCGGTAACGTCTTTATGCTGGGTTGCAGGAATTTCTAGGAGTGCTTATTATAAATGGAAGAAAAGAAAAGGCAGTACAAGCCAAAGGGAAGAAGAAAATAGAAAAATAGAAGAACTGATTATAGAAATAAATGAAAAATACAATGGGACATATGGAGTAAGAAGGTTATGTTCATATATAAACAGCAATACAGAATTTAAAGTAAATCATAAGAGAATATATAGAATAATGAGAGAGCTGGGGGTAAAATCAATAATAAGAAATCAAAGCTACAAAGGGAAGAGTTGGGCTGGGAAAGTTGTTGATAATATACTGAACAGGGATTTTAATTCTGGTAGCCCTCTGGAAAAGTTATGTATGGATATTACAGAGATAAAAATGTATAATTTCACTGTGTATATGAATGCTGTGAAAGATATTTTTAATGATGAAATAATTGCTTATGACTTGGGACTCACTGATGGCTTTGAGCTTGTTGTAAAAACTTTGGATAAAATATTTGAATTTCCATTGAAAGAAAAGTGTATTTTACATACTGATCAAGGTTTTCAGTATACAGGAGAAAAATATTGTGATATGCTAAGAGAGAGAGGAATTATTCAATCTATGTCAAGACGGGGCAACTGTTGGGATAATGTACCTATTGAGATATTCTTTGGACATTTTAAAGCAGAACTGATATACTTATTAGATAGAGGAATGACATATGAAAATCTAGCTCAAAAGATAAAAGAGTATATTCATTTTTATAATAATGAAAGGATACAGTTGAAACTTGATGGAATGAGTCCTGTAAAATACAAAGAAAAGTATATGAATAGTAAAAAAATATAAAATATGACATGGAATATGTCTGTAAATCAGAGGAGGAAAGAATGAAAAAAGCAGTAATATTAGGATTGATAGCTTTGAATATTTCAGTTTTCGCTGCTATAAAGCAGGAAGTACCAGAGGATATTGAAAAAGCTATAATCAGAGAGTCTCAGTCATTTGAAGGAAGCGACAGAATGTCTTTTAGAAGATGGCAGACTGAATCATATTTAAAAATGGAAAAAATGGGAGCAGAGTCTGGAATACCAGCAGTAGAATTTGATAGAATAAAGCAAAGGTTAAGACAAATGTATGGATCAAACTTTGTAAAACAATATCAGGTATTGCCAAGTGAAATAGCAAACTATAATGAACTTGTAGAAAGAGTAAAAGTAGAAACATTGAAAAGTGCAGTAGTGACTGAAGAGAAAAATAATGCAGCTAAAGAGCAGATGGCTAAGGAGATAGCTTCTTCTAAAGTTCCAGCTGAAGTTGTAGAAATATTTAGAGAATCAGCTGCAAAACTTTATCCAGATAACTATGTAGGGCAAAAAGCATATATCAATGCTGCAATGGAAGATTACTTCAAAATAATAGATTTTGTAAAGAAAAATAAAAAAGTATTAAATTAAAAAATCAAGCCTGGCAAAGTATAAAACTTATAGTCAGGCTTTTTGATTTAGTTGTGACTTTTATTATATTCATAAAGAGTATGAAGACCTCTTATACTTAGATCAGGAGAGTAGACATCAATTTCTTCAATTTCAGCAGAGAGAATTTTACCAAGTCCTCCTGTTGCAATAATAAATGGATTATCAACTAACTCTTTGATTTTTTTTATTATATGTTTTATCTGTCCAGCATAACCATAGAAAATACCAGCTTGAATCTGCTCAATAGTATTTTTTCCAAGAACAGAGTCAGGAGTACTGAATTTTACTTTTGGTAATTTTGCTGTATTTGCAAATAGAGCATTGATGGACATTTCTATTCCTGGAAGGATACCTCCTCCTATATAGACATTTTTTTCAAGTACTTCATAGGTAGTGGCACTTCCAAAGTCGAAAATAACAAGATTTTTATCTGGATATTCAGTTAAAGATTGTACTATATCTATTATTCTATCAGCACCAAAACCAGTTGGATTAAGGTTTGAAGCAAAAGTAAAAGGTTTTTTCAGCTCAGAATTAACAATCATAGGCTCTATATTAAAATATTTTTTTCCTAGGAAATGAAATATAGTAATAAGATTGGGAACTACAGATGCAACTATCATCCCATCTATTTTTTCAATATCTATTTTATTAAATTTTGAAATATTTCTTAAGTATGAAAAATATTCATCTTCAGTTAATTTATCATTAGAAGCGACCCTAAAAGTCAATAAGACATTTCCTGCATCATCTAACAGTCCTGTAACTATATGAGTGTTTCCAATATCAATTGCTAAAAGCATATGATTTCCTCCTTAGTATCTTGTGTATAATTAATTATAAACTAAAATTTTAAAAAAGCAATAGGAAAGGAATAAATATTGATTGATTTGTTAATAAACAACTGATATGATTATAATAGGAAAAAGAAAGGAGCAGAGAATGAGAGCATCTGGATTAGTTGTAGAGTATAATCCTTTTCATAATGGACATAGATTTCATTTGGAAAAGGCGTGTGAAATAGATAAAGAAAGTGTAAAGATTGCTGTCATGAGTGGAGATTTTGTCCAGAGAGGTGAACCAGCTGTTGTTAACAGATGGAAAAGAGCAGAAATGGCTTTAAAAAATGGAATAGATATAGCAGTAGAGCTTCCAATATTTTATTCGTGTCAGAGTGCAGAAATTTTTGCCATAGGAGCAGTGGGAATTCTCAATGAATTAAAATGCAGTAATATAATATTTGGATCAGAAACTTCAAATATAAATGCTTTAAAAGAAATTGCAGAGATAGAAGAGAATGCTGAATTTAAAAATAAAATAAAAGAATATCTTTCCAATGGCGAATCATACCCGACAGCACATTCAAGAGCTTTAAAAGAGCTGAAAGGAAACGATATAACTTTTGCTTCAAATGACATTTTAGGACTGGAATATATAAAGGCTATAAAGTATTGGAACAGCAGTATGGAGCCTTTGCTTATAAAAAGAGAAAAAACAGGATATTATGGGGAAAATATAGATGAAGGTTTTGCCAGTGCTACAGCTGTAAGAAAATTCTTGAAAGAGAATAAAGATATAACAGATTTAGTACCAGAAGAAAGCTTTAAAATATTAAAAGAAGAGAATGAAAATAATAGACTGGTGTATTTAGAAAATTTTTATCCACTATTAAGATATGAAATAATAAGAAGTAAAGATATATTATCTGATATTCAGGATATGGAAAAAGGATATGAGAACCGACTTTATGAAATGGCTGTAAAAAATTATGATTTTGGAAAATTTTATGAAGAGATAGTAAGTAAAAGATTTACTCATGGGAGAACCCAAAGAGTGTTAATTCATATTTTGACTGGAATAACACAGGAACTTACCCAAAGGATAAAAAAAGAGGTACCTTATATAAAAATATTAGGATTTACTGACAAGGGAAGGGAATATCTTAATTATTTAAAAAAAGAAGAAAATAATAAAATTATTACATCCATGAAAAATATTAAAGATAAATTTTCTGATGATGTGAGAGAACTTGTAGAATTTAATGAGAGAGCTTCTCTTATATATAAAATGGTGAATTTTTATGAAGATTCAAAGATACCATTGATGATAAAAGGGAAATAAATAAAAATATCAATATTAATTTAATGTAATAATATTGGTATAATTAATTGAAAATTTTAAATACCGATAATAATAAATGCTAAATAAAAAGGAGAGAGTGATGAGCAAAAGAATACCTTTAAGTATACAGATATTTTATGGGCTGGGAGTAAGTTATGCCATTGTAGATCAGATTTTTGCACAATGGATATTATATTTCTATCTTCCACCTGAAAACTCAGGATTAAAACCAGTGATGGCACCATTATTTATTTCGCTGGCACTTGTAATATCAAGACTTGTGGATATGGTAACAGATCCAGTAGTTGGATTCTTATCAGATAAAGTCAATACAAAGTGGGGAAGAAGGATACCTTTTATAGCAGTGGGGACTATTCCACTGGCAATATGTACAACAGCATTTTTTTATCCACCAATGGGAAATGAAAAAGCAGCATTTATTTATCTTGCAGTAGTAGGGTCTCTGTTCTTTTCATTTTATACAGTAGTAGGGGCTCCTTATAATGCCCTTATACCAGAGATAGGGCAAACACAGGAAGAAAGACTCAACCTATCAACATGGCAGTCTATCTTCAGACTTTTATACACTGCTGTGGCAATGATAATTCCTGGAGTATTGATAAAAGTTATTGGAAAGGGAGATGTTCTTTTTGGAGTAAGAGGAATGGTTATCTCTTTATGCGGTATTGCTGTAATTGGAGGCTTTATAACAGTGTTTTTAGTTCCTGAGAGAAAATATTCCTTAGGGCAAAGTTCAGATGCAGGTTTTAAAGATACTATGGGAATATTATTTAAAAATAAGTCTTTTGTATTATATCTTTTAGGACTTTTATTTTTCTTTATAGGATTTAATAATTTGAGAGCAGTTATGAACTATTTTGTAGAAGATATAATGGGATATGGAAAGGGAGCTATAACTTTAGCATCTGCTCTTCTATTTGGAATGTCAGCAATATGTTTTTATCCTACAAATCTTCTTTCAAGAAAATATGGATATAGAAAAATTATGCTCAGCTGTCTGGCTATACTTATAGTATTTACAATAGCTTTATTTTTCTTAGGAAAAGCAATTCCAGCAAAATTTGGATTTATATTATTTGCTTTAATTGGAATACCAATAGCAGGGGCAGGATTTATTTTCCCACCAGCTATGCTTAGTGAGATAGGAAGCAGGATAAGTGATGAAACAGGTCATAGAATAGAAGGAGTATGTTTTGGAATACAAGGTTTTTTCTTAAAAATGGCATTTTTAGTATCAATACTTATTTTACCTATAATTTTAGTTTCAGGAAATGGAGATATTTTATCAGCGATAACAGGTACTCCTAAGGGAGTGGAAAAGAGTGGTATATACCTTACTTCTATTGTGTCTACGATTTCATTTATTATATCATTCATATTTTATTATAAGTATGAGGAATAGAAATATTCAAAAATCGGAGGCAAAATTTGGAACTAATCTATATTCTAGCTTTAGAAGTTTTTATAATTATGACTATTTTTAATATCTTCTCCTTGTGGATTTCTATATTTTTAACTGTAATGGTAATCAGTGGAATATGGCTGTTTTTTAAGAAAAAAGATAAATTTATATATATAATTCCAATTCTACTGGTAATAAGAATACTTTTCTGTGTGCATTTCAATGATTGCGAAAGACTGGATATAGTAAAAATGAAAGTAGAAGTAAATAATGGAATGGGAAAAATAATAAAAATAGATAACAGGTATCCTAAAATAAAAAGTTATACATTTATTCCAGAGATACCAGATGGAAAATATATGGTTTTAGCAGAGATAGCTAAGATTGAAGATAGAGATGATATGCAGTATTTTTATATTAATAAAATAACAGATGAAAAAATAGAAAAGAGTTGGCTTAAAAACTATTTTGAAAATAATGTGAAAAAATTTATTGCCGATGGAAGCCCTGAATTTAAAAGAGTTTACAGAGCGGTAATACTTGGTGAAGGAAAGCAGTTAAGCAGAAGTATGAGAAAAGAATTCAGCTATGTGGGAATATCTCATCTTATGGCACTTTCAGGACTGCATATAGGAATAATTTTGGCAATATGCGGTTTTATTTCTAAAAAACTTCCTATTTCTAGAAAGAATAGATATATTTTTATGCTGGGAGCATTGACTATTTATTATTTAGGAGTAAAACATTCACCATCACTAACCAGAGCGTATATAATGGCAGGGATATTTATTGCTGGAAAAATATTTTATGAGGATATAGATGCATCAAAATCTTTGGCGGCAGCATTTATAGGGGGAATATTTATAAGCCCCATATCCATGAATGAAGTATCGTTTATATTATCATATTTAGCTGTATTTGCTATAATATGTATATATCCATTAATAAGAAAAGTTATATATAAAGGAAAATCTAAATTTGTGGAGAAGCTGATACTTCTTACAACTATTCAGTTTTTCCTTACCCCTATATTGATAAAAGAATTTGGAACTATTCAGTTTCTCTCATTCTTTAGCAATTTAATTATTCTGCCAGTTGGAACTTTATATATACTGCTGGCATTTGTTGGGCTTTTTCTTGAAAATTTGGGACTTGGGTTTATTGTTTTTCCAATAACCAATATAGTTTTTGAAACATTTATGAAATTAGTGGAGATTTTTTCTAAAATTCCAGGGCTGACTTTGAGATATAATGGGAGCAAGGATAATGCCCTATTTTTAATTTTTTATGTTATAATATTTGGGATAGTGTTTTATAATAAATTTAAAACGGAAGGTAAAAAAGATGAAGAGATTTCTGGAAGAACTAAAATATTTAAATAGCGGAATGTCTAATGTGACAAAAATTATTTTGGCAGTTATTGTTTTATATTTTATTTTTGGAACTGGAGGGAATATCCTTACAAATCCAATGATATTTTTAAATATAGCTATACTTCTTTTGTCTCTTTTGATACATGAAGTGGCTCATGGAGTAATGGCATACATATGTGGAGACCCTACAGCAAAAAATTATGGGAGATTGAGTTTGAATCCCCTGAAACATTTAGATCCATTAGGGACATTGTTTCCTATCTTATTGATACTTTCTGGTTCATCTTTTATATTTGGATGGGCAAAACCAGTTCCAATCAATTACTGGAGATTAAAATATGGAAGATTGGGAGAATTTTTAGTGGCAATAGCAGGAGTAGCTTCAAACTTTATTCTAGCTGCCATAGGACTATTTCTTTTTAAATATGCAGCACCTCATTTAGGAAATAGATATGTTTATGCAGCTGTGATTTATATGATAAGATTGAATATACTTCTTGGAGTATTTAACCTTATACCTATTCCTCCGTTAGATGGATCAAGGGTTTTAGCTTCTTTAGGAAATGATGATTTAAGAAATACAATTTTTTATATGGATAGATATGGAATAATAATCATACTTCTTCTAAATATGACAGGGGTGTTATGGAGAATAATTGCTCCAGCATATTCGGGAATACTTTATATTCTGGAAAAATTGATATAGGCAGGGAAAGAATGAAAAGTGTAGAAAGAGAATGTTCAATAGAATTTGAAGAGAGAAAATCAAAATTTATTGGGTATGTAAAACCTATAGGAAGCAAGCAGGAAGCTGAAGACTTTATAGCTGAAATAAGAGAAAAGCATAGAGATGCAACTCATAACTGCACTGCATACAAAGTTGTTGATAATGGGCAGGAATATTTTAAAACTGATGATGATGGGGAGCCTAGTGGAACAGCAGGAAAGCCAATGGGGGATATAATAACATATATGGATGTTACCAATCTGGTAGTGATTGCTACAAGATATTTTGGCGGAATAAAACTGGGAGCTGGAGGACTTGTAAGAAATTATGCCAAGACGGCAAAATTAGCTATACAGGAAGCTGGAATAGCAGAATATATAGAGAAAAAAACATATATGATAGATTTTCCTTATGAGAAAATAAGTGATGTAGAAACTATAATAGACAGTCTGAATGGTGAATATTTAGATAAGGGATTCAATGAGAGAGTAACATATAAAATAAGAACAAATATTGAAACTTTTGAAGCTCTGAAAGAAGTAAAAGGACTGCTTATAATTGAATTGTAATATAAAAAGAGGGCATGAACAACAAGCCCTCTTTATAATTGTATAAAAAAACCACTTGCTAAGCGAGTGGTACAAAAAAGCCGGAAGGCTAT
>OLSH01001413.1_pt1 | contig 11730 bp, 9 predicted proteins | sample 1643221 | NCBI WGS metagenome assembly OLSH01 (sample SAMEA3136681, study PRJEB25190) | human gut metagenome | biome: human gut; feature: human-associated habitat; material: faeces | place: Austria | collected 2013 | reverse complement strand
CATATGTTGTATATGTTTTGATATGCTGAAAGCTGGCTCTATGAGCCAGCTTTTTGTATGTTCAATATATATCTATATATTTTTATATTCATTACTTTATGTTATTTTTTACAGCCTTACCATTGTTGTCATGTTACTTTCAAATTGGTAGCTGCTGCGACAGACAGAATCCATGGTTGATCGTATAGTATAACTATAAGAATATAGATCGGCGTAAACCATTGGAGGTGTATCTTATGAGTTTTGGAACTATTAATAAATCCATGACGGTAGCTGATGCGGTTAAAGTAAATCCAGAGTTAATGGATGTATTAGCAAAAGATGGAATTGATTTTTGCTGTGGTGGTGGCCATCCTTTAGCAGAGGCTATTGCAGAAACAGGTAAAGATGTGGATGCATACATTGCTATGTTAAATAATGTACAAGTTGCTAAGAAATCTTCTCGTGTAGAGGTGCTTAGTTATTCTAAAGACCAGTTGATTGACTACATAGTTCATACCTATCATCGAGAACAATTGAATATGATTGATGAAATTGACCAAGGATTGGCAAAACTACTAAATGTACATTATGACCATCATGGTGAGGAATTGACAAAGATTTATCAAACCTTTTTGCAACTCAAATCCGCTCTTATACCTCATTTCCGTCATGAAGAACATGTAGACTTTCCTGAGTTTAAAGCGGGTAAACCCATAGACTTTGATGAACTTCGGACTGAACACGAAGCTGCAGGTGTACTTTTGGAATCCTTAAGTGCATTGACCAACCAGTACACAGCACCAGCAGATGGCTGTGCTACTTATGTTTATGTATTTAAGACCATGAAAGCCTTAGAAGAAGGTCTTCATGAACATATTTTCTTAGAAAATTCTGTTTTGTTTGACATGAAATAGATTATAATATCATCTGTATAACGACAAGGCTCTATTACAAAATGGTTCCTTGTATGTAGTAAAGACACCAATCGAATGGTTGGTGTCTTTTGTTTTCTTAAAATTATGAGTTTGTGGCTATATTAGTTTGTAGCTATATTATGGTGAAATATGCGGTTTGCGTAAATACATATAGAAGGTGTATGATTGAGTTAACTATATTTGCTTAATATACTTAATCAATTTGTACATGTAGTTGTGTATGACGTAATAAAAAGGAGAGAACCATGATTTCTGTATTCGATACAAACCCTGTTACATTTGAAGACAAAGGTCGTACATTAACGATTAGTTACAATGGTGTGATTTGTAAAGATGCAAATGGTACTGTTACAACTGATATTAATTTTGAGGACGTAAATGAGCTATATCTTACAAGATATCTAAATTCAAACAGTAACTATACGATTATGTTTAGAGACCATAATTGGAAAAATATAGAAGGCCAAGATTTAGATACGGACCGCACAGAATCTAATACTGGTCACAACATTCGTGAAACAAAAGCGATTCTTACAGCCTTTGCTCGAAATAAATTGACCGCAGATTTTCCTGCGAACTTAGATACTCTTCAATTGCCATTAGACTCTTCCTTTATGGGTAAACGAGAAATTATCATTAAAAACGGCGTTATTTCTAATGGTAAGGGAGATATTCCTATTAAAGATATCCGTCGCGTAGTATGTGCATCTAATGGCACGATTAGCAAGCTTTTAGTATACAAGGAAGAAAAGCCTAGCTCTTTCCTTAAAAAGATGTTTGATTCTCCTGATATGAAAATCACTTTGAATGCCATTACATTACCTTTGTTGGAGGCTATTGTAACACGCAATACAGGTCATGGCATTGACTTCAGTCGTGGTAATGGCTTTGATCAAAAGGATTCCAACTACATCATCATTCGCTATCTTGATTCTGGATTCTTCCTTGAGAAAGACGGCACAGCACCGACAGAATGGCAAAAAACTGCTGCTGAAAGAACGGCTGCTTTCAAATATGATGTAAATCAACTTGTTTAAGTATAAACTCAATATATAAATAAGAGCCTCTATGGATTCCCTATTGATGAAGGAATGCCTGTAGAGGCTCTTTTATAGTTGTTTTTAGCTATAATCTTGGTATTTACTTGTATTAGTTGTTGCCTTCAAAAATAAATCCCGTCATCGATAGGGAACCTAAATTATAACTTTGGTTAAAGGCTGTTAGTTTTGTACCGCAGTGAAGCGTTGGCGACTAAACTTGTGATTGTTGATTTCATCCACTAGAATTTGAGCGAATGTAGCATATGAGATATAAGGTTTGCCTTCTTTGTTCAAGATAACATTTTCATTACCTAATACATAGTCATTAGATTCAGGGCCTTCTGCATCTAAAATTGGTGGTGGGGTAAACATTGTCCAGTCTACATTGCTGAATTTACGTAAGATATCGTCAGATTTACCATGAGTTTTTGAACGAGCTAAAAATTCTTTTGGAAACTCTGGTGTATCATTTAGTTGAACTGTGTGATCTTCGTCTACATAGAGACTGCCTGCACCACCTATAGCGATGAGGCGCGTATTTGTGTTAGCTAATGCTTTTACAAGCAATAATGTCAAATCTGCTGGTAAGTGATACGTATCTGGTGTGAAAGCGCTTGTAGCATTTACGACTACATCAAATTGAGTTAGTTCTTGTTTTGTTAGTTGTAACGCATCTTTTACGATGGTTGGAATACCTTCAATGGCACCTTCGCGACGGACAACACCGCTTACTTGATGACCTGCTTTGAGGGCTTTCTCTACAATACGATGACCTGCGTTACCATTTGCACCGATTACTAAAATGTTCATGTGCTTTCTCCTTTTATATAAAGTGCCAAACATTAATTCTAAGCCTCCACCGCCTTGACGGCCTATAGCCTAGGCAAAGTCGTTTAGAATTAATTATTTGTCACTTCTCTAACATATGATTAGTGAATTTGAGTTAAGCTGATGACCTCATTATATAAAGGTGCCATTATTTTGAATAGTAGAATTATTCAGGATAGGTACTATCAAAAGTGATAGAATTGTGATATTTATTGGGATAAAATTTTTCAAAAAGTTTTGTACCATAAAAAATGATACTATAAAATGCTTGCAATATGATAAATTTGTGATATGATTTGAACTACATTAGAAAGAACTATTTCTAATTCTGAAATGGAAATAGTAGTATAGCTATACATAGTTGAGCTTAGCTGTAGAGGTTTAGCCTTGTTATAACGAGCTACTTAAGCTATATAGAGAAGGAGAATTACAATGGCAGAGCAACTCGTAAATGTTCATGATTTAGTGGGCCGCTGTCCTTTTGCAACGAGCCAAAAGTTATTAGCTGGCAAATGGTCTTTATTGATTATGCATGAATTATCTGAAGGGCCTGTGCGATTCCGTGAATTAGAGCGCCGATTGTATCCAATTACACAAGCCACACTCACTAGAGCGTTACGCCAATTAGAGGATGATGGCCTTGTACACCGTGAAGTATACGGCACCATTCCACCAAAGGTAGAATATAGCCTTACCGAAGTAGGTGCAGGCTTTAAAACCGTTCTTGCATCTCTTGAAAAATGGGGTAACCAATATATCGACTACATGAAAGCCGCTGGCCGCATATAAGAAATGCCAGCGGCATTTCTTATCCCTGTTTTCCTAAAAATCAATTTGTACTCTTTATTATACCTAAATGTTTCTAATATACTGAGTTGAGGTAAAGAGTGCCCTGCCAAAACGACTTTTCCCCTTAAAATTAGTTTGTATTCTTTATTATACCTAAATATTTCTACCATACTGAGTGTAGGAAGGCCCTGTTTTCAAAAAACGACTTTGGCCCTGTCCCGTAGGGACAGACCCGGCCGGTGGAGGCTTTTTGGAAATAGGGCCTTCCTCTACACAAACGTATATAGAAAAATATGGTATAATAAAGAATACGAATGATATAAATTCTCAGTAATATAGAGGTATTGATAACGATGTTAGATGTAACATTTCTCGCACACAGCGGCTTCCTCGTAGATGATTGCAAGCGCTGCTATGTGTTTGATTATTATAAGGATCCAAACAATATTGTTTGGCAGTTGGCAAAGCGTGGTCGTGAGTTGTGGTTTTTTATTAGTCACCGTCATGCAGATCATTTTAATCCGTCTATTACGGAGTTTGATGGACCTCAAACGCGTTATATTTGCCATCAAGATGTACCCTTAGAGGGGAAGGTAAGAAAATGTATTACCATGCGACCTGGTCAAGATGCCAATCTTGATGATGTAGGGATTCATATGTACGGCAGCACTGATGAAGGCGGTTCTTTCTATGTAAAAACAGATACTGCAAATATTGACTCTGATTCCATCTTTCACGCAGGTGACCTTAATTGGTGGCATTGGCTTGGCGATACGCCGGAGAATAATGCGGACGCAAAGCGCATGGCTTGGCGTGAATTTAAGGAATTAGCAGGTTTATCTGTGGATGTAGCAATGTTCCCTGTAGATAATCGCCTCGAAGGCGCTATGGAGTGGGGCAGTATTGAATTTTTGCGCCGCGTACAGGTGAAAAAAGCTTTTATTCCTATGCATTTAAATGGTCCGCTATGGACGCCATCTGTGTATTTTAAAGCTCTTTTTGACGACGTTCCTGTATGGGAACCTCAAAAAGATGGCGATGAATGCACATTCTAAATCTACTTTCACAGTTTGTAGTTTGTGAAAGTCCGTGACACTAGAGGTCACTACGTTATATGGGGAGAGTCTATATACGTAATTGAGTAAGTTAGGATCAAGTGATGATGAAAACTAAACCAGTGGCAACCACATTGTTGATTGTCATGGCTATCATATTTTTAATTTCATACCCTCATAGGCACGATGCACTTTGGGCGTTTATCATGCACGTTTCGGGGGCCGCTATGATTGGTGGCCTAGCGGATTGGTATGCAGTGACAGCGCTTTTTACAAAGCCGTTAGGTATTCCTTTCAAAACGGCTATCTTGCCGCGCAGTAAAGAACGGCTAATACAGATTGGTCGGACTATGCTCAGCGAAGAATTGCTTCGGGTGCCACAAATGTATTATGCCATCAAACGGGAACGCGTTATGGTGCGTATCATCGAATATGGCATGAGTGATGTAGGGCAAAAACAGATGAAAGAACTCTTATACGGCGTTGGCAATCAGGTATTATCCCATATGGATATTGAGCCGATGCGTAAGGAGATTAATAAGGCTGTTTATAAAGGTGTATCTAATTGGAAGGCCACACCTCTCGTTATTCTGTTCGGTCGTTGTATGTTAGAACGCCATACGGCTAGCGTGTTTTGGCTTTATTTTAATCGAACTTGTCAGCGTGTTATCGCGTCAAATCAGGTGTATCCATATTTGTATCGCGTCATGTTAGACATTATGAAAACCTATACTAAGGATTCATTCATGCGTGAACTAGCCATTGCCTTTGGTGGTGATGGGCTTTCACCTGAACGATTAGTTGATACGGTACAGAAAAAAGCAGTTCAATTCTTGCAAGATAACGAAGATATCGACTCGCCTTTGGGACGCTATATATGGGGGCAGGCCATCAGATTTTTTAACAATTTGGAAACGAATGAGGAATGGCAGGCTTTCATCGAAGAACATAAGGACCAATGGGTTAAAATGGTCCTCGAAGAATGGGAAGGCAAGCTCATCGATGGGGATACGCTCGATTGGGTGCGCCTCATGGATATTGTGCTCGAACGATTTAATGTGCTCGGCAGTGAAATACTTCTAAATCCTGAGAAACAAGCGCCGTTTGAACGATTCTTCTTGTTGCGTAGCATTCCATGGCTACAAAAATTGAACCCTCTTATTGATCGTGTGGTGGGCGAAGAACTATCTCGTTATTCACCGGACGAGATTACGCACATTATACGCGGTAAAATGTATTATGATTTACAAATGGTTCGTATCAATGGCTCACTTGTAGGGGCCGTCCTCGGCGGGCTGTTCTATGGCGTTACCCTCCTCATTAAGGGGGTGATCGGATGATACGATATATTAAATCGCTTACCTTGAAACAGCGAGCCAATGGAATCTTTGGCTTGATGGTCGTGCTCTACTGTTTTGTTTTTGTAGGCCAGTTTTTCTTTGATGATAAAAGCTGGTACCAGCCGCTCTATTGGGCGGTACAATCTGCTCTTATCGGTAGTGTAGCGGACTGGTTTGCCGTGACCGCATTATTCCGTAAACCTTTAGGATTTCCGTATCATACGGCTTTGATTCCTCGCAATAAGGAACGCCTCATCAATGGTGTAATTAAGCTGGTGGAAACGAAGATGCTAACGCGAGATCGTTGCCAAGTGCTATTAGGCAAGGTACAATTCGTACCTTTATTTGAAAAATTCCTACTATCTCCAGAGGGACAGCGGGCCGCACGCCTTGTCATTCATCAGGGGTTACATTTGTTATGGAAATCTCAAACAACTGAGGAATGGGCACAGTGGGGGGCTAAGCGCATTCGTGCATTGTTAGAAAAACATTCCCTCGTACCTGTGTTAAAGCATGTATTACTTGATTTATGTGAACACAATCGCTATGAAGGCATGGTTGTACAGGTCTTGAATGTGATTCAAGAGCGTATTAACCATCCTGCTATGGTTACCTGGCTTACGGCCGTAGTTGCAGAGGAAGCACATAAGAAAAAACGAAAGGGCTTCCTTTCTGATTTCTTGATTTCCTTGTCCGAAGCCACTGATGTTGTTAATTATCGTGAGATGGCAGAAGCCATTGTAACAGAGGCGTATGCTATGTTGGAAAACTGGAAACGCCCTAATAGCCCTGAGCGGACAGCATGGCTTCGTCAGTGGGTAGAGCCGATTCGCCACATAGAGGAAAATCATGTGGTCTGCGATGCTCTCGATGAGGCCTGGGAACGTTGGATACGAGAACAAGATTGGGAATCTATCATCGAGAACCATTTATGTCCATACGTTGAGGAGTTGCTTGTTGAAGGCGATGAAAATGGCGAAACGCCAGCTCAAGTTCTTGTGAATATCGCCCTTGAACTTTGGAATGTATATGGTCAATCTGAAGATCTTCGCAATCGCATTGAAACTACCCTCCACGATATTGCACGATATGTGCTAGAACAAGGGTATGATCTCATCGAAACCATCATACGCCAAGTATTAGGCGGACTTAGCACCGATAAATTTATCTACTTTATCGAGTCTAAGGTAGAGGATGACCTCAGCTGGATTCGTATTAATGGTGCCATTGTAGGTGCCGTAGCTGGCCTTGTGGTATGGAGTTTTCTTGAGTACGTCTATGTACCATTATTAGCTTTACTCGGTTAAATACCTTGTCTAGTTTACAAGTAAATTACAGTATTTACATATACGAAAATAAAACACCCTTCTATATGACGAGTGCTTCTCGTAGTTGAGACTTGTCATATAGAGGGGTGTTTTTATGTACAACGTATTACATTATTCTATTAATGCTTCCGATAGAGGAAGGGTAATGGAGAAGGTAGTAAATACACCTAGCTCACTCTTTGCCGTGATTGTACCGTGATGTAAATGAACAACCTTGTCTACGAAATAGAGGCCTAAGCCTATACCGTGATTAGACTTTTTATTTCGTGATTGCTCTGTTTGATACATACGGTTGAAGATTTGTGATAGATTATCTGCCTCGATGCCAATCCCGTTATCGGTAACCTCAATAATCAAATATAGATTATTGCGCTTGGCCGTGATATTGATGGTCGACTTTGTGAATTTAATAGCATTGTCGATAAGATTCGTTACGGCACGACGCAAGGATACTTCGTGGCCCGTAATGATTAAATCACTATCGATATCAGCATTGATGATGATATGCTTTTCCGCACAAAGTCGAGTGTAATCATGTATCATGTTTCTTAACATGGTACTTACATCCACAGGGGCTACATTCATTTCATAGTTATTTTCTAACCGTGCTACATCCAATAATTGCGCTACCAGGGATGACATGAATTTTGCTTGCTCTAAAATATGGGTCAAGCCTTCTTGCATTTCCTCTGGTGTTCGCGCATATTTGATGGCGTACTCACTTTCAGCTTGGATAACGGCAATCGGTGTACGCAATTCATGAGATACGTCAGAACTGAATTGCTTTTCCCGATTGGATGAATCTTCGAGGCCGGATAACATGCGGTTGAATGTGGTCGTCAACTCATAGACCTCATCCTTCGCGATTTCCGGCAATTCAATACGACGACTCAAGTCGTTGTTTTTACCGATAACCTTTGCTGTGTGAGTCAGTTTACGCAACGGTTTTAGGCCTTGTTTTATGAATAGATAACCACCGATGGAAGATATGAGCAACGCCACCAAATTGACAAGCAATAAGGCGTATAGGATATCTCCGTTTTTATCCGTAATCTTTTGGCTCGTAATAGCCCGTAAGAAACCTCGGTAATTCGGTGCATTGATAGGAACATCGTAATAGTAAAATGTTATACCATTGGCTTCGATTTCACCAACCTGTCCAAGCGATAAATTCGATTGATTTGGGAATCCATCCGGTAAATAGCCTTTCGTAATTAATCCATCTTGTGTGTAAACGAGATAGAATGTGCCATCTTCATAAGGCTTAAACTTGCGAATGTCCGTAGACATGATGAGCGTTTGTTGTTGTAATCGATCTCTGATTTCCGTGCTGCGTGCCGTGCCCATATAGTTATAGTAGAAAATGGACATGGAAATTAGAAGGGTAATCAGAAACAACGTATACCACAACATGATTTTAAAGGTTAGTGGTATGCGATTCCACAGGTGCTTAAATGCACCGGACATAGAATTAAGGTCGTGACCTTGTTCCTTAGTTTTCTGTTTTGAGGACATATCCTACTCCACGAACGGTTTGAATCAATTTCACATTTTCATCCGTGTCAATCTTTTTACGTAAATCCTTAATATATACATCAATTAGATTAGAGTAGCTTTCATAATCGTATTCCCAAACATGATCTAGAATTTGTTGACGGGACAAAACGATATTTTCGTTGCTTGCTAAATAATACAATAAATCAAATTCTTTAGCTGTCAATGTAATCGCTTCGCCATCGCGCTTTACCGTACGTTGCGGAACGTTGATTGTCAAAGGACCAACTTTGATATCATTTTGGGCATGACGTGCGTTACGACGTGCTAACGCATAGATACGAGCGGTTAATTCTTCAAGATCAAAAGGTTTCACAAGGTAATCATCGGCCCCTGTATTGAGACCTGTAACCTTATCTTGTAAGGAATCCTTCGCCGTTAATAATAAAACAGGTGTTGTATTACCTTCGTTACGCATTTGAGCCAATGCGCTAATGCCATCCAATACAGGCATCATGATATCCATAACGATGACATCATAACTAGATGTATTTACATAATCGATAGCTTGTTGACCGTTGAAACATGTATCGACAGTCATATTTTCAGCACGCAAATATTTGGCCGTAATACCATTCAGCATTTCTTCGTCTTCTACAAGTAAAATCTTCATATGTTTGTTCTCCTTATGTATGATTAAATTATATAACTCTCTCTTAATACAACTTAATTACTAATCAGATCCCATTTTGTGAAAGCTGCAACACATTAGTAATTAAATTAATATTAACATATTTAAGTTATATTATATAACTAATTTATCTATTATCATACCTTATACAAACGGAATGAGTGAAAAATGAATGTAATAAATGGTAAAACCTTATATATTCATATATATATAGCATGTAAGCGCCTCTATATAAGTTTTGCCTAGCGTAATTAGATTTCATAAAATGAAGTATATCGAAGATTGCTATTTATGCATAGATAAGAGAGATTTTACTGATTTTGAAAGATGTAAAGAAAATCACAATAAAAACTTATGATAATGGTTATCAAAAGTGAAAAGTATACTAAAATCGAGAGGTTTTAATATATATAAGCCGTTTAAATTCCGTGTATTTTTAGTAGGAATTTAAAAATTTTGATAACAATAAATGACCTTATTGGGGTGGTATAGTCGGTAAAACATAGTATTTATTGGTCTCATATGGTTATCTATAAAGTAAAAAATTCGGAACCGAATCAATATAAATGATATACATAAAAATAAATAGAATTTCCATTTAATATAATCAGAATGTTCAAGATTCATCTACAAAAATGTGAAATGATATAGAGTATCAATTAAAATCATCGAAATTAATTATGCATAATAAGGTTTAGACATACGGGGCAATGCTCTCTATAATTATAAGTAAAGCTATAAGAAAAATCGCACAAGTGTGAGGCTTTTCTTTAAGGAAAAATGATTAGGTTATCAAAAATTTTTATAAGGTTTTTGAATCTAGATAGTCTAAGAAATTTTCTTTTTATAGGTAGTTATGAGGAGGTCATTATGGAACAGTTTGATGTTCTAGTAGTAGGTAGCGGTGGCGCTGGTATGCGTGCGGCTCTTGAAGTTGGTCGTCGCAAAGGCTTAAATGTAGCACTTATTACTAAAATTTTCCCAACCCGTTCAGCAACAGCAATGGCGCAAGGCGGTGTCAATGCATGTTTGAACAACGTAGCAGCTGAAGATACAGTTGAAACACATACTTTCGATACAGTAAAAGGTTCTGACTATCTTGGTGACCAAGATGCAATCGAATTCTTCTGCTCTCGTTGTCCAGAAGGCGTACTTGAAATGGACCACATGGGTGCTCCTTTCTCTCGTACTCAAGAAAATAAAATTGCGCAACGTAACTTCGGCGGTCAATCCTATCCACGTACTTGCTACTCTGCGGATAAAACTGGTCACGTTATTTTGCACACAACTTACGAACAATGCTTGAAAGAAGGCGTACACTTCTTACAAGAATGGTACCTTTTAGATCTTGTTAAATCTGCAGACGGTCATGTTGGTGGCGCTGTAGTTTGGAACATGAAAGAAGGTCGCGTAGAACAAATTAAAGCGAAAGCTATCATCTTGTCCACTGGTGGTGCAGGCCGTATTTTCTGGACTCGTACTACAAACCCATTCCTTTCCACAGGCGATGGCATGGCAGCAGCTTTCCGTGCTGGTAACGGCTTGAAAGATATGGAAATGATCCAATTCCATCCAACTGGTCTTGGTCGTACTGGTATCTTGATGTCTGAAGCGGTTCGTGGTGAAGGTGGTTACCTTCTTAACTCTGAAGGCGAACGTTTCATGAAAAAATATGCGCCAAATAAAATGGAATTGGCATCCCGTGACGTTGTAGCGAAAGCAATCGAAGATGAAATCGCTGCAGGTCGTGGTTTCGGTTCTGGTCTTAATGCATACGTAGTAGCTGACCTTCGTCACTTAGGACCTGAAGTTATCATCGAAAAACTTCATGGTATCCGTGACTTGGCAATGTGCTTCGAACACTGCGATCCATTGACTCAACCAGTACCTATTCGTCCTACATGTCACTATACAATGGGCGGTATCGACGTAGTAGACTACAAAACTTGTGCATGTGAATTGCCTGGTTTGTTCGCTTCCGGCGAAGCTTCTTGTATTTCCATCCATGGTGCTAACCGCTTAGGTGGTAACTCCTTGGCAGACGGCGTAGTATTCGGTAAAGTATCCGGTGCTGGTGCAGCTGACTATGCTGAAACACATGAACAACCTAACGTAGATGCAGAATTAGCTGCAGCTGCAAAAGCTTGGGAAGCTAAATTCACTGAAGTAACAACTCGTGAAGGCGGTCGCCCAGTTGTAGAAATCCGCGATGCATTGGCTGATGCAATGTGGAATAAAGTAGGTATCT
>OLSH01001403.1_pt1 | contig 11894 bp, 12 predicted proteins | sample 1643221 | NCBI WGS metagenome assembly OLSH01 (sample SAMEA3136681, study PRJEB25190) | human gut metagenome | biome: human gut; feature: human-associated habitat; material: faeces | place: Austria | collected 2013 | reverse complement strand
GGGTTGCCAGCGAAGATAGAACTTTCAATTAATAGCCATTTTTTGACTGCTTACAAAATGAATAACTTTAGTTTTATAAAGTATACAATCATTCAAGCACAATCGGATAGCATCTGAATGATTTTCTCCATACTTCAAATAATCAGACAACCTTACCTCAATGTAAGAATCGTCATCAATAGCCTCATTATCCGAGCAAGAGATGAAGAATAATGCAATAAATATATTCAGTAGCAGTAATACCCTACTGTTTAAAAATAGAATATAAACCATCCTCGTATTTAGCTACTTTTCCTTCATTCCTCTTGCACATAATATTATAATTATTAAGTGCATCTTCGGGAGACAATACCTGCTTCAATGCCAATTCCGACAAATCAGAATCAATAGTAAACACTTTAAATCCCCATTCTACCAGCTGTTTATAAATCAAACTATTCTCATACAAAAACAGTTTAATTCCATTTAACAAGCAGATATAGATATTTCCCATCGCTTGTTGCCTAATATGTCCAAATATAGCATGAGTTATATTTGAGAATAATTCCAAATACACATTTCTAGGTAGAAAATCTTCCAACCATATAGTCGAATCTTTTTCCAAACAAGAGTTTTCCTTAAACCATTTTTTATCAGCATTATAATCTTCACCATAATTTATAGGAACCACAATCTTTTGATTCCCCAATTTATATTTGCTAATAATAAAAAATATATCAAGGTGATTATTCGTATATGATAAAGAGTTTCCAATTAGAATATGTTTTGCTTTTTCATGGTTAACAAATTCACTCTTTTGAGAAATGCCAGGTCCTAAGCCTAACAAGAAAGGCTTAGCACGGAATATAGAATATTTTTTTAATAATAATGTATATTCAAGAGGAATAACAGGAGTGAAATAATCAATCCGAGCCAAAACTTTCCTTCTTATAAAACTATCATGAAAATAGGTTATTACATAATATAATAACCTCGCCACATCCTTTATTGACTTTCTACGATTCCGAATGTAAGCTTTAGTTTTCGGTTTAAACAAGTCCAGCTTAATCAATGGCTTCAACAATCTTACCGAATGATAAATTTCATATCCCCAACACCACCATATAACTTTTTTTTCCGGTGAAATATATTTAAAATATTTATAATACTTGGGATCCAAGCTGTGGAAATATACGATATCAATAGAAGGATCTCCAAAAAGACCTATATATTTTTGATAAGAAGTTATAACCTTAACACTCTCACTTCTTTTTATAAATTTAAAAAGTGAATTATCAGGTATATACATATAATATAAGTTTTCAATTCCTCGTATAGAATCAAAAAATACGCTCGCAATATCAAAGAATTTTTCATCATTGAACACATGTAATATAACTATTTTACCCTGTCTCATTTGAAAAAATATAAGTTGTACTCAATTTAAAACATCCTCTTCTTTTCAGATATGTTATGAAATACCCAAACATGATACACAACAAAATTATTAACTATTGATAAAATGCTACCCTTATGAGAAAAGAATAAGCTATATGACTAATACTCCTACTGGTACTAATAAAATATTAAAGACTAATCTAGTAGGTATGTTGACTCCTTTGCCTTGATCAAATAATACATTGTAAGATTCACAGGAGATGGACAATTCCATTTATGAGCGAGTCTCATAACATCTCCTGATATATAATCGACCTCAGTCTTTCTGTGAGCAAGAATATCCTGTAACACTGAAGTTTTTTTGGGATATGGATAAGTTGTGAGATATTCAATAGTATCGGCAATATCACGAGTACCAAGATCTACACCTTCATAACTTGCAATGATGAGTAACTCCTGCATTGCCAACCGAAGAATATGATGAATTTCCCTAATCTTTGAAAACTGAATATAGTCTGCTTCTGTCAAAGCCGACACTTGATTGGCACCAACATTCAACATCCACTTTTTCCAAATACCTCTCTTCATATCTACATCTACAAATGTAATAAATCCAGCTCTATCAAGAATATTTTTGATTTCTACAAGTTCAGGCTTCACTTCCGTATTATTAGAATAACCAAAATGAATATCACCTGCAACATTGTAACGATATCCAGTACCATCATTGTATGCATCAATTTTACTAATATAACCATAAAGGACTCTATTATCTGGATAAAATTCTCTTATGGTTGGAGTAGGCGTTACACTATTCAACATAGGAAGAATAATAGTATTAACATTCACATAGGGTCTCATATCTTCACATGCTTGTTCTAGGTCATAGTTCTTTACACAAACAAAAATCAAATCCGCATAACAATCACCCACTGCAGGAATCGCTATTTGAATAATGCTATCGTTTACTTTTATTCCATTACGTAAACGTTCGACAAATTTCCCTTTCGCAATAAAAAACGTTTCTACATCTTCTTTCAAATATGATAAACGTTCTACAAGAACACTGCCAACACAGCCAGCACCAATTATTCCTATTTTCATAAATTCCCGATTTTATTTATCTCAAGCTTACAGATAACCATATTTTCACCATTCTCATCCATAACCTTAAGATTGTCATAAATATAGGCCACTGACTCACGAATATTCTCTACATTGTCAGAAACCATGTGGATACGACACAAAATTTGCGAAAAATCTGCAGTCCTAGTCATTACATCGCTCTCAATATGATTCTGATAAAGATGAATAACCTCTTTAAGTTTTTTTACTTTATCAAGCCCACTAATCTTTGTGATTACACCATTCTTCAACAGAATAGGAAGTTGAAATCCAATCTTGCCAAACCGGGGATTCTCAATAGCAGCAATATACCTGTCATCTCCCATAGAACCGGTGAGCGAATAACGAATAAGCATTTTAAGAACATTAGAACCATTTATGTATTCACATACGTGATAAGTCATTGTCCCATCAAGACGATAAGTCGGATCAAAAGGAATCAAGTTATCACCACAAACAAATGACTGAAATGCAATGAGCCCATTCCTAATGCCTAAATTTTTAATTAATGCCTCAAATTTATTAGAGTTATGATTCAAGAATGTATCAAGATGTTTTGAGGGATAATAATAGCCAACTGGAAGTTGAGTTATTCCCGTTCCAAAATGATGCATATACCTATCACACATTGCAGAAACATCAACAAGACCATCATGCACAGTGAAATAGACCATAACTTCGTCTGCTACAATGTACTGCTCTATAACTACTGTTTTATTATCAGATGCATCTAAAGCTTTCTTATAAGCTTCTTGAAATTCCTCTTCCTTATAGCATACAGAGATACCTCGTGAACCACCATTATCAGCCGGTTTTACAATTACAGGGAATTCTATTTTATCACCATATTTAAATGCTTTAGGAACTATAACCCCACTCTTGATACACGCTTCCTTAAACTTAATCTTATCTAGGATTACGTCAAGATTAGCATTATCTGCATAGAATGGTTTCCTAAGATTCTTTGACAACTTTTGGGCACAACTAATACGTTTCTCCGAGAAACCCGCAATACAACCATCAACCTCGTATTCAATACATTTAGTTCTCAGAGTCTCAATATCTGACCAACTAATATTCCAAGCTTCATCTGCTATAGCCTTTGCAGGAGCATCATCCCAATTTGAATGATTGTCCGTTACTATTGTATAAATCCCTTCTTTACGTGCAGCCTCAACAATTTCAGCTTCCATCAAAGTTGCACCTAAAATGAGAAGCTTCTTACCTTTAAGTAATCCCATTATGAATTATGTGATGTTAGTATTAAAATTTGTTCAAGCACCTCTTCATTAATATCTTTTGAAAAGAGCTCATGATTTTCTTTTATAACTTCAAGCGGTAACTCCCACCACCTGCTTTCCTTTAACCTTCTGCGAATTTCTTCGTCAAATCCCCAACCAAGATGCCTTGCTGGTACACCTGCAACAATTTCATAGTCATCCACGTCATGAGTCACTACACTTCCACTTCCTATCACAGAGCCACAACCTATTGATAATCCTCTCATTACAGTTACTCCGACCCCCATCCACACATCATCTTTTATAATACATTTAGTTTCTAAATAATGTAAACGATCCCCTGTAAGATTATAAGTAGTACAAGCTTTCATATTATGATTCGGTCCTCCAATACTACAATCCCAAGAGATGGAACAGAACTTTCCAACCTCAGCATACATCACTTTAGTATTAAAGCCAATCTGAGATCCATCACCTATCTTACTATTGAGAATAAATGCATTACGATTAATAAGAGTATTATTTCCTAAAGAAGAGTCTTTCACATAAGCATAATCTCCAATAGTAGAACGGTTAACCTCAGAATTTACGATACGAACAGACCTATAGACTGACACATTCTCAGAAGATTTTTCTACAAAATCATCATTGTGAGTTTCCAATACCTCTATATTCATTATCTTTTTACAATTTCAATTATTCTATTCATTTCCTCTTCTCCATACCTTTGGTCAACAGGAATAGGAACAATATGGTTACATAGAGCATATTCACAATCCATAGGAGAGCACCATTCCAATATATTTGGCCAATATTGTGCAACAAAAATGTTATTCTTCATGAGTCTTGACCGCAATGTTACATCATTTGTATAAAAAGGGTAAACCATCGGACAGGTAAAGGAATTTTCATCGCGTTTTTGAAGTAAGCGAACAAAACCATTTTTTGTTTCTAAATTAGAGTGTAAATAGCTATAATTCTTTTTCCTAACTTCAATTATCTGCTGGTAATCCAAAGAGTGAAGAATATTCTGAGTTAATTGGCTCATTTTCGCAAGTGGAAAGTCACGAAGGGCATTATCATTACTTTTGAATAACTCATAACCTTCTGTTACTTTTCCTTCGCCTCTCAATATTAAATGTGAACAATAACCACTTGCATCATTTGATGAAAGTCTGCTTATATCTATCTTTAAAGGAGATACAGCAATGCCACCATCAGGTACTCCAACAAACTTTCTCGGACTATAAATCTGATGGCATCCCTCAAATTCCTGAGTAAAAAAAGCTTGTGCGTTATCAATTATTAATTTGTCCCCATAATAATTTGCCAGTATCAAAACATAACTATCCATAACACCAAAATAATTGGTATATAACAGATATTCATCCGCTTTAAGTTCTGGCAATTTACCGATCTCCAAATCAAAATTAAGGTGATAAAATTCATAGACCACACCTATTGCTTTCAATGCATCAGGTACTATGTCACATGTAAAGTAAGGAATCCACAACTTCGAAATTCTTCCTATGTTTTGAAGAATCAGTTGAAGTGCTCCATGTCCACTATTAACCAAAACTCCCTTATCGTGAGGAAATGCTATTTTAGTCATAGGAAACTCCCAAGAGAAATATCCGCCTATTGCTTTCATCATTTTACAATTACTTTCAACCATTCACGTTGTGTTACCAAAGCATGTTCCAGTTCATCCTGAGTATTAAACTTTAGAATTAGCATTCCAATCGCGTTATTGGCTCCTTCAAAACAGTCTACTTTATCTCCTACTTTTACCCATAAGTCTCTTTCAACAATCTCTGCCGTAAGTTCGTTAGATATCTCAAGCCTTTCAAAAGTTCCATTTTTATCAGCATGAAGCACAATCTCTGCCCAGTGTCCGTGATATGGCTTCTGTTCTATATTTTGTATCGCGTCGCCAACTGATGCACGAACAGCGGCCGTGATAAGGTCAACTCCAGTAGCGTAACGAATCATCTCAGAAAGACGGTTACCACCTCCACGAGGAGACACTTCCATTATATAGGTTTTGCCATTAAGGCCAACACGTGTTTCTATATTATACACTGAAGTATTCATTTTAAGAAGAACCAAAAGCCGCTGAAGCTCGGAAGACAATTCCAACTCTTGCTGCACATTCATTGTTGAAGGCCATGAATATGCAGCAGGGACAAACATACCCACTGCATTCTCATCAAAACGCTGAGCGGAAAATGATATAAACTTAAGTTCTCCATTTACAGAAAAGCTATCACTATCTGAAGAACATCCTTTCTTCTCTATAAATTCTTCGACAATAATATTTCCCTTAATTGAATGTTCAAAAGCATACAATAAAGCAGGCATCAACTCATTTTCGCTGTCCACACGAGTCACTCCTTTAGAACCGGCGGAATCTGTCGGTTTCACAATCAATGGATAAAAATATTTCTTTTTATTGTCCCAAGCTTCATCTAAAGAAGAGAACCCGAAAGCCCAAGGCACATTAAAGCCATTTTCAAATAGAAAGGCTCTGAACTTATCCTTATTCTGAAGTATCTCTACTGATTCAGTTGGACCGAATGAAGGAAGTCCCATATGGTTTTGAACATATGAAGCTGCCACAACTCCAGGATCGACTCCAAATGACATAATTCCATCTATTTCTTTCTCACAGGCAACTTCCAAGACGGCTTCCTTATCAATAATACTAACATTTATATACTCATCACTATACTTATGGGCTATGTTATCAGGAAAGTAATCTGCTGTTATCACATAATAGCCTTGATTGTGAGCCGCCTCAATAACGGGAAGGAGATAACGAATACCTCCCAAGAGCATTAATTTTTTTCGCTTCATCTTCTTTACATTTGTACTCTAAAATACACTCTCATTTCAGACACTTTTGCAAAGTTCTAAAACGCAAAATATCCAAACATGAAAATTTATCAACTATTGGCATAATGGTAATCCTGACATTAGAAATTCATCATATAATAGAACTTATAACTCTATCCACATCTTCTTCAGCCAAAGCATGGTGCATTGGCAAACAAATTACACTATCTGCTATTTTATGAGCTTCCTTTAAATTATCCGGCCTTGCACTATCCAATCCACGATAAGTAGAAAATTCACTAATCAATGGATAGAAATAACGTCTACCTAATACATTGTTTTCTTTCATCTTATAGTAGAGTTCATCACGCGTCATACAATATTTTTCAGCATCAATAAAGACTGGGAAATAAGAGTAATTATGACGCACCCCAGGCGTATCTTCCATAAAGGTTATTCCATCTACATAGCGAAGAGCATTCCGATAAATATCAGCTACTTGTTTCCTAGCAGCAATGGCAGCATCCACCTGTTTCAAGTTAAGTAAACCGTAAGCAGAACGTATCTCATCCATCTTACTATTGATACCGGGTGCCACTACCTCTGTTTCTCCTGCAAAACCAAAATTCTTTAAATAATCTATACGCTTTTTAGTCTGTTCATCCTTTACCACCAAAGCACCGCCTTCGATGGTGTTAAAAACTTTAGTAGCATGAAAGCTCAAAGTAGACATATTACCTGCATTCAGAACAGACTCACCATTTATCTCCACACCAAAAGCATGGGCAGCATCATAGATTACCATTAATCCGTATTTGTCTGCTATCTCCTGAATACGTTTCATATCGCAAGGTTTACCGTACACATGAACTGGCATGATAGCAGTAGTCTTGGGAGTGATGGCCGCTTCTATCTTATCAGGATCAATATTGCCTGTCAATGGCTCAACATCTACAAACACAGGCTTGATACCATTCCACCACAGGGAATGTGTGGTAGCAACAAAGCTGTAAGGTGTAGTAATCACCTCGCCAGTTATGCGAAGTGCCTGCAAGGCGGTTATTAAGGGAAGAGTACCGTTTGTAAACAAACTTATGTAAGGTACTTTCAAATACTCACAAAGAGCTTTTTCCAATTCTTGATGATAGTGTCCATTATTGGTTATCCATTTGCGATCCCAAATGTCTTTTAGCAAGTCATTGAAGTCATCTAAATTGGGTAATAACGGAGAAGTCACCGTTATTAATTCTTTCAATTTCATCTTTATATATTTTATACGATTTTCTACTTTCTGCGAAGAATAGAAACCAATTCATTCAATTCTGGAAACCTGAACAGAAAAGAAAGGGTCAAATAATAGATGACACCCACCAATACACCGACAATCAATTGAAGAATGATTCCAGAAATGAGAGATAGTGTAAAATAAACCACTAACCACATAGTGAGGGAGAGTAGTAAAGTAGGCAACAAATCACACATCTGTCGGAAAAAACCCACCTGTATCAATTTTCCCGTATAATGGGTATTAATGACCAAAGCTATTAAAGAGGAGAATATCTGTCCTATGCACATGGCACTCAGTCCTATAGGAATCGTGATACAAAGCACAACCAAAGCTATCATCCTCTTAATGATCTCCAATTTCAAAAACAGGTCAGAGCGTCCTTTTACCTGTAATAGATTCAGGTTAATGGCATGAATGGGATACCACATCATAGCAAAGCAAATAATTTGTAATAGTGTGGCGGCAAACAGCCACTGCTCTTTCAGTAATAATAAAATTAAAGGCTGAGCCACAGCAGACAGTCCTATCAGTAACGGGAATATCAAAAAGGCAGACAATCGGAGGAAACGCCGATAAATCTGTGCCAAATGTCCATTATCGTTCTGTATCTGACAAAGTGTGGGATAGGTAACCCGTTGCATGATGCCCGTCAAGTTCGACGATGGGAAATCTGCAAATTGTTGTGCACGCGTGTAATACCCCAAAGCAGAAGCTGTAAAAAATTTGCCAATCACCAGTTGGTATATGTTCCGATAAATAACATCCAGCAATCCTGAAGCCATCAGTTTGGAACCAAAAGCAAACAGTTCACTAAAAGAGTGCCACGAATACTTCCATTGAGGACGCCAATGCGTAAGCAGCCAAAGTAACAATGTGTTCAGACCCAAGTTTACCAATTGCTGGATAGCAATTGACCAATAACTGAAACCGTAGTAAGCCATACTAATACCCACAATACCTGACACAATAGCAGCTACCAAGCTGGCTTTCGCTTGTGTCTTGAAATCAAGGTTGACCGTAAGCAAAGCACGTTGCACTACCGCCAAAGAATTGAACACCACATTTAGGCAGACAACACGCATCAAGACTGTCAGTTCAGGACTGTCATAAAAATCTGCTATCCACGGAGCAACAGTAAATAGAAGTAGATAAAGTAATACACCCACAGCAATATTAAAATAAAATACAGTGGAGTTATCAACCTCTGTTCGGTTCTGCTTGCGGATCAAAGCCTGTGAGAAACCACTGTCGACCAATGATTGAGCAACAGCAATAAAGACAATCAACATGCCCACCAATCCATAGTCTTTCGGAGTTAATAAACGAGCCATGATAATCATGACTAAAAATAGAACACCTTGAACAGAAAAGCGCTCTATGCTACTCCAAACTATACCTTTAATGAGCTTATGCTTTAAGGATTCAGACATGAGAAGTGTCTATTAAAATTTCTTTCCAAACACAATATTCATGAACGTCATAAACAATATCTTAAAATCAAAAAACCATGAACGACGTTCTAAATAAAACAAATCATACCGTAATCTACGCAACATTTTCTCCATTGTATCCGTATATCCATTATACAAAGTAGCATATGAAGTAACTCCCGGACGGATCTGAAACAAATAACGATAACGAGGATCATGTTCCATAATTTGATCTATATAAAACTTCCGTTCCGGGCGAGGACCGATAAAAGCCATATCACCACGGAAGACATTCCAAAGTTGAGGAAGTTCATCTAAATGGTGTTCACGAAGAAATTTACCGATTTTGGTCAACCGTTCATCTCTACCACCAGCATAAAGTGCCGGACCGTACTTTTCGGCATCCAACCTCATACTGCGGAATTTGTAAATATAGAAGGGACGCCCAAAACGTCCGATACGTTCCTGTTTGAATATGGCAGAACCGCCATCTTCATGCTTCACCGCAAGATAACAAATCAAAAATAAAGGCGAAAAAATAATAAGACCTATAAAAGCCAGTAAACAATCGCCAATGCGTTTTACACTACGTTCAAAATCATTCATTCCATCAGGAATGAAATGATCGTCTTGTTCCATAGATTCCATACGGCATAATTAATTTTATCATTGCAAAACTTCAAAAGGATATTGATTTTCTTCAATATTCTTTAGTTCTTCCATAGTTTCCATTTGTTCGGAAGTCAAAGTTCCCTTATCCCACTGATCAATAATGAAATGAGCATCTTGAAGCAAACTCTCTTCATAAATTTCGCCATAACAGTAAGTCAGCAAACGAACTTTAAGTAAGGAAGCTGGAAGCTGTTCCAAGATATTATAAGCACGATCTAAAACTGACTGCTTTTTTTGTTCTTTATCCCCATAATCGTAGATTGTAGCATTGTAACCCATCAAAAGAGCCAAACACAGGTTGGCTTCTTCTTCGATATCGGAACTCTTAAAGGAAAAAAGAGAATTGGATTTAACGAGAACTTCCTTATTCAAACGACAAAAAGTGTCGGAATATATAGGTTCTCCGTCCATACCAAGATACATCAGCTCATGAGCAGCATGCTGAAGCTCAAGAGCACAAGAAAGTAAAGAATTCATTTGGTATATGATTAAAATATAATTGAGAAAGTGTTACTCTATTATTTTCAGATAAGATTTGGGGACTTTGACACTTGCAACCAAAACACCCTTGATGCGAATAACAACATATGTCTTATTGGCTTCCGTAGCAACCTCTCCCTCAATGCCGATAAATTCACCCTTGACAACTCTCACTCTGTTTCCAGTGGCAAGGGGTTCAACATCAAAACCGATACTATCAGGATTCAAATCCATCACAAACATGAAGTCTTCCATCTGCTTATCAGGAACAACCAGCATGGAATGAGTAAATAGATCCTTCATGTAGAAAAGCTGGACATTATAAACATTGGATATGTCGCAAGCGATTTGTTTAGTAGCACGGATAAAGATTAAATTCCGAATAACAGGAACCTCACTACGTTTACGGCGATACTTCAGCTGTGATATCACAATTCGCGTGGGAAGATAATAGTCAAGATCCAGCTTCTCTTCAGACTTAAGCCTATCTAAGGATTTTCGAACAGCAAACTCTTGCTTGTCACGAGTGCGGGCAGCAAACCAATATTTTTGATTTTCAATCACTTGCAAAAAGAGAATCGAGGATTTTACTATAGTTCCGAGTACGCTTCGCGGTTTGAACGAGACATATTCTCTTTCAAACCGTAGCAAATAGATATTTCGATTTAATGCGTTATAAACGAAGATATTAAGTTCAAAAAAACGTTTTTTAATCGTTCGTTTAATAGACAACACGATCATGCCTTCAAAATAAAATTTGAAATCATAAAAATGAGAGGATATTAAATATATATATAATTAATATTATCACATTGATTACTAGTAATATAACTAACAGGAAATGAAGTAATAGAAATATTTTTATTAAACATCTTGCAGGTTCAAAAAATACCCCTTATCTTTGCGCCCATTAAACGAACGTTTTTTGAACACCCCCTATTTTTTACTATACCATTCTAATTTACTGCATATTACATCTACCAAAAAAGTTTTTATTTCATTTTATTCATCATCCCCTATCCTACATATTAACAATCATAGTATCTTTGCGCCCTTATTTACAAATTAACTATTTTTAAATAAATACATTTATAAAATGAGTAATTCAAAAAAAACGCTGCAAAAAGCGAAGAAAAAGAGTTAGTAAAACCAAGTGAACAGAACAGCCAATCCTCTGAACAAGCGGAAAATAAACCACACAGAGGCCGTCCTAAGGGTAAAAAGGTTAAAGGAATTAACAACAACCAGGAAAGCATGCTGGGAAATCTTTTGGATGAGTACATCGAGGGTAATTTCTACGTTGGAAACAATAAAAAGATTCCACCCGAAAAACTCGAATTGGCCCCGTTTATAGAACGCATAGCGGAAACCAAACTTTTCCTAAATGATGGCGGAACCCCTATGTCAAAGAGCACTTTAACCAAAATGGCAGAAAAAATGTGGCAA
>OLSH01001400.1_pt1 | contig 11911 bp, 10 predicted proteins | sample 1643221 | NCBI WGS metagenome assembly OLSH01 (sample SAMEA3136681, study PRJEB25190) | human gut metagenome | biome: human gut; feature: human-associated habitat; material: faeces | place: Austria | collected 2013 | reverse complement strand
CATGGAATCGAGGTGTCTTTCTTTTATGCAAAATCACGAACTTGCTCATTTATAGCAATAAGAAATAATATTTAACTTAAAAGGAGGATGTGGCAGCAGGCCATATAAAAAAGCGTGATAGTATATTTAATTAACTTGTTAGTAGTAGTAGTTTTCTCATCATTAGCTATGCGATATGCAAACAGTAATAATAGAAATCAATTTAAAGGTGTTAAAGCGAATATATTTTTTATGTGGATTCCTATTATTTCTATGTCATATATTGCATCAATAAGATATTGGGTTGGAACAGATTATGGTAATTATAAAGATCTGTTTTATTTAGCGAGTAATTCGGATAAGTGGTTTACAGGTGATGATGTTCTATTTAGTGCCTCTTTGAAGTTGATTGACAATATTTTCCATGATGACAAGGCGATGTTTGCAATATATGGAAGTTTAATTGTTGTTTTAGGAGTGTATGCGATAAGAAACATTTCCAATACATTTGCTTTTTCTATGTTTTTATTTGTAGCAATGATGTTTTATTACAGTTCATTTAATGGAACACGTCAATGGTTTGTATCCATGATCATGTTTTTGTGTTATCCATTGTACTGTAACAAAAAGTATAAAATATTGATACCAATTATAATTGTTTGCTATTTTATGCATTCATCGGTTATATATTATGTGTTGGTATATTTCATTGTAAAAAACAAAGCATGGGGAAAAGTTATGGCGAGTGTAATTGCATGGGGAATAGCAGTTTATCTGTTTTTTGCACCGGCTATAGGAGCTTTCTTAAGTATGTCTAATAGTGATGGAAGATATTCTACAATGTATGGGAATATGCTGCTTGAGTCCGGAAGTGGAGCCAATATTTTAAGATTGGTTGTAGCTTGTATACCTGTTGTTATTTCATTTGTCTTTTATAAGCAATTAAAAAGAACAAGAGACGATATTGATATTTTAATAAACTTTAGTGTTATCAATATGTTACTAATGTTGTTAGCGACAAGACATTGGCTTTTTGCCAGATTTAGTATATATTTTGATATTTATAATATTATTTTGATTCCGCAATTTGTATATATATTTAAAGAGAAAGATAGAAAATTTGTACGGCTACTTATTTATATTCTATTCTTTTTCTACATGTATGTGCTATTACATGTGGATTCTGAGTTACTACCATATAAAACAATTTACGGACACTACTTTCCATAGAGGAGAAGATGATGAAAATATTATTTTTAATTCCCAATTTAATGCATGGGGGAGCAGAAAAAGTATTAGTTAATTTAGTAAATAATATGTCGAAAGATAAATATGAGATAACAGTGCAGACTCTTTTTGATGAGGGCATACACAAGAAAAACTTAAAGAGCCATATTAGATATAAAAGCAATTTCAAGAAAACATTTAAGGGTTATACGACAATTATGAAATTATTTTCTCCGGAATTCTTGTACAATCGATTGATTGGAGAAGAATATGATATTGTTGTGGCTTATTTAGAAGGAGCGGTTGCCAGAATTTTATCCGGGTGTCCATATTCTAATACTAAGAAGGTATCTTGGATACATATAGAGCAGGAAAATCAGGAAAATTTTGCACATTGTTTTAAGAGTTTTGAGGAAGCAAAAAAATGTTATAACGCATTTGATAAGATAATTTGTGTTTCACAAACAGTAGCAGATGATTTTAGAAAAATATCAGGCTATGAAAAACAGTTGTCAGTTCTTTACAATACAAATGAAACGGAAAAAATAAAAGAAAAAGGTTCAGAATTAGTTAACGATGTTGATTTCGCTCAGGACTGCATTAATGTTTGTTCAGTGGCGAAAATTATGTATACAAAGGGATATGATCGATTAGCCAAAGTGCATAAGAGATTATTAGATGAAAATTTGAAACATCATATTTATATTTTGGGTATTGGTGAAGAACAAAATAAAATAGAAGAATATTTGAAAAAAAATAATTTGGAGAGTTCTTTTACGTTTTTAGGTTTTAAAGAAAATCCATATAAGTATGTCAGTAAGTGTGACTTATATGTATGTTCATCTAGAAGGGAAGGTTTTAGTACAGCAGTTACAGAAGCTTTGGTTTTAGGAGTACCAGTAGTAAGCACAGAATGTTCAGGGGCTGTAGAGCTTTTAGGTGAAAATAATGAATATGGTATTGTCGTTGAAAATAGTGAAGAGGGTATTTATCAAGGAATGGAACAGATGCTCGCAAATAAAAATGCTTTGAAAGAATATAGAGAAAAAGCGAAAGAACGTGGAGCATTTTTCAGTAAAGAAAAAACAGTGAAGGCAGTGGAAAACATGTTTCAAAGTCTTTAATGAGAAGGATGATTGTGATGAATATATGTTTTTTAGAAGGGGATATGTCTAGGCGTGGCGGAACAGAAAGGATGACTGCAATAATATCTAAGGCATTATGTAGCGAAGAAAATAGGATTTTCATTTTGAGTCTTACTTTAAAAGAAAAAGAAGTTTTTTTCGATCTAGATGACCAAGTGACGCATATTATATTGAACCAATTCGGTGAAAAGTCTGGAATTGCAAGGCAAATAAGAGTGATTCATAAATTTATAAAAAAAGAAAAAATAGATGTAGTGATTAATGTAGATATCGGGATGGGCATTTATGGAATTATAGCTTCGTTTGGGACTGCAGCTAAAACGATAACATGGGAGCATGCAAATTATTTTAATAATTGGGGCTCTAAGATATTTCCTTATTTTAGAGGATTTGCAGCAAAACACAGTGATGTATTGGTAGTATTGACAGACAAGGATAAAAAAAATTATGAAGAAAATATTCGGACTAAAACACCGATTTATGCAATATCCAATCCTGTAAATAGGCATGATTTTTCATATGATGTACATTCAAAAACAATTCTTTCGGCAGGATTGCTATTACCAATTAAAGGATATGAGAAAGCTATTCAAGTTGCTAGAAAGGTATTTGATGTGTGTCCTGATTGGAAATGGTTTATATGCGGTGAGGGGGCGGAAAGAAATCATTTAGAAGAATTGATTAGAGAAAATAATTTGCAAGAAAATCTGATTCTTATGGGAACGGTTCAAAATATGGAAGAGCAGTATCAGAAAGCATCTATGTTTGTCATGACTTCTCAAATGGAAGGGTTACCTATGGTTTTACTAGAGGCAAAATCATGGGGGTTACCGCTTGTAAGTTTTGATATTATGACAGGGCCAAGCGATATTATACAGGATGGAGTCGATGGTTATCTAGTTGAAGAAGGAAATGTCGATGAAATGGCGGAGCGAATAGTAGAGCTTATTAGAGATGATTCCAAAAGGAATGGTTTTTCAAAAGAATCTCAGAGTAATATGGATAAGTTTGAGATGGAGGGAATAATTGAAAAGTGGAAAAAAATAATGAAAAGTTTGATAGAAAAATAAAAGTATTATTTTTATTAGAAGCGTTTGATAAAGGTGGAATAGAACAAGTAACACTTGATATAGTCAATAATTTGGACCCCAATAAATATGATATTACGATTCAGACATTTTGGTATGGGGGACATTGTCAATCTTTGGTTAATAAAAATATAAAGGTATTACCTTTTTTCTTTAAAAAATATATCCCCGGAGTTATTAGACTTATTGAGTATATGTCACCCAAGATGTTGTACAAGTTATTTATACGGGGAAATTATGATGTGGAGATTGCAGCTTCAGATGGTGGTGCAGCAAAAGTAATATCTGGAAGTACGAATCAAAGGTCAAGAAAGATTTGTTGGGTACATATGGATGTTATAAATAGGGGGTCTCAGCTTAACGAATTTCAAAAAGCAGAAACCGCAAAAGAAATTTATGATAAATTTGATTTGATAGTACCAGTTTCTGAAAGTTGTAAGGAAAAATTTATTGAGAAATTTGGTAATGATTATACGTATAGTGTGAAGAAAAATCCCCTTCCGGATGAAAAAATTAGATTAAAATCATTAGAAAAGCCCGTTATTCCTTTTGACAAAGAAAAATTTAATTTTGTGTGTATAGGGCGTTTAGAGGAACAAAAGGGATTTGATAGATTAATTGAATCTTGCAGGAAGGTTTGTAAAGATACAAAGAAACAATTTCATGTATATATTATCGGTGATGGAACATTACGAGATGATTTACAAAAGCAGATTAGACAGTGTGACGTGAAGGAACACATATCACTTATAGGTTTTCAAGAAAATCCATATGCCATATTGAAACAAGCAGACGCTTTTTTGTTAACGTCACGCGATGAAGCATTTCCTTTGGTTGTAGGAGAAAGTTTAATTGTTGGAATTCCAGTTGTTGCAACTGAGTGTTGTGGTGTGGCCGAATGGCTAGAAAATGGGAAATATGGGATGATTGTAGAGAACAGTTTAGAGGGAATTATTCGAGGAATGAAAACATGTTTAGAGAATCAGGAAATTGTAAATGTATATAGAAACAGAATTAGTGAAAATGAAAGTGTTTTATCTTTTGATAAGTTATTGAGAGATTTCGAGGAGATATTGAATGTGTGATTTGATTTCAGTTATTGTACCAATTTATAATGTGGAAGAATACATAAGAAAGTGTATCGATTCCATTATTAACCAGACATACAAAAATTTAGAAATTATTCTTGTAGACGATGGTTCACCGGATGGGTGTGGACAAATTTGTGACGAATATAAAAGAATAGACTCTCGAGTAGTTGTGATTCATAAAGAAAATGGTGGACTTTCTGATGCAAGAAATGCAGGATTAAAGGTAATGCATGGAAAGTATGTTGCCTTTGTGGATAGTGATGATTGGATTGAACCAGAAATGTATCAAAGATTATATGAAAATATGATGACTTTTCATGCGGATATGTCGTTTGGGGGAGTTACAGATGACATTATAGATGAAAATGGGATAGAAAAATCTGTCAAAATATCAAATTATGGAAATACGCCTTTTGCAGAAAATAAAATATCTGCTATGAAAAGATATTTTCATGGTTCTTGGGCGGCATGGGATAAACTTTATAAGGCTTCATTATTTGATAATGTAAAATTTCCGGTGGGAGAGATCAATGAAGATGAAGCTATTGTCATTGAATTATTGGAACAATGTGACAGAGTTTGTTATACGAATGAAGTATTTTATCATTATATAAAAAGAGAGAATAGTGGCAGTATTACAATGTCCGATTTTTCAAAGAAAAAATTGGCATGGAAAGACCATTGTGCTAATAATTTGAAGATAATACAAGAAAAATATCCAGAATTAGAAAAAGATGCAGCAATTCGATATAGAAATAGCTTGTTATGGTCTTTAACAGAAATGGCTTTAAGCAATTCAGGAGAGGATTTTAGTGAAGATATTTCATTTTTAATGAAACAACTAAGAGAAAACAAGAAATTGCTACTTAGTGCGGGAAATTTTTGTGAAACGGATGCTATAAGGATGAGAGTGTTGTTGCTATTTGGATTTGATGTTTACCGAAGAGGTATTAGAGTCAAGAGGGGAAAACTGTGAATTATATGAAAAATGTGGTTAAGTACTCTATGCGGGAAGGCATAGTTAATAAATTAGTAGGAAAATAGGATGGGTTAATTTAAATTAGTTAGTATTAGGGGTTATACTATTAAGCAAATATTGTAAAATAGACAGAGTACGGATAGAAATAGTACTTCTGTTTAAATTTTATAAAAATGCTCAAAAGAGAAAGGGATAAAAAATGAATATTGTATATTCTAGTGATGAAAATTATGTACAACATATGGGAATTTCTATTTTTTCACTTCTTCAAAATAATACAGAAGTTGATGAAATTACCATATATATTTTGTCTAATGATATAAGTGATGAATCAAAGAAAAAATTGAACGATATTGTCATAAATCAGTTTCGGAGAAACATTGTTTTTATTGATTTTACACTATATAAGGATTTAAGTTTAAAAATGGAGTGGCCAATTTCTATTAGTGCATATGCAAGGCTTTTTCTATCTGAGATGTTACCGGAAATATGTGAGAGAGTGATTTATATTGATTGTGATACAGTTATATGCGAATCACTATGGAGTTTGTGGAAAACTAATTTGGGAAATAACTCAGTAGGTGGGGTTATTGACACAGTTTTACCACAGTTTAAAGATGCAGTTGGACTTGATAGAGAAAATGAATATATAAATTCAGGTGTTTTACTGATTGATATAAAAAAGTGGAGGGAACGAAAAGTACAGGATAGATTTATTCAGTTTATAAAAGAACATCAAGGGCAAGTTTCTCATCATGATCAGGGAACAATCAATGGTGTTTTGCATGGCGAAATTATGGTAATACATCCTAGATTTAATGCAATGACGCCATTTTTTACAACAAGATATGAAAATCTTTTTCGATTATACCAGATACAAGGTAGATATTATTCTAAACAAGAATTAAAGCAAGCAAAGTTAAAACCAGTTATAATTCATTATGTTCCGGAATTTGTCGGGAGAGTATGGGAATATGAATGTAGACATCCTAAGAAGAATGTTTACAAAAAATATATGGATCAGACGGTATGGAAGAATGGGTTAACACATAGTACTCGACGAGAATCTGTAAAAATGAGATTGATATATTGGGTGCAATGTCATTGCTTTTTTTATAACTGGTTATAGTGAGTGAGATAGAGGGAGAAATATAATGACAAATGATTATGGGAATTTAGAATTACATACAGTTTTACTTTCAGCAATGAAAGATATTCATAAAATATGTCAAGAAAATAATTTGAAATATTATTTGCATGCAGGCACTTTATTGGGTGCGGTAAATCACAAAGGATTTATTCCATGGGATGATGATGTTGATATTACTTTAATAAGAAGTGATTTTGAAAAAATAGCTAAGATTATTGAAAGAGACTATAGTGATAGATATTATATTCAAACATATAAGAATGATATTTATTATACGAATAACAGGGCTAAACTTCGTATTAAAGGAACTAGGATTATTGAGAGGGAACCGGGGAATCAGAAGAATAATGAGATTTTTATTGATCTTGCTCCTTTGTATTTTCCGCCTAAAAGTAAAATAATGCAATTGGTTCAAAAGAAAATCATAGAAAGTATAGATGCAATTGTTTTGATAGGTTTAGGAGTTAATACTCCACAAAGTATTGTTTCAAAATATATTTTATGTCCATTGTCAAAGATTAACCGAAAATTTTGGGGTGGAGTATTGGATTTTCTGATGATATATATGCAAAACAAAAAATCGGGGCTTTTGGGAACACTATGTTATGTAGGATTTAATCCGTATACAGGTTTGGACGGATATTATAATGATATGATTAGTTCAGAATGTTACGAACATGAAGAATATTTACCTTTTGAAGATACAGAGTTTATGACAATAAGTCATTGGCATGAAGATCTTTTGAGAAGGTATGGAAAGGATTATATGAAACCATATCCAGAGGAAAAAAGAGTTACAAAACATAATGTTGCATCGTATGAAGTGAGTGAGGAAGTACGCAAGAGGGTTGGAATATGAAATTTTTGATTCAAATACCACAATTAATATATGGAGGAGCAGAAAAAGTTTTAGTTAACTTTGCAAATGATTTGATTGTAAGGGGGCATGAAGTTGAAATCTTAGAAAGTTACGAGAAAGGATTTTTAAAACCGCAATTTGATTCAAGAGTTACTTTTAATGCAATTTGCAGTAAAGAATACACTAAAAGATACTATGCTTCTTTAGAAGAAATAAAAAAAGAGAAAAATATTAAAAAAAAGGCATTTAAATGTACAAAATTAGTATTTAGTAGAGTGGTAGGGTATCGGAGATTTGCAGAATATTTATCAAAAAAATATTATAAGGATAAAAAATACGACGTGGCTATCAATTATTTGGAAATAGAATCACCGAAGTTTATGAAAACTGCAATTTGTGCAAAAAAGTATGTACAATGGTATCATATTGACGCATCTGATAAAGAAGTTAAAAAGAACACAGACAGCATGATTTTTTGGTATCAAAAAATGGATGCTATCATTTGCGTAGCAGAATCCGCAAGGAAATCTTTTATAGAAGCGTATCCACAATTACAAAGTAAAACTCATACTATCTATAATTTTTTTAATACAAAGAAAATTAAGAAGCAAGCAACAGAAGAATTTACGTGTTCAAAACCTAAATTCGAAGCCATTGGATTATTGTCTGTAGGGAGAATGACTTCCCAAAAGGCATATTTGCGATTTTTGGAAGTATTGGGGAAATTACATAAGGAAGGATATGGTTTTCAGTGGTACATATTAGGTGATGGTATTGAGAGAAAGAAAATAGAAGCAAAAATATTGGAGTTAGATTTAAGTGAATCTGTTTGTTTAGAAGGGGTGATAGATAACCCGTATAAATATATGAAAAATTGTGATTTGTTTGTACTTCCTTCAGAATATGAGGGGTTTCCGACTGTAACAGTAGAAGCAAAAATATTAGGATGTCCGGTTTTAGCAACAGATGTTTCTGGAATAAGGGAACAACTTATTCATGGGGAAACGGGGTGGATTGTAGATAATGATGAGAGTTCAATTTATGAAGGACTAAAGTATTTATTGGAGAATCCCGAAGTAAGAAAAAGTCTTTGTAAAAATGATAAGATTGAACAAATTTGCGATAATGAGATTAAATACAGAAAATTGATGAATATTTTATTAACTGAAGTAGGTATAGGAGAAAAATAGGAGAAATTATGGGAGTGATAGAGAAAGTGGGTACACCACAAAAGGAACGTAATGTTTCGCTTGATGCATTGCGGGGAATAGTGATGCTTTGGATTGTGTTATCACATGTTATGTTGCATGGAAAAGTAGTTGAGAATATAGAACCTTTTACAGTTAATTATTATCTTAGCTATACAATATATGCATTTATATATGTACATGTGAATTGCTTTGTCCTCATTAGTGGATATTTTTTAAGTACGAAGGAGTTTAAATATAAGCAAATTTTTTCTTTATGGGGGAAAATGTTATTTTGGTCATTTTTTATATTAGTATTTTTGGTTGTTATTGGTGTAGCTCCTTTTTCGTTCAAAACAGCTATAAAAGCACTCTTACCTTTTACACAACAAAGATATTGGTTTATGACAACATATTTATTAATGTATTGTTTAGTACCATTTTTAAATGCTGCAATTAGTGTAATGTCTAAGAAGCAGTACCAAATAGCACTTGTACTGTTTTTTGTTGTATATATAGTTTTACAAAATTTATTTTTTTGGAGAGAGTTTACGTCAGTGAGCGGTAAGAGCCCGTTGTTTTTTGCTTTTTTATATTTAGTGGGAGGATATTTGAGAAAATATCCTATTGAAAAAAAAGTTCCATGGTTTCGTATTTATGTAGTTTGTAGTATTTTGACAGCAATTAGTAGATTTGTTTTATCATATGTAACTATGAAGATTTTTGGGACAATGTATGGGGAAACCATTTTTTATTCTTATAATTCCATTACGATGGTAATGGGTTCTATTTCCTTATTTATGACTTTCCGAAACATGAAGATGAGAAAAGATTCATGTTTCGGAAAGATAGCTTTGTGGGTCTCACCATTAACTTTAGGGGTATATCTGATTCATGAGCAACCGGAGATGAGAACGTGGTTATGGTCAGTATTGAAACCTTATCAATTCGCAAATTCTTCTTTTATAGTTCTAATAGTAGTGTTAGTAGGACAAACAATTTTAGTGTTTGGCTTATGTTGCTTATTAGAAAAAATTCGAATAATAGTAACAGAAAAAGGAATTAAGATTGGAAGAAAAGTATTAGGTAGATGAGATGGGAAAAATGGAACAGAAATCAAGAGGAAAACAAATTTCATTTAATATGATTGCGAGTATTGTATCATTTGTTGTGACAATTGGGATTAGTTTATTTATAACGCCTATTATAGTGGAACAGTTGGGGAGTGAGGCTTATGGATTTGTAACACTTTCTAATAGTTTTGTAAGTTATGCAGCATTAATTACCGTTGCGTTGAATTCAATGGAAAGCAGATTTGTGTCTATTAGTATTTATCAGAACGACTATAAAAAGGCAAATAAATACTTTACATCTGTTTTTTTTGCAAATATATTTATTGCGCTAATTATGCTTCCGGTTATGATTGGTGTTATTTTAAAATTAGAGGTGTTACTTGATATTCCGGTAAATTTAGTTGCAGATGTTAAGATAACATTTATTGTGGTATTCGTTCAGTTTTTGGTGGAAATTTTAACTTCACGATTTGAAATAGCAACATATGTTACGAATCGTTTGAATTTGTACTATATGAACCAAATCTTTGCGGCAATCATAAGGCTTGCAACAATTTTAATAGGATTTCAAGTATTTTCTGTGAATATCGTATTTCTTGTATTAGGTTCATTAATTGGAAAGTTTTTTGTAGCAGGGCGAAATATGTATTTTACAAAGAAATTTTTGCCTGAGTTGAAAGTAAAATGTAAATATTTTGAATTGAAGAGTATAAAGGATGTTGCATCTTCTGGAATATGGAATTTAGTGAATAAATTAAGCGGTGTATTATTGGATGGCTTGGACTTATTAATAGCGAATATTTTTATTGGTGCAGCAGACATGGGAGCTTTGTCTATATCGAAGACTATTCCTGCAATGTTTATGACATTAAGAGGAACATTGGATTATCCATTTACACCATCAATGACAGAGGCATATGCCAAAGGCGACATACAAGGAGTAGTTCGCTATGCTCGAATTGCCAACAAAATACTGGCCATTTTCATGATTGCACCTATGGCTGTTTTTTGCGTGTTTGGAGAATCTTTCTTTAAATTATGGGTACCAGGTGAAGATGCAAGGTTGATAGAGATACTTTCATTATTAGCAATACTTTCATTGTTGGCGGGCTCTTGTATAAATTCTGTATTTACAATTTTTACAATTACAAATAGGCTAAAACTTAATTCTTTAGTTATACTGTTTACAGGTGTTGCAACAACAGTGACCGTGTTTACACTTTTGGAAACTACTAGTTTAGGAGTTTATGCAATCGCTGGAGTTAGTTCGGTTTATTCCTTAATAAGAAACTATGTTTTTACGCCTTTGTATGGAGCTCATTGTTTGGGCGTAAAGAAAAACACATTTTATCATGAAATAGTAACAGGAAACATTTCATTAGTTATTAATTTGATCATTTCTTTTGCTATTTATAAAATGTTTACAGTTAATGCATGGATAGTGTTGATTTTGGCTTGTGCGATTGCAGGGATACTGTGTTTATCCGTTAATGTTTTGATTGTTCTGTCGAAAGAAGAGAGAAAAATGATGATACAAATGATTAATCAGAAAGTTTTGAGAAGAGTAAGCGCCTAGTATAACGAATATTAAATAATTGCTATATTAAATTGATACTGCTTCCTCTTCACTGATTTCATCCATTTTATACTTCCAGTGATAAATGAATAGTAAGCGCAAAATATTGCTACGCTATCCATGAATTACGCTTGCACCAAAATGATAGATGCAAGCGTTTTACTCTAGTTTAGTTTTGACAGTTCGCTTTCGCAGTCTCGCTCCATGGGGCAAGCTGTTCCAGCTGTTCATCTGACATTTTATTGTCTGGCCGCTGTGATAAGAGGTATGTCAGATATTTATAGGTATTCAGGTCATTCGCTTTTGCCATCTCAATCATTGTATACACAATAGCACTAGAGGCCGCTCCCTTCGGACTGGCACTGAACAGCCAGTTCCTCCGGCCGACAGTGAATGGTCTGATTGCATTCTCGCTGAGATTGTTGGATAAACTGCAATGACCATCTTCCAGATAAGTCATCAGGGTGTCTTTCCGATTTTGGGCATAGTTCACCGCTTTCGCCGTAAACGCAAAATAGCGAGTACCTTGACATTTTTAGGCGGCTGCTTTGCAGCCA
>OLSH01001392.1_pt1 | contig 11999 bp, 12 predicted proteins | sample 1643221 | NCBI WGS metagenome assembly OLSH01 (sample SAMEA3136681, study PRJEB25190) | human gut metagenome | biome: human gut; feature: human-associated habitat; material: faeces | place: Austria | collected 2013 | reverse complement strand
AAAGGAAAGACAGTGGCAGCAAAAGTAGGTACGGTAGGTGCCACATATGCCAATGCCAATGCTGATAAATATGGCTACAAGGTAAGACAGTTTAAGGATTCACCAACCATGTACCAGGCAGTATTAACTGGAAACGCAGCGGCATGCTTTGAAGATTTTCCGGTAATTTCTTACCAGATCGGACAGAAGAATCTGAAATTACAGGTTGCTTTCACATCTGAGAGCGGAAGCCAGTATGGATTTGCTGTAAAGAAGGGCAAAAATTCTGAGCTTGTAGAGAAGTTTAACAGCGGTTTAAAGAAGATCAAAGACAACGGAAAATATCAGGAAATCGTTGATAAATATACTAAGACTAAGTAGGCGGACAGATTATGAACTTTATAGAACTATTCCAACAGTATTTTCCGTCGTTCTCGACGGCGCTGGGACTGACACTGCAGCTTGCTCTTGCTTCCCTGATCTGTGCCAGCATCATCGGTATTATTTTTGGTATGTTCAGCGTATCAAAAAACAAAATACTTAACATCATCTGCAAAATTTATGTGGATATTATCCGCGGGACTCCTTTGGTCGTACAGGTTTTCATCATGTACTATGGAGTGGCAGGAGCTTTTCTGCAGCCGATGGATTTAAACTGGGATGATTTTGGCGGTCCTTTTGTGGCTGCTGTTGTAGCCCTCAGTTTAAATGCCGGCGCATATATGGCTGAGATCGTCCGCGGGGGGATCGAGTCTGTGGACAAGGGTCAGATGGAGGCAGCAAGAAGCCTCGGACTGCCCTACGGAAAGGCCATGTCAAAGGTCATTCTTCCGCAGGCGATCAGGACAATGCTTCCTTCTATCATTAACCAGTTCATCATTTCTATTAAGGATACCTCTCTGGTGTATGCCATCGGTATCCGGGAACTTACGATGAACAGCCAGATCATCACGGCCAATGAGCCTACATCCGTCATGAGTATTTATGTGATGGCTGCCATTTATTATCTGGTGATCTGCACCATCCTTTCTAAGGTGGCAAATATAGTGGAAAGGAAGTTGTCTTATGGAAAATAAAGATACGAAAAAAGTAAAGGTTCAGGTAAAAGGTCTGGTTAAGAGCTTCGGAGACTTAGAGGTTTTAAAGGGAATGGATCTGGAGGTTGCAGACGGAGAAGTGGTCTGCCTGATTGGGCCTTCCGGTTCCGGAAAGAGTACATTTTTAAGATGTCTCAACCGCTTGGAGACGATTACAGGCGGTGAAGTTGTCGTGGACGGCTTTGATATCACGGACAAAGGAACAGATATTAACAAAGTGAGAGAGAATATTGGTATGGTATTCCAGCATTTTAATCTGTTTCCTCATAAAACGGTCTTAGAAAATATCACCATGGCACCGGTCCAGTTAAAGAAAATGACATTGGAGGAAGCCAAGACAGTAGGCATGGACCTGCTGAGAGATGTGGGACTTGAGGAAAAAGCCAGTGTCTATCCGGCACAGCTTTCCGGAGGACAGAAACAGCGTGTGGCGATCGCCAGAGCTTTGGCTATGCATCCGGATATCATGTTGTTCGATGAGCCGACCAGCGCGTTGGATCCGGAGATGGTCGGAGAAGTTTTAAACGTTATGAAGCAGCTGGCGAAGAATGGAATGACCATGGTTGTAGTAACACATGAGATGGGATTTGCACGCGAGGTTGCGGACCGGATCATTTTTATGGATGCGGGATATATCGTTGAACAGGGGGAACCCCATGAGCTTTTGTCAAATCCAAAAGAACAAAGAACAATTAATTTCCTGAATCAGGTATTATAAAGAAATATGAAACAACCGCTTCTTATATATGGATAAGAAGCGGCTGTTTTTATATAGTGTCACGAAAAGGAGTGTACGATGAAGACGATACTGTGTTATGGGGATTCCAATACATATGGCTACAATCCGGATAACGGATACCGCTATCCGTATGAAAAGAGATGGACGAGTATTCTTGAAAAAAATATGGAGGGACGTGCAAGAGTGATTCCGGAAGGACTTAACGGGAGAACCACCTGCTTTGAGGACGAGATCCGTCCCGGCAGGAATGGATACGCATATTTGGAACCGTGTCTCCACTCCCATGGGCCTGTAGATTTAGTGGTTCTGATGCTGGGTACCAACGACTTAAAGATCCGTTTCCAGCTGACCCCTGTGGATATCGGAAAGGCCATTGAGCGTCTGATGAAAAAGATCCTGGAAGTAACACCGCAGAAGAGAGAGGACGGCAGATCGGCAGATATTCTTCTGGTCTCACCTATTTTAGTGGGAGAGAATATACGCAGTGTCCCTGACGGAGAGACGATGGGATATGAGAGAGCCTGTGAATATTCTAGACGGCTGGCTTCTGTATATAAAGAGTGGGCGAAACTTTATGGGGTTCATTTTTTGGATGCGGCACAGTATGCGCAGCCGTCCCGAAAAGACGCATGCCATCTAAGCGCAGAAGGGCACCAAAAGCTGGGAGAAGCCATCAGTAAGGCTTGTGAAAACATATTGGGTGCTATATAATGATTGTTATGCAAAGCCCATAAAACGGAGGAAGAAAGATGAATTTAAAAGGAAGAAATTTTTTGACACTAAAAGATTTTACCCCGGAAGAGATCAGCGGTCTGCTGGATCTTGCGGCGAAGTTAAAAGCTGATAAGAAAAAAGGCATCACAGGAGACAGCTTAAAAGGCAAAAATATCGCTCTTATTTTTGAAAAGCCAAGTACAAGGACAAGGTGTGCATTTACCATCGGCTGTATTGATGAGGGCGGACATCCTGAGTACTTAGGAAAGGATGACATCCAGCTGGGATATAAGGAAAGCGTGGAAGATACGGCCAGAGTTCTTGGAAGAATGTTTGACGGCATTGAATTCCGTGGATTCTTACATGAGAACGTGGAAAAGCTGGCAAAATACAGCGGTGTGCCGGTATGGAACGGTCTGACGGATGACTATCATCCGACACAGATCCTGGCTGATTTTCTTACACTGAGAGAGCAGTTCGGAGAATTAAAGGGACTGAACTTCGTTTTTGCAGGGGACGGACGCAACAATATGGGCAATTCCCTGATGATCGGCTGCGCAAAAATGGGTGTTAACTTCACCTGTCTTGCTCCAAAAAGCCTCTGGCCAAAGGAAGAGTTGATCGACCAATGCAGAGAGTACGCAGAGGAATCCGGAGCAGCACTTACTTTTACAGAAGATACCGATGCCGTAAAAGGAGCGGACTGTATCTATACAGATGTATGGTGCTCTATGGGAGAGGAAGACAAGGCGGCGGAGAGAGTGGCGTTGTTGAAACCTTTCCAGGTCAACGACGAACTGATGAAAAAAACAGGAAAAGACACAAGTATCGTTATGCACTGCCTGCCGGCAGTCAAAGGCAATGAAGTCACAGAAGATGTTTTTGAAAAACATGCGGAAGTAATCTTCGATGAAGCGGAAAACCGCATGCATACTATAAAAGCAGTCATGGTCGCAACCCTTGGAGAAGACTAAGACAATGAAAGAAAAGATTCTCAGGGAATTAAAGGCAGGCGAAAGTTATATATCCGGACAGGAGCTGTGCCAAAAATTCGGAGTTTCAAGAACCGCGGTCTGGAAACATATCAAAGCTTTGAAGGAAGAAGGATATGTGATTGATTCTGTCAGCAACAAGGGCTATAAGCTGGTCCGATGTCCGGACGTGCTTACCGCTGAAGATATTAAAAGCAGTCTTTCGACTACCTGGCTGGGAAGAACGGTAAAGGTTATGAAGACTGTGGATTCCACCAATCTGGAGGCGAAAAGGCTTGCGGAAGCAGGGGCCTTACATGGGACGCTTGTAACGGCAGAAGAGCAGACCTCCGGGAAGGGAAGAAGAGGACGGTCATGGATATCCGTACCGGGTCAGGGTGTGTGGATGAGCTTTGTGCTGAGGCCGGATATTGAGCTTGAAAACAGTTCTATGCTGACTCTTGTGGCAGCGTTGGCTGTAGAAAAGGGGATCAAAGATGCGGCGGGTATTGACGGACGCATCAAATGGCCCAATGATGTATTGGTCAATGGCAAAAAGGTCTGCGGGATCCTCACGGAGCTGAGCGCTCAGATGGATGAACTGAACTATATTGTGGTAGGCATTGGGATCAATGCAAATATTGGACAGTTCCCGGAGGAGGTCAGGGACAAGGCCACTTCCCTGCTTGCAGAGACGGGAGAAACAGTGGACCGTACTAGACTGCTATGTCAAGTTTTGAAGCATTTTGAGCAGGACTATGAGCTATTTAAAAAAACGGAAGATTTTTCTGAACTGATGGAGGAATACAATGGATTTCTCGCCCACTTCGGCCAGGAGATCAAAGTTGTGCGGGGAAAGGACGAGTATATCTGCCGGTCCGAAGGGATCAACCGCCGGGGTGAGCTCAGAGTGGTAGATTCCCTTGGACGGACGCAGGAGATTTTCTCCGGGGAGGTATCCATCAGAGGAATCCATGGCTACAGTGTATGACAGGAGGAAGTATGTATCAGGAAACGATTACCCTATGCGGCTCTAACGGATATGAGAAGAAATATTATCTCAATGAGGATTTTGAATCTGTTCCCCAGCAGATCAAGGATGAACTAAAGATTGCCTGTGTGTTGTATACAGAAGAGATCGGGGGAATTTTGACACTGGAGTTTGACGAAAACGGAAAATTGTTATTTAAGACAACAGCCGCGGACAATGATTTTTTTTATGATGAAATCGGAAGTGCACTGAAGATAAAAGAAATGCAGCGTGACAGAGCGGATCTTTGGGAATCGCTGGAGTTATTTTTTCGGGTGTTTTTTCTGGGAGAAGAGGTATAAGCAATGTTATTGACTATGGATGTGGGAAATACCAATATCACAGCTGGCATTTTTGTGGATAAGGATCTGGTGGAAATGTTTCGTATTACGACGAAGCTGCCAAGGACTTCTGATGAATTTGGAATTTTAATTCGGGATATGATCGCAGCCAAGGGACTGAACACAAAAGGAATCCGTGCGGCTATTATCGGGTCAGTGGTGCCGAATATCATGTACTCTCTGACCAACGGGATCATCAAATATTTTGATGTGACACCTGTGATCGTGGGGCCAGGTATCAAGACCGGGATCAACCTTGGACGGCTGAATCCGAGGGAAGTGGGTGCAGACCGGATCGTGGATTTGGTGGCAGCCTATGAGATCTACGGAGGACCAACTTTGGTGATTGATTACGGCACTGCAACCACCTATGATGTGGTTACGGAGGACGGAGTATTTTTAGCCGGTGTGACAGCGCCGGGGATCCGCACTTCTGCCAACGCTCTCTGGAAGGGAGCGGCCAGACTTCCTGAAATAGAGATAAAGACGCCGGAGAGTATCCTGGCCACTAATACGATTACGAGCATGCAGGCAGGACTTATGTACGGGGTCATCGGAGAGACAAAATATATCATTGAGCAGATGAAGAAGGAAACTGGATTTGAGGACATGAAGGTTGTGGCCACTGGCGGTCTGGGAAAAATGATCTCCAGGGAGGTTCCGGAGATTAACTGCTTTGATGACACACTGACACTGAAGGGATTGCGGATTATTTATGAAAAGCAGCAGTAGACTAAAGCCATTGTACATTGGAGATATTAAAATTGTACATCCCTTTGTGCTGGCGCCTATGGCAGGGGTCACGGATCTTCCTTATCGTCTCTTGTGCAAGGAGATGGGGGCAGGGCTTCTCTGTACAGAGATGGTCAGCGCCAAGGGAATGTACTATAATAGTCCCAACACAGGTCCTCTTCTTGCAAAAGAGGAAAAAGAAAGGCCCATTGCAGCCCAGATTTTTGGATCTGATCCCGAACTGATGGCAGATATGGCTGTCAAGATCGAGGATATGGGTTTTGATATCATTGACATTAACATGGGCTGTCCGGTCCCTAAAATCGTAAACAATGGGGATGGATCAGCTTTAATGAAAAAACCTGAGCTTGCCGGACGAATCATCCGGGCTATGTCAGATAAACTTCACGTGCCGGTTACCGTAAAGATCCGGAAAGGCTTCGATGACCAGAACATCAATGCGGTGGAGATGGCAAAGATCGCGGAACAGAGCGGAGCTGCCGCAGTGGCTGTGCATGGCAGGACAAGGGAGCAGTATTATTCCGGAAAAGCGGATTGGGACATTATAAGGCAAGTCAAAGAGGCAGTTTCTATTCCGGTCATAGGAAACGGGGATATCAATTCACCGCTGGATGCGGAGAGGATGCTGGATGAAACGGGATGTGACGGTCTGATGATTGCTAGAGGCGCCAAAGGAAACCCCTGGATTTTTAAGGAACTCTGTCATTATTTTGAGACAGGGGAACTCCTTGACAGGCCGGATATGGAGGAGATCATCCAGATGGTTCTTAGGCATGCCAGAATGATGATCGATTGTAAGGGAGAATACATTGGGATTCGGGAGATGAGAAAGCATGTGTCGTGGTATACGCATGGACTTGCCGGGGCAGCAAAGCTGAGAGATCATGTAAATCATGCAGAAAGTATCGGGAAGCTGGCTGAACTTCTGAGTGAATACAAAAACGAAGGATAGGAGAGCTTGGTATGGAAGTATGTACATGTATAGTGCCGTGTTTTAATGAAGAAGAGGCGATTCCCTATTATTATGAAGAAATGCAGAAAGTCATACCCAAAATACCGGAGCTTCGATTTGAGCTGCTGTTTATAGATGACGGCAGCAGTGACGGTACGCTCAGGGTATTAAAAGAGCTTTCACAGAAGGATGACAGTGTTCGGTATATTTCTTTTTCCCGGAATTTTGGAAAAGAAGCTGCTCTTTATGCGGGGCTCCAGAATGCAGAAGGTGAATATGCGGTGACGATGGATGTGGACTTACAGGACCCTCCTTCACTGATCCCAAAAATGTATGAAGTTATCCAAGAAGGAGAGTATGACAGTGTAGCTACTAGGAGGGTGACTAGAAAAGGAGAACCCAAAATCCGCTCTTTTTTCGCAAGGAAGTTTTATCAGATCATCAATAAAATGTCAGATGCGGATATTGTAGATGGGGCCAGGGATTTTCGGTTTATGAAGAGGTCCATGGTGGATGCTATCCTGTCTATGGAGGAATATAATCGTTTTTCAAAAGGTATTTTTGGATGGGTTGGATTTAAAACCAAGTGGCTGGAATATGAAAATGTAGAGAGAGTAGCGGGAGAGACCAAGTGGTCCTTCTGGAAATTATTCCGATATGCACTGGAAGGGATCATAGCTTTTTCTACCACTCCTTTATCCATTGTATCTGTCATTGGAGTGACCATCTGCTTTTTATCCTTTATCCTTTTGATTGTTATTATCATCAGGGCACTGCTGGTAGGTGATCCGGTAGCGGGCTGGCCGTCTTTGGTTTGCATCATCACTTCTCTTGGAGGTGTTCAGCTGCTCTGTACTGGAATCGTGGGATTATATTTATCGAAGACTTACCTTGAGACAAAAAATAGGCCGATCTACATTGTAAAAGAGAAAAACTAAAGAAAGAGAACATCCTTAGTTGACAAATAAATTACCGCTGAGATATAATTTACGGATGAGCGTGTACGAACCAGACGGACAGAAGTATTGATATAGAATGAAAGGAAGCGAAAATATGGCAGAAGCAAAAAAGAATATTCTGACTCAGGAGGGGTTAAAAACTTTAGAGGATGAATTACAGGATTTAAAAGTAGTCAAGAGAAAAGAAGTTGCCCAGAAGATCAAGGAAGCAAGAGAGCAGGGTGATTTATCAGAGAATGCTGAATATGACGCTGCGAAAGATGAGCAGAGGGATATTGAGGCAAGAATCGAAGAGTTAGAGCAGATTCTGAAAAACGCAGAAGTGATCGATGAAGAATTCCAGCATGGTGTCATCAGTCTTGGCTGCCTTGTAAAATTAGAAGATATGACATTTAATGAAGAAGTGACTTATCATATCGTAGGTTCCACAGAGGCAGATATTCTCAACAATAAGATTTCAAACGAAGCACCGATCGGAAAAGCGCTGCTCGGAGCTAAAATCGGAGATGTGGTAGAAGTGGAAGGCGTTGGCCAGATGAATCAATATAAAGTTTTAGACGTAAAGAGAAAGTAAGAGGATCGGAAAGTGGCAGAACAGAACAAAGATATGGGTGAACTTATCAAGGTGCGCAGAAATAAGCTGGAAGAACTGCAGAGTGCCGGGAAAAATCCATTTGAGATTATGAAGTATGATACAACCCACCATTCCATGGAGATTAAAGATCATTTTGAGGAATTGGAAGGGAAAGAGGTAACAGTTGCGGGTAGAATGATGTTCAAAAGGGTCATGGGAAAGGCATCTTTCTGCAATATCCAGGACCTGCAGGGCCGGATTCAGGCATATGTGGCAAGGGATGAGATCGGCGTAGAGGAATACAAGGATTTCAAAAAGATGGATATCGGGGACATCATTGGGATCAAAGGAACTGTATTTGCGACAAAGACTGGCGAGAAGTCTATTCATGCAAAGGAAGTTGTGCTTTTATCTAAAAGCTTAAAGCCGCTTCCTGAGAAATTCCATGGTTTAAAGGATACGGATGCAAGATACCGCCAGAGATATGTGGATCTGATTATGAATGAGGAGTCTAAGGATACATTTATTAAACGTTCTAAGATCATCAGCAAGATCCGTTCTTACTTAGACGGGCAGGGATTCATGGAAGTGGAGACCCCGATGCTGGTGGCCAATGCAGGAGGAGCTGCGGCGAGACCGTTTGAGACCCACTATAACGCGTTGGACGAAGATGTAAAGCTTCGTATTTCCCTGGAACTTTATCTAAAGAGACTGATCGTAGGCGGACTTGAGAAGGTATATGAAATCGGCCGTGTATTCCGGAACGAAGGTGTGGACACCAGACATAATCCGGAATTTACTTTGATGGAATTGTACCAGGCATTCACTGATTATCATGGTATGATGGACCTGACAGAAAATATGTATCGTTATCTGGCACAAGAAGTGACAGGAAGCACAACGATTACTTACAATGGGGTTGAGATGGATCTTGGGAAACCATTTGAGAAGATTACGATGGTGGAAGCTGTAAAAAAATATGCAGGTGTTGATTTTGATGAAATCCACTCACTGGAAGAGGCAAGGGCAGCTGCGAAGGAACATCACGTAGAGTTTGAAGAACGCCATAAGAAGGGTGATATCCTGAACCTATTCTTTGAGGAGTTTGTAGAAGATAAACTGGTGCAGCCTACATTTGTTATGGATCATCCGGTTGAGATCTCGCCTCTTACAAAGAGAAAACCTGAAAATCCGGACTATGTAGAACGTTTTGAATTCTTCATGAACGGATGGGAGATGGCAAACGCATATTCCGAGTTGAACGATCCGATCGATCAGAGAGAACGATTTAAGGCTCAGGAGGAACTTCTGGCTCAGGGGGATGAAGAAGCCAATTCCACAGATGAGGATTTCCTCAATGCTCTGGAAGTCGGGATGCCGCCTACCGGAGGTATTGGATTTGGAATTGACCGTATGGTCATGCTGCTTACCGACTCATCTGCAATCAGAGATGTATTGTTATTCCCGACCATGAAAAGCCTGGATAAATAGGAGCAGCTGTATACAACAGAATTAGATGACTGCTTGTACAATATAAGAGATGATGAAAAGAAAAGGAGATTACTGAAAAGTGGTCTTCTTTTCTTTTGCTGTATATTGTGATATTTGCGTGAATGAATTAAAAAGTCCGAAAAAAGAGTACCATACACTTGCCAAATGTAACGAAAGAAGGAGACGTGGAATAAAATGTATTACTAAGATAAATAAAGGAAGGATTATTGTGTTAGCGACGCCTATTTTAATTATTGCAGCTGTCGTCATAATAGCTGTGCTGGCTGCTGTCATCGTATGGCGGATCAGAAGCCGAAGGTTTCGTCCGAATGCGAATAAAAAGCAGCAACAAATGGAATTAAATGCCGACCTCAAAGAAGCCGGGTTTGCATATGAAATAAATGGTGATTACTTCTATTCTCTGATGGACTGTTGGCAGCGGGAAGTTGGATATTGTCGTCTTTATGATGAAGGTGCGCCCCTGTTTAATATGATCATGGATTGTGAACCTATCACTTTCTCCTATGGGGGAAAAAGATGGCTGATAGAACTATGGAAAGGTCAGTACGGAATTACTACCGGAGGAGAGATTGGTATATACAATACAGAGCGGGAAGACATCGATCATGAAAAGTTCCAAGGAACTTTTTATGAAAATATACGGGATGATGAAAGACTGGAAATGTCATATGTTCTAAAGAAAAATGGAAAAGTGATTCTGCGCCGTAAGGATGTCCACTGGTGGCTGACTGGTTTCAAGCTGGGAGAATTCTCAGAACCGGATTCACTTGTTATGGATGCATCCATAACGTTTCCTAACCGGGAAATGAGAGATGTATTTATAGACAGTTTAAGGAATCTTGGATATAGAAAAAGGGAATTTTCTGTACGCAGGAACACGGTGCGTGTCCATTATACGACACCTCATTCAGTGCAGCCGGAAGCAAGGGATGGACTGCAGGAAGCTGTTGTTCAGAAAACAAACAGAAATAACTGTAGATTATATGAATTCTCCACTGAAAAGTATAGTGACACACTTGATAAAGTGGAATATATAAAAGCTATCATGCCGGAACTCTACACGATCTTTGTGGACTCTCTCTATGCAAAAGGCCTCTATGGTGCATTTGACTGGATCAAAGACTGGCTGATAGGTAAGAGACCGGATCCAAGACCGCCCAAACCGCCGTGTCCACCGAAGCCTCCATGCCCACCAAGGCCGGAGTGTCCACCATGCCCACCGTGTCCGCCAAAGCCCGAGTGTCCGCCGGATCCACCATGTCCGCCAAAGCCGCCATGCCCGCCGGATCTACCATGTCCGCCAGAGCCGCCGTGTCCGCCAAAACCTCCGTGCCCGTCAGATCCTTCATGTCCGCAGGGCCCAGTATGCCATCTGTGCCACCCTTGCCCGCCGAAACGGGCATGTAAGCCACATGACTGCCGATGCCGGAATATAGACGCCTGCGATGATTGCGGGAGGCAGAGAGACGAATGAGTTACCGGACCGTAAAGCGGAAGCTGGATCAGGTTTATAAACATGCGCCGGTCATAACATTTGGTTCTGATGCAAAATTGGTGATCATGAGTGACTGTCACCGGGGACAGGGAAATGCAGGAGATAATTTTTTGGCCAATCAGGCTGTGTGTTTTGGCGCTCTGGAATATTATTTCCATGGAGGATTTACGTATATTGAACTTGGAGACGGTGATGAGTTGTGGGAAAATAGGAGACTGAAGACCATTGCGGAGGTTCATGATGACATTTTCTGGATCTTGTCTAGATTTTACGAACAAAAACGGCTTTATATGGTGTATGGAAATCATGACATAGTCAAACGGAATAAGGGGTATATGAACCGACATTGCGACAACTATTATTGTGATTCCGCCCATACTGAACAGCCTCTTCTTCCTGGAATTACCGTGGAAGAAGGTTTGATTTTCCAAAACAGGAAAGATGGAAATGAAATATTCATGGTACACGGTTTCCAGGGAGATTTCCTGAATGATACACTCTGGCCGCTGGCCCGGTTTTTAGTACGGTATGTGTGGCGTCATATGGAACTGATAGGATTTTTGGATCCAACCGGTGCCGGACGCCCTAGAAAAGCCAAAGAACGAGTTGAGAAAAGGCTGGCAGACTATAGCTGCGACAGGCAGCAGATTTTGATCGCCGGGCATACACACCGGCCCGCATTCTCCAAACCGGAGGAAGGATTCTACTTTAACTCCGGGAGCTGTGTGCATCCGCGGTGCATCACATGCATTGAGATCGAAGATAATGAGATCTCTTTGGTGAAATGGTCTGTCCGTTCCGGGGGAGATAGAATCTTAAGAGTGGAGAGGGAAGTGCTGGAGGGGCCGGCATCTCTCACAGAGTACACACGGATGAGAAAGAA
>OLSH01001386.1_pt1 | contig 12107 bp, 10 predicted proteins | sample 1643221 | NCBI WGS metagenome assembly OLSH01 (sample SAMEA3136681, study PRJEB25190) | human gut metagenome | biome: human gut; feature: human-associated habitat; material: faeces | place: Austria | collected 2013 | reverse complement strand
TGGCCAGCTCCCCTATGGAATAGATTCCCAGATCAAAGAGCTTTTCCGCTGAGGCTCTTCCCACAAAAAACAGTTCGCCTGCCGGAAGAGGCCACAGCTTCTGCGGAATCTCTCTTGTGAAAAGCGTGTGCGTCCTGTCTGGCTTTTTGAAATCAGAGGCCATCTTTGCCAGCAGCTTATTCTCAGATATGCCTATATTGACTGTAAAGCCCAGTTCTTTCCGGATTCTTTGGCGGATACTGTCCGCGGCTTTCTCAGGGGTTCCGAAAAGCCTTTCTGTGCCGCTCATATCCATATACGCCTCATCAATGGAATACTGCTCCACACTGGGAGAATATTCCCTTAAAATATCCAACAGGGCATGGGAGCTTCTGTCATAGAGACTGTAGTCCGGAGGTACGATGGTGAGCGAGCCGTACTTCTGCCGCGCCTCCCAGACAGAGTCACCGGTGCGGATCCCATACGCCTTGGCAGGCATGGATTTTGCCAGGATGATCCCATGTCTCTGGTTTACATCTCCTCCCACTGCGGAAGGAATATCCCGCAGATCCAGAGCCTCCCCCCTGTATTTTTTCCTGTATACCGCCTCCCAGGATAAGTAGGCACAATTTACGTCCACATGAAAAATGACCTTCTCCATTTTTATCACCTCATTACATTGTATTCATATAAAAATTATATCAGAACATATGTTCTGTTTTAAATAGGCGATTCATGGAAAAAGGACCCGTTACTGCAGGTCCAGTGTCTGTTGTTCATATTCTGTGCTGCCATTCAGCATAACCGGTGTCTGACCAAGCATTTCCTCTGCCTTCTCCCTGCTGAAAATCCAGTCCTTGATCTGCCGCTCCTCCAGTATCAGGGGCATCCTGTCATGGACCCGGCTTATGGAGTCATTGGCCTCGGTTGTCAGGATCACAAACCGCTCCTCCTCTCCATACTGATCGTAAATACCCGCCAAAAATAAAATCCTGCCGTCGGATCTTGCAAATGTATATTTTTCTTTTTTTCTGTTCCACTCATAGAAGTTTTTGGCCGGGATCACACATCTGCGGAGAAGAAGACTGTCACGAAAGGTTCTCTTTTCAAGCGCCGTCTCCTGCCTTGCGTTAAAGATCACCCGGCTTTTTTCAAATCCGGGAAATCCCCAGACAAGCTCTTCTCCGCACAGCACCCCGTCCCTTCCCGTAACGGCCGGAGCGTTCTGGGAGGGAAACACATCCCGGCTCTTTTCCTCCAGCAGTTTTTTATCAATCTGGCGCACCAGCTTTTCCATCTCTCTGATGGTATCATCATCAATATAATATCTGCCGCACATAAGCCCTCCTTTTTACTTTTCTTTCCTGCCTGTAAGGATGTCCATCTGTATTTCTCTTTATTCCCCGTGCGAAAAGGAGATGCGGAATACCGCATCTCCCCTGTTCTCACGCCTCTGTAAAGGTATATCTCTCTTTCACGCCATTGGTCACAACCTCGTACACAACGGAGCCGTCCTCACGCTCTGTCTTCTCACAGGTGGAAACCTTGCTGGTCAAGCTTTTCATGTAAACGTCCAGATCATCCACATCCACTTCTTTGATCTGGGAATCAGGATGTCCGTCACACAGATTATAAATCTCATGGATCAGTTCATAATGTTTCATACACAATTACCTCCTTGTATTCACGATTTTCATACGTAACTGCTCTTATACTCAGTCAGCACAGTAAATGCGCAGTCCTGCCCAAACAGTTACTTATATACTTTTATTATAAACGAATTTCCTGATTTTTACAAAGCTTCTTTTTGATTTTTCAGTTTTTTCTTTTATTCTTTGGCGTGTTCTTTCTTCCACTGAAGAACAGACTCCAGGTGTTCCCTGACCTTTTTCTCCTCCCCCTGCTCTGTAGGGTGATAATACCGTCTGTCCTTCAAGGAGTCGGGCATACACTGCATGGCACTTAGCTTCTCCCTGGTATCGTGGGCATATACATATCCCTGTCCGTAGTCAAGCTCTTTCATAAGCTTTGTGGGGGCATTGCGAAGCTGCAGGGGAACGGGTTCTGCCCTTTTGTTCTTCACATCCTCTTTGCAGTTCTCACAGGCAGCATATAAGGCATTTGATTTTGGAGCCATGGCAAGGTATGTAACTGCATGAGTCAGATGTACATCGCACTCAGGCATGCCCAGGAAATGACAGGCCTGATACGCGGCCACTGCCACCTGCAGGGCATTGCTGTCTGCCATCCCCACATCTTCACTGGCAAAGCGGACCAGCCTTCTGGCAATGTAAAGCGGGTTTTCCCCTCCCTCCAGCATACGGCACATCCAGTAAATAGCCGCATCCGGATCACTGTTCCTCATGGATTTGTGAAGAGCAGATATGAGGTTGTAGTGCTCCTCCCCTGTTTTGTCATACAGCAGGGATTTTCTGCTGATGCACTGCTCCATCCCCTCTTTTGTCACTGTGATGCCATTCTCTGTGATCTCCCCATTCAAGACTGCCATCTCCAGAGTGTTGAGCGCAGTCCTGGCATCTCCGTTCGCAAAAGCAGCGATGGCTGTGAGCTGTTCCTCCGTGATGCGGACATTCTGTCCCCCAAACCCTGCCGGGTTCTCCAGCGCATGTTCCAAAAGCTTCACCAGGTCTTTTTCCTCCAAAGCCTTCAGAACAAACACCTTGCACCGTGACAAAAGCGCTGCATTGATCTCAAAGGAAGGGTTCTCCGTGGTAGCTCCGATCAGAGTGATGCTGCCCTTCTCCACATAGGGAAGAAACGCGTCCTGCTGGGCTTTGTTGAAACGGTGGATCTCATCCACAAAGAGAACCGTGTGGATTCCCATTCTCCGGCTGGTCTCCGCATGGCTCATCACATCTTTGATTTCTTTGATCCCGCTGGTCACTGCGCTGAAATTGATAAAATCAGCTTTTGTTCTACCTGCAATAATACTGGCCAGCGTAGTTTTCCCAACTCCGGGAGGCCCCCAGAAGATCATGGAAGAAATCTGATCCCGCTCAATGAGCTGGCGCAGCATCTTCCCTTTTCCCAGCAAATGCTCCTGTCCCACAAAGTCTTCCAGGCGCTTGGGCCTCAGCCGGCTGGCCAGAGGAGCCGTCTGCCCCCGGTCGTCAAATAATGTCATCTGTTCCATATCCGTACCTCCCATTATCCTCCCGGAATCCGTACTTCTGCCATATATAAATATGATCCGTTCACATATACACAGACCTGTCTGAGTCTCTGTTATCATCTTACCAAACATTTGTTTGTATGGCAATATTTTTATGATATTATTATCGGAATGAAAAATGTGGTGATTCGATACTTTTATCCTGTCTGTGCCAGCCAATAACAATCTTGATTTTTCACTTTGAAATATTCTTATTTTTCATCACTTTATATAACAATGTTACTATTCACAGCTCTGCAAAAAACGCAGTTCTGTGAATAGCAACACGCTTCGCGATGCACAGATATGGAGCATTCTACTCCATATCGCGCTGGCTGCCCCGAGATTTTCATGAAAGGAAAACTATCTCTTGACAAATCTCCATATCTTAACAAGAGTTATATAACATTCGTAATATTAGAGGTAAGAAAATGCCAAAACAAAAGATCACAAAAGAAATGATACTGGATGCAGCCTTTACACTGCTGCGCACAAAGGGACATGAAGCCGTAAATGCCAGAAGCATTGCCAGTCAGGCCGGCTGTTCCGTTCAGCCCATATACAGCTGCTACTCCAATATGCCGGAGCTGATGGAGGAACTGTTTGTCTACACCCAGCAGTATCTGACAGAATATGTGGAAAAGAACGCTGACAAAAATTATTATTTTGCGTCCATCGGACGGTGCCATATTGGATTTGCCAGGGAAGAAAGGTATCTGTTCTGTTTCCTGTTCTTATCCAGGTATATGAATATCAACAGCCTGGAAGATATATACAGACAGTGTGCCAGGCAGGATGTCACCAGGGATATCATGAGAACACTTTCTATCAGCGAAACTGCTGCCAAGCGGCTCTACCTGCATATGATGCTGTACACACACGGCATTGCCTCCATGATAGCCACCAAAGCCGCCCACATCCCAAACGAGGAGATCCGGGTTCTCACCGATTCCGCATTCCATGCATTTCTCAACCAAATAAGGACGGAGGAACAGTCTAAATGAAATTAATTATCCACGATTTGACAGAAGATACGCTGCAGAAGGTTTATCCGCAGATTGCCCCCAACGATATGGTCATTACAGACAGCGGCAGCATACGCCCCTGTATCGGCTGTTTCGGATGCTGGCTAAAAACACCGGGGGCCTGTATCCTCAAAGACACCTATGAACAGATGGGAAAAAACATTGCCATGTGCAGCGAAATGCTGATCATCAGTAAATGTGTCTATGGCAGCTACAGCCCCTTTGTAAAAAATGTGCTGGACAGAAGCATCTCCTATATCCATCCCTACTTTACGGTCAAAAACGGGGAAATGCATCACCAGCAGCGCTATAAAAGGGACTTCCGGTTAAAAGTCGTTTTCTATGGCAATGGCATAACCGCCAAGGAAAAGGAAACCGCGCAAAAATTGGTAAAGGCAAATGCAGTCAATCTTTACTGTACCGTGGAATCTGTCACCTTTCTGGATTCCATTCAAGAAATGGAGGCACTGAAAATATGAAAATTGCCCTGATAAACGGAAGCCCTAAGAGGAAAGACAGTGCTTCCGGCCTTATATTAAAAGAACTGCAGGGGCTTATCCCCTCTGAAAATGAGATCATAAACCTTCACTTTACAAAAAAACAGCCCGGCAGCAGTGATTTGGAACTCCTGCAGGACTGCAGTATAATGGTCTTTGCATTTCCCCTTTATGTTGATTCTCTTCCCTCACATCTGTTGTCATGTCTGGTCCGATTAGAGGAATATCTTAAACACGCTGCCTTTTCAAAGGACTGTACTGTTTATGCTATTGCAAACTGCGGATTTTATGAGGGAAGTCAGAATGCCCTTGCTCTGGATATCATGGAAAATTGGTGCTCCAAAGCCGGAGTCATCTGGGGCGGCGGTCTTGGGATCGGCGCCGGAGGAATGATGCCTGTAATAAGCGGTATGGCTGCCGGAAAGGGACCCAAGAAAAACTTTTCCGGTGCATTCAACACACTGTCTGACAGGATACTGCGTCAGGAAACCGGAGAAAACATCTGCTTCTCACCTAATTTTCCACGCTTTCTTTATAAAATGGCAGGGGAGATGGGCTGGCGGCAGGCAGTAAAAAACAATGGTCTGACCCGCCGGGATCTGTGGAACAAACAAGTCTGAATCCACGTCTTTTTACTATAAACAAAAACGGGAAACCGGCAGAAAAATCCATGCCGGTTTCTCTCAGTCTCTCAATATTTTTCCCATGGCTTTTCCCTTGGCAAGTTCGTCGATCAACTTATCCAGATATCGGATCTCCTGCATGAGCGGCTCTTCAATATCCTCCACTTTGATCCCGCATATCTTTCCTTTTATTTGTTTTCTGTTGGGATTCATCTTCGGTGCATTCCCAAAGAAATCTGCATAGGATATGGTCTTTTCAGCCATTGACCGGATCTCATTCTTATTGTATCCCGTAAGCCAGCAGATGATCTCATCTACCTCTTCCTGCTGCCGCCCCTTTTTCAGCGCTTTATTGACCAGGAGCGGATAAATTTTTGAAAAGCTCATCTGATATACTTTATCATGATTCATTGGTCTGTCCTCCACATTTTAAACACACTCGAAAACTTAATCTCCATTGACTTTATGATTTCCTGAATTGTAACTGCTCAGTCCCTTCACAGTTACTTTATTGATTCTTTCATACCTGGCAGATGACAGCCGTTTCTGCACGCCGGATCTGTAATAAGATCAGCCCCTGTCAGTCCAGATGGAACATAGGTTTCAGATCCACTGAAACAGGGCTGTTGTCAGGGTTTGTCTCCATAATATCCGCCATATGATCCCACCATTTCCGGTTGACCGCCGTGTCAGCCCCTTTTGCCCACAGCTCCTCATTTTCAATCTCTATACAGCCGAATAAGGTCAGTGTCTCCCGGTCCAGAAAGATAGAGTAATTCTTTCCTCCATCTCCTTCATCTCAGGCCAAAGCTCATTGTGTCGCCTTTCATATTCTGCCTCACAGCCCGGATATAATTTCATTTTAAATGCCTTGTACATATTTTTCCTCCTGATCATCAATGATATCCGTAATACTTTCTTATACTTTACATTATACTTTTATTTTACGCCAAAAGCTAGACCCATCTGGTTCCACACCGCTTAGACAGGATAAACTGCTGCTGCCGATTTTAATTTTGATATTATTTTCAAATCCCCTTGACATTTATCCACTATAATTGTAGAATATACCTAACAACTACATTTGTAGAATTTTATATTTCCATACAATACATATAAGATGTCACAAAAGAAAAACCATAGTCATGTCTGCTTTTCATGGGGTTTTGTGTATGCAGGAATTTATTATCAATATACTCAGAATAAATATTATGGCGGCGTTCTGTATTCTTATCATCGCAGTCACCGCCAGGTTTTTAGGCCATAAATATTCCGCCCGGTGGAAATGTGCCATATGGCTGCTTTTATCCATTGCACTGCTGTTCCCTATAAATCTAACCGGGCATACCTCACTGGTGCAGATGGAAGTTCCGCTTCCGCATCTGCACGGCACTGCCTTTTCTAACTGGAAAAATGATGATCCTGAAACTGCCTCTGCCGGCAGCGCTGTTATGAATGAAGGGATTTCTGCTGCCGATGGCACTGATATCAAAGGGAATACTGCTTATGCCCATGGAACTAATATCGACGGAAATACGGCTAATGCCGATACTTCATCTCACATTCGGTCATCAAAGCAGACCTTTGCGTACCAATCCGCATATTCACAGCAGCAGAGTTCGCAGATTTTCGACAGTATCAAGGCACTGGATCTTGACCGGATCATTGTCTTTATATGGCTGACCGGAGCACTGCTTCTTTTTACTTTTCATGCTTTTAATTATGCCAATGCACTCCGTAAACTGAGACGCTGGAGTTCTCCCATGCTGGATGAGATCACGCTGGACCTCTACCGTTCCAGATGTAAACTGCTTAAAGTTGACAAAAAACCACGTCTTTTAAAAAGCAGTGATCTGTCCACACCTTTGCTGGCGGGATTTCTGGATACCTGTCTGTATCTGCCAGATCAGGATTACTCTCCCCAGGAGCTGGATTTTATCTTCCGGCACGAGTTATGTCATTATCAGCGCAGAGGCCTGTGGTTCAAAGGGCTTTTATTTGTGGTGCGCAGTCTGTACTGGTTTAACCCGTCTCTTTTATATATGCAGAGAGAAGCTGAGAAGGATCTGGAATTCACCTGTGACGAACATGTGATCCGAGACTTTCCTCAAACCTCCCGCCTTAGATACAATGAACTGCTTCTGAGAACAGCCGCCCATTCTGACAAAAAACTTTCCCGCCTGACTGCGGGCTGAATGACAGTCTCTCTGGTTTTAAAGAAAGAGTACACAAGAAAATCCATCTGCTGCTTCCGGCAGCGCCAAAAAAGAAAACACAATTTCCCAGGACAAATCTGCAGAAAAAGAGGAAAACCTCTCCGAAACGAAAAACGAGCCGATAAAAACAGCTTTGAAAACAGATATCTCCGAAAATCAGGATTCTAAAGACACAGACCTGAATATTACGAATCTTAAAGACACGAATCCTAAAAATACAGAGCCTGAAAGTGCAGCGCCTGAAAATACGGAGCCTGAAGCAGAATTAAATCCGGAAGAATTTGTGATATTTGACAGCGGCACAAAAGTGCTTACCCAGCAGGACACAGCCAATCTTTCCACGGAAGAACTGATGTATGCCAGGAACGAAATCTATGCCCGCCACGGTTATATTTTTACTGACCCTGATATCAAAAGCTATTTTGAAAGGAAATCCTGGTATAAACCGAAATATACCAAAGAGCAGTTTTCTGATACACTTTTTAATACAACAGAAGTACAAAATATACAGTTCCTGCTGTCACAGGAAAATGCCGGAGATGGACTGGCTCTTTATCAGGGGGATGGATATTCTTTTGAATATCCGGCAGATTGGCAGGATAAACTTGTTTTTGAGCCAACCCAAGTTGGAGTCGAAGGTGTTTTAAAGGAACAGTATGAACTGCGCCAGAGCGGCCAGTCTGAACGATTTGGCAATTTGTTTACAGTTTTTAGACGTGAACTGCCTGATGATAATCTCGATTTTGAGTATCTTGGACAAGGTCCTGACGGAATGTATTATTACTTTTATATAACACAGGGCGTCACTCACGAAGAAACACCGGAGATGAATGACGCATACAGCAGACTGGATTTTTCCCGGGAAAGAGCGCAGGTCATTCCAGACACCTTCAACTTCAACTGACTGGCATGCCCCTATAAACCCAACAGGCTCCGCTGTCTGTATCAAACATATCTAGGATCATTTAAGCCCCGCCTGATGACAGCGGAAGTGAGAATATATACCGCACACTCTCACTTCCGGCTGCCACAAGGCGGGGCATCTCTTTATACTGCCTACGCAGATTCCTCCGCAAAATTTCCTGTATACAACTGGTAATACTTTCCTTTTTCCTCCATGAGCTGGTCATGAGTTCCACGCTCAATGATACGCCCCTGTTCCAGGACCATAATGCAGTCCGAATTCCGTACCGTTGACAGCCTGTGGGCAATGACAAAGGTAGTCCTTCCCTTCATCAGCCGGTCCATGCCCTGCTGTACCAGTGTCTCTGTCCTGGTATCAATGGAGGATGTTGCCTCATCCAGGATCAGGACCGGCGGGTCAGCTACAGCAGCCCTTGCAATGGCCAGAAGCTGCCTCTGTCCCTGACTTAAATTAGAACCGTCTCCGGTAAGCATAGTGTCATATCCATCCGGCAGGCGGCGGATAAATCCATCTGCATTTGCCAGCTTTGCCGCTGCCCTGCACTCCTCATCCGAAGCGTTCAGCCTGCCGTAACGGATATTCTCCATAACGGTTCCCGTGAATAGATGGGTATCCTGAAGCACCATGCCCAGAGAACGGCGCAGATCTGATTTCCTGATCTTATTGATATTAATATTGTCATATCTTATTTTGCCGTCCTGGATATCATAGAAACGGTTGATCAGATTGGTGATGGTAGTCTTACCCGCACCGGTACTTCCCACAAACGCGATCTTCTGTCCCGGTGTGGCAAATAATTTTATATTGTGAAGCACGATCTTATCATCATTATACCCGAAATCCACATCGTTGAAAGTGACATCTCCCTCAAGTCTCTGATAGGTGACTGTCCCCTCCGCTTTATGGGGATGTCTCCAAGCCCACACACCGGTTCTTTCTTCGCTTTCCGCAAGGCTGCCGTCCGGCTGTTCTTTTGCGTTGACCAGTTCCACATAGCCATTGTCCACCTCAGGCTCCGCGTCCAGAAGCTTGAAGACACGGTCCGCACCGGCCATTGCCATAACAATGCTGTTCATCTGCTGACTGATCTGTGTCACGGGCTGAGTGAAATTCTTGTTCAGTGTCAGGAAGGATACCAGCGTTCCCAGCGTCAGCCCTCCGAATCCCTTTAAGGCCAGAACCGCCCCCAGCACAGCACAGAGCACATAACTGATATTTCCCAGGTTGCCGTTCACCGGCATCATGATATTGGCAAAGGTATTGGCCTTATCGGCACTGTCACGAAGCTCCTCGTTCAGCTTTCTGAAGTCCTTCACACTCTTCTCTTCATGGCAGAACACCTTTACTACCTTTTGTCCCTCCATCATTTCCTCAATATAACCATTTACCCGGCCCAGATTTTTCTGCTGTTCTCCAAAGTACCTGCCGGATTTTCCGCTTAACTGTTTCGTGGTGATCATCATAATGCCGATCATTACCAGTGTCAGTAGCGTCAGAGGAATATCCAGCACGATCATGCTCACAAATGTGATCACAATGGTCACCGCTGAATTTACAACCTGGGGAATGCTCTGGCTGATCAACTGGCGGAGGGTATCCACATCGTTTGTATAGACAGACATAATGTCCCCATGGGCATGGGTATCAAAAAACTTAATGGGCAGGGATTCCATGTGGGTAAACAGATCCACACGCAGATATCTGAGCGTTCCCTGGCTGATGTACACCATGATCCTGTTATAGGCAAAGGCACATAAAACACCGACTGCATAAATTCCGATCAGCGTGAGCAGTGCCTTTTTGAGCGGCCCGAAATCCGGATCAGACATTTTTGTCATAGGGATAATATAGTCATCGATCAATTTCTGCATAAACAGGGTCCCGGACAGGGTAGCCAGTGCCGTAGCCACAATGCAGACTACTACCACGGCAAAAAGCCCTTTATAATTCTTCATCATATATCCAAGTGTCCGTTTCAGGATTTTCCCCGCATTATCCACTTTTGGTCTTGGCCCATGCGCGTTCATGCCCGGGCCTTTTACAGCTTTTACATTTTCTGCCATTATGCTGCACCTCCTGTCTTATTTCCGGCCTGGTCAAAATCACCGCCGCCCCTGATCTGTGTATCGTAAATTTCTTTGTAAATTTTATTATTAGCCAGCAGATTCGTATGTGTGTCAAATCCGTTCACTCTGCCCTCATCCAGCACCAGAATCCTGTCTGCGTCCTGTACACTGGAAATCCTCTGGGCAATGATAAGCTTAGTGGTTCCCGGAATAGCTTTTGTAAACGCATTTCTGATCTTCGCATCTGTGGCAGTATCAACCGCGCTGGTGGAGTCATCAAGGATCAATATCTTGGGATTTTTAAGCAGTGCCCTTGCAATACAGAGCCTCTGTTTCTGACCCCCGGATACGTTGGTTCCCCCCTGCTCAATGTAAGTATCATATTTGTCTGGAAACTGTTCGATAAATTCATCTGCGCAGGCCTGCCGGCACGCCTCTATGCATTCCTCCCTGTCAGCCTGTTCATTTCCCCATCTTAAGTTATCCAGAATGGTTCCTGAAAAGAGCACATTCTTCTGAAGCACTACGGCAACCTGGTTTCTCAGTTCCTCCATGTCATAGTTTCTCACATCCTTGCCGCCTACGGATACAGAGCCTCCCGTCACATCGTACAGACGGCTTATAAGATTCACAAGACTTGATTTTCCGCATCCCGTTCCGCCTATGATGCCTATGGTCTCCCCGGCTTTGATATGCAGATCAATGTCTGTCAGCGTCTCCTTGCCGCTGCCGTGTTTGTAGGAAAAATTCACGTGGTCAAAGTCAATCCTGCCGTCCGGTATCACTTTATCCGGATTCTCCGGATTGACCAGATCTGCTTTGTCGTTCAGAACCTCAGCAATACGTCTGCCGCTTGCCGCACTCATGGTCACCATGACGAATATCATGGACAGCATCATCAAAGACATGAGGATTCCCATAATGTAGCTGAACATGGAAGTCAGCTCACCTGTGGTCAGGTCTCCCACAACGATGAATTTTGCTCCGAACCAGGAAAGGGCAACAACACAGAAATAGATGACAAACATCATCACAGGGCCATTCAGGGAGAGAAACTTCTCTGCCTTCACAAAAAGACTGTACAGATTGTTTGCCGCTTTGGTGAATTTCTCATTCTCATGATCTTCCCGCACATAGGCTTTGACCACTCGGATAGCGGAAACATTTTCCTGGACACTGGCATTTAATTCATCATACTTTTTAAACACCACATCAAATATTTTTGTCGTCCTGCTCATAACAAATATCAGGACAGCAGCCAGAACTACGATAGCCACCACGAAAATAAGGCTCAGCTTCACGTTGATAAAAAAGCACATAAACATACTGCAGATCAGAGTAAACGGAGCACGGACCGCGATCCTTAAGATCATCTGGTATGCATTCTGTACATTTGTCACATCTGTGGTCATACGGGTCACCAGACCCGCGGTACTGTATTTGTCAATGTTGGAAAAAGAAAATGTCTGTATATTGTCATACATCGCTTCCCTCAGATTACACGCCAGTCCTGAGGAAGCACTGGCTGCATAGCGGCCTGCCAGAACTCCGAAAAGCAGGCTGAGCATGGCAAATACCAGCATCAGGGCACCGTACTGGTACAC
>OLSH01001374.1_pt1 | contig 12220 bp, 11 predicted proteins | sample 1643221 | NCBI WGS metagenome assembly OLSH01 (sample SAMEA3136681, study PRJEB25190) | human gut metagenome | biome: human gut; feature: human-associated habitat; material: faeces | place: Austria | collected 2013 | reverse complement strand
TCTCGTCCCAGCGGTGAGCCGGCACCGACGGTAATAATTTGTAAGGTCGCATGAACCAGAGTCGTCACTAAGGGCATGGTCTTCTTTTCACCTTGAACAGCCGTTTTAATATCTACCAGCGGTGAACCGTAACGATGAATAATCACCCACCCTATGCCGACAACCAGACCGCACCCGAAGAGAGCCGCCAGTCTGTGTTCGGGAGATACTCGCGCCACAGCCTGTCCGAAATCCAACCCGTCAGCCGCAGAGTAGGCATATACAAGATGCTGTACAAAATGCATTAAATGAATATAAAAAGACCCGATGACTCCCGCTACAAAACCGGTAATCAGAACCAAAAACACTACTTTTCTGTCTTCCATGATCTCACCTTACGTGTTCGTACAATAAAAACCTTTTACTCCCTCGTCGTCCTTGCCGCTTCGCGGCCCACACTCCTCGCAACCCTCGCGGGGGTATGGACTCAATACGCGGTAGGTTGCGGTCGTCCTTGCCGCTTCGCGGCCTGCACTCCTCGCAACCCTCGCGGGGGTAACTCTAAAGCCCGCAGACTTCCGTAGGAAGGCTGCGAGCTAAGAGTTACTCCCACTCTTCTTTTTATACTGTTCACTACATTCAAAAGTGTTCAAAATACAGGCCTTCAATTTATTGTATACTGAGAAATTCGTTCCATTTAAGTATGTTTTTAGACTATTTTACCCATCCCAGTTCCAGTTCCAGCTATAAATGATTCCTAAAAACATCCCTAATAGCAATAACTTTATCCATTACTTCGTTTATCAGTTCATCATAGTTTTCGTGATTATCAAAATCTAATCCGCCAATATAGTAGATAATTCTGGAAGCTTTTTTATTATCTAACCTTTGCCAATCCATACTAAATCCCAATTCATTCTGTATTTCTTCAGATAGCGAATGCAACTTATCAAAAAGTTCCTTATTATCATTGATGTAAATTTCTATACCTATGCTATTGGTTTTATTTACTAATGTAATTGATATATGTGCTTCGCTCGTACCAAGTGCAACATCATACCAGTGATCTGTTGTAGCTTTTCTTACATTAAAGGGCTTGTTTCTTGAAATCAAAACTTCATTAAATCTATTCCAGAAATTCAATCTTTCAGCCTGTGCTTTGCTTAATTCTCCACTATCTATACTGGTGTTTACTGTTTTTACAAAATCATTAGGCTTCTCTACAATCACAAATTTAGGTGCCGGCAAAGAATCACCAATCTTATATGCACGAATTTCCATTAGGAAAAATGAAATATCTTTAGTTGTCTTATTGTTTAACCACTCTATTGCACTTCTATGTTCTTCTCTTGCTTCTTTAACAATCCAAATCACAACATTTGCATCTAAACCGGAAGCATATGTTATTATTTTGCCTAAATGGTCATGGTTGGTAGCTTCCAGTTGATTTTCAATAATAACCTTAATCCCTGTTGTTTCATCTTTCGCAACTAAATCACAGCGGTAAGAACCAACAAACACTTGTTTGTTTATCTCTGTCAGTGTTAATCCTATTTCGTCGCTTAGCATTTCAATATTTTCTTCTTTAGATAACCATTCCGAAAAATCATATTGCTCATGCTTCCAGAATTCTCTAATATCAACTTCCTCTAATTTTCCTAATTTCAATTTGCATCACGCTTCTATTAAAAACAATCACTTTGAAATAGACACATAGCACTAAAGTAAATTCTAAATCCCAACAAAGACTTCCACAATCTTTCGTATTTTATCTAATACTAATTCTTTTTTCTTTTCCCTCGCTCCCTGTCTACGTGAAGTCGGTGGAATAATACTATCCAGCTCATCCCCTGCATATTCAACATATCCTTTGCTTATAGCCTTTTCTATAAATCGTTTTGAGTCTTCTTTCAAATTTTCTTCTTCAACTAAAGATATTATATTATTCTCCTTCTCTTTCTTTGCAAAACTATAGAATGACTCAAGAATATCATCAGTGTTTTTCAGCTCAGACAATCTTGTGCTGTTTATAAAGTCCATAATCAATTCTTCTTTTGCCCTTGTGCCAAGGCTTGACCTGATAACCCTGCGAACTTCAGCTTTTAGACTTTCCACATCATCATTTTCTTTTGACTTTTCCAATATCAGAGCCAAAATATAGTCCAAATTTATTTCATCCGTTTTAAGTAAGTCAATCTGAAATTCAACATCAGAAAAATCAACTTGATCACCTTCGGGATTTTCATCGTGCTTTGAATTTACAATACTTTCTCTGATATCAACATAGACACTTTTCATGTCCTGCATCTGCCTGTCTGAGATAATTTTTTCAAAGTCTTCAAACTCATCAAAATTTTTCAGTATGTTCTCAGCTTTCAGCAGCTCACCAAAAAGCTCTGCAAATTCTTTTTTATCCGCTTCTAATATAATTTCAGTCGGCTCCGGGAATTTAGATATTATTTCATTACATATATCTGTGTAACCCTTAATAACCTTGCCTGTTTCTTCATCTTTGAAGCCATGAATATACTCCTCATAGCTCTTTTCCAAAATGATGTTTACACTGTTTTCATCACCAAATGTCTTGATTGCATCCTGCGTAGCTTTTTCCAAATCCCTAAAGCAAACAATATTACCAAATGTTTTTACCTTGTTCAGTATGCGGTTCGTTCTTGAAAACGCCTGAATAAGACCATGATATCTCAGGTTTTTATCAACAAATAATGTGTTTAATGTAGGTGCATCAAAGCCTGTCAAAAACATTCCTACTACAATAATTAAATCAATCTGTTTCTCTTTCACTTTAAGTGATAAATCCTTGTAATAATTTTGAAATTCATTGCCATTAGTAGAAAAATTGGTTTTGAAGTGACTATTATAGTCAGTGATTACCTTATCCAAAAATTCTTTTGCCGTTGATTCCATTGCAGAAACATCAAAATCTTCTTCTGATATTTCTCCAATTGCTCTTTGTTCTTCATTAGCTGCAAAGCTGTAGATAGTAGCTACTTTTAATCTCTTTTCTTCAGGTAAACATTTCTGTTGTCTTTCGAACTCTTCATAATATAATTTTGCTGCTTCCACACTTTGCACAGCAAACATAGCATTGAATCCATTCAGACTTCTATGCTTCAAATCGTAAAACTCGTTACGATGTGTTTTCGTATCAAAAACCTTGAGAATATGTTTTGTAATCTCCGTTATTCGTTCCGGATGGAGCAGCATTTTACTTTCCAGTTTGGCTAATTTCTTTTCATCATCTTCTTTCTCCGCAGTTTTAAATTTCGGTGTAATATTATTATAATCCACCTTAAATTTTAAAACTTTGCCGTCACGAATAGCATCGGTAATCACATAGCTGTGAAGCTGCGCCCCAAAAATACCTGATGTTGTGTCTCCGCCAAGTGAATTTTCCGGAAAAATTGGAGTTCCCGTAAATCCGAATTGGTAGTATTTCTTAAATGATTTCCTTATATTTTTCTGTGCATCCCCAAACTGAGAGCGATGGCATTCATCAAATATAAGAACACAATGTTTGTCATAAATTTCATGGGCAGGATTTTTCTTCACAAACTCATTTAATTTTTGAATCGTGGTAACTACAATGCGATTATCATCTCTTTCAATACATCTTTTAAGTTCTTTTGTATCCTTACTTCCGTTTACGCTATCCGGTTGAAACCGTTGATATTCTTTCATTGTTTGATAATCTAAGTCTTTTCTGTCTACCACAAAAAACACCTTATCAATAAAATCCAATGTCGTAGCAAGTCTTGCTGCTTTAAAAGAGGTAAGAGTCTTACCTGAACCTGTCGTATGCCAAATAAATCCTCCCGCTTCTGGTCTGCCGGCTTTTTTCGCCTCATAACTTGATTTTATCTTCCATAAAATTCGTTCGGTTGCTGCTATTTGATATGGACGCATAATAAGGAGAGTGTTATTAACATCAAATACGCAATATTTTGTAAGTACTTCAAGAACAACACGCTTTTCAAAAAATGTCTTGGTAAAGTCATCTAAGTCACAAATCACCTTGTTTTTAACATCTGCCCATTCACAAGTAAACTCATAATTATTTTTATTCTGCGCTGTTGTATTAGCAAAATATCTGGTATAAGTTCCATTAGAAATAACAAATATCTGAACATACTTATATAATGAGTTCTCACTGTTAAAACTTTCCTTACTGTATCTATGAATTTGGTTAAAGGCTTCATGCAAATTAACGCCTCTTTTTTTCAGCTCTATATGAACTAGTGGCAAGCCATTTACTAAAATGGTTACATCATAGCGATTTCGATTTTTCCCTTCTCCACATACCTGGTTAGTGACTTGCAAAAAATTATTATGAATATTTTTCTTATCGATAATTTTAATATTTTTCAAATGTCCATCGTCAAAGATGAAATCATGGATATGATTTTCCTGCACTTTTCGTGTTTTTTCAATTATCCCCTCATTTGGAGCATCTAAATATTCCTGTAAAAATCTCTCCCATTCTTCATTTGTAAATGAAACTCCGTTTAACTTTTCAATCTGGAGTTTTAAATTTACATATAATTCATCATTTGACTTTACTATAAGCCTCTCATACCCCTGAGAAACTAAGTTTTCAATCATTCGTCTTTCAAGTTCAACTTCACTTTGGTATGCATTTTCTCTAACTTGAGGAACTTTTTCAAAATTAGCTAAAATAATTCCATCTGTCATTTCGGCAATTGTAGATGTGTTATATTTTACGTTTTCTTCTGACATCTAAATTACTCCTTCCATTTATATTCTATCTTAAAAGTTTCAAAGAGCAATTTTAAGAGATTTTTCTCATAAGGTTTCAATTGTTTTACTTCCAAGTCTGATATTTTATTATGCGATGACAAGTTAATAAATCGAATATATGCTTTTCTGTCCTCATCAGACATATCGTCTGCTATAAGTATATCGCCCCAATTATTATATCCAAGAAAACTTGCTGTTTTTTCCAACAAATTTCTAAATAACATGAAATGATATCTCTCAACAATATTATCATCTATTGCATTCTGAATTATTTTTTTTATAAATAAATGATATCCGAATGGTGTATCATTTTGTTTATCCATTAAATAACTATTTTTATTCTTTTGTAATAAACGATACTCTTTTTTATTATCACTTATACGTCTCTCACTTTTGAATTCATTGAATAAAACATTATAGAATAACGCATGGTGAGTTGTAATTATGAATCTTAAATCAGCAGACTTTGAATTAGCTATTAACTCCCTTAAAGAAATAGCCAACTGAATAAGGTGATTGTCATCTAAAGAGGTAACTGGATCATCTATAAAGATATATTGTATAGAATTAAATTCATCTGTACTTCTATCACTGATTTCATCAATATTTAACTCTGCTATAATTGTTTCCATTAGAACAAAAAATACGGTCCAAATAAAGATACTTTCCTCACCTTTGGATATTTTGATATTTTCAACTGCTTCCTCATCTCCGGTAGGTAAACTAAAGGTAATTTCTCCTATACTTGTATTAATGTTAGGTTCAATCTTTGAAGAAGTGAATTCTTTGAATCTCTCTGCTATCTCATTTTCTTTTCCTTGTCGTTCTACCAAATCAATAAAACTGGAGTTTTTATTGATTTTAAGTTTTCTCTCATTGTCATTTTCTAAATCATTATCCCAAGAAAATAAATCTTCCGTGAAAGCATTATAATAAACTACATGCTTTATAACTTCATCATCTTTCGACTCATTGACAAGGTTTTTAAATTCCATTGACAATCTTGTCTTTCCTGTTGCATTGAAAGCGTACAATAAAGTGATTTTTTTATTGGAATTTTTAATTTTTTGAGCTATTTCTACTAAAGAACTGTACTCCTCCATACTTTCTCTCACCTCTTAATTACTTCTCTTAAAGTCTAATAACTTCTCCCTGTAGTATTCATATTGTCTTTGTCTTAACTCTATTTCTTTTGGCAGTCCTTGAGAAACATCATTTATTAAAGCATCGAACCTATCGAGAATAGCAACAATATATTCTTGAACTATAATAGAAGGAACAAAAAATCTTAATTTTGGAATTTCTCCCAAATTTATTTTTGTTGGATTAGCCATGTGCAATGTTCGTTTATCCAATTCTTTTTTGCCATGTTTACTCTCAATCAAATATTTTAAAAATTTGCTTAAAATAACATTTTGATTTGGTCTTAATAAAGTTAACGTTACATAATAAGCTAAATCTTTATTATTTTCCACCAATGCACATGTTCCAATATCACCTATTCTAGTCATAAACAAATCATCTTTTTGCGGTTTGATTTTATATTCATTAAATGCTTCAATTGATATAAATTTATCTGTACCATAAATATTTTTTATATTTTGTACGCTTACAAACGGAATCCCTACATTAGTATATTTAGGTGTTTGATGTGTACCATCATAACATTTGCAAAATTCACCCAAACTTTTCCATTCACCACCCAAAAGTTTAACTCTAACTATATCCGCAGCTTCTTTCAATATAACGAAATAATCGCTAGATATTACCTGTCTGTCTGTCTGTCTGTCTGTCTGTCTGTCTGTCTGTCTGTCTGTCTGTCTGTCTAGGAATTGTTTCGCCCTCTATATCAAATGTCAAGAGTTTTTCACGATAATATTCATATTGTTTTTGTCTCTGTTCGATTTCCTGTGGCAATAAACCTCTTGTATCAGAAAGCAAAGATTGAAATTTATCAAGAATTTGTACAACCTTGTTTTGGATTTCTATTGGTGGAAGTGATATTGAAAACTTAGCCATATCATCTCCATGTATTCTAATTAACTTCGTTCCTGTCACTTTCTTTTCTTTTTGTTTTTGAAACTCTGTTGTTTGAAAATAATAAGCAATATATTTAGAATTTTCAGTCGTACTGTAGTTATACATATCTCCAGAAAATCCAATTTCTTCACTTCCAAGCCAAACCACGCTTTTCCCTACATCCTCTATATTTTCAGAAGTTGTAGCAATTAAAATATCATTGAATTTCGCTTTCCTCAATTTAGCAAAAACGTCATCATTGACAAATGAAAAAGTTTTATCTGTTTCAAAATTATACTTAGTATATATTTCTCCATAATGAATTACAGGATTTCCTTTTGAAATAAAGTCTTTTTTTTGCAGACCATTACCCCTGGTAAATAAGCCAATTTCACCTAGTGTTGTCAGTTTTACTCTGTACCCCCCCCGAGGATTTCTGGGTTTTCAGACAATTTATTCAAGTACTCCTCACTTAATAATAAATTTCTATAATACTCATACTGTTTAGTTCTAGCCTGTAATTCAGCCTGTAATTCAGCCTGTAATTCAGTAACATAATTTGTGAATTTGTCAAGTGTTTTTACAATTTTTTCTTGAGTTTCTATGGATGGGATTGGAATTACTAACTCCTCAAGTTTATTCTTTCTTATTCCTGCTAATGTACTGCCTTTAAGTGACTTTTTTACTTCGCTCTGTATAAAATCAGACCTTAAATAATAAACTAAATATTTGGGTACTATGTTTTTTTTATTTGGCTTTAACACAAATGTAGACTCATTCACATCAAAATTATTTGGTTCAACTTCTACAAATGCTATTTTTCCTACTGTTCCTACAGCAGAAAACAAAATATCGTTTATTTGAAGCTTGCTTCTTTTATTTATAAGTTTTCTTGCTTTTTCCGTTATTCTAGCAGTTTTACCATCAATAAATTCTATAACTTCATTACTAGAATAATCTTTAGTTGTAATGTACCACGAAGTTAATTCTCCGTTGCTTGAATCATTTAGTTTAAAATTTTTTCTCGGGTTTAAACCAGTTGTAATAGATATACAAACATCTTTTTCTCCAAGCCTCTTCCATTCAACCTTTTCATTTTTCAACATTTCGTCTATCTTACTCATCTTCAAGCTCCTTTACAATTTCATTTATGGAAGCTCTAAGCTTATCTATTTTTTTAACAGTTTCTTCAATTTCTTTATTTAGAACTTTAATGTCAATTATTTCTCTTGTATCTTCTTTTTCTACATAGGTTGAAACAGAAAGATTATAATCATTCTCTACAATTTCCGATTTATCCACATATCTTGAGAAATATTCTTTTTCCGTTCTGTTTCTGAACTCGTCAATAATTACCTTGATATTTTTTTCTTCTAAAATATTATTATTGGTTTCTTTCTTAAATTCTTTACTCGCATCAATAAACAGTATCTTATTTTCAGTCTTATTCTTAGCCATAACTAAAATACAGGTGGCTATTGATGTTCCAAAGAAAAGATTTTCCGGAAGCTGAATAACACAGTCAATGAAATTATTATCTACAAGATATTGTCTAATTGTTTTTTCTGCACCTTTTCTATAAAAAATTCCCGGAAAGCATACAATAGCTGCTCGCCCTTTACTAGAAAGATACGACAACGAATGCATAATAAAAGCATAATCCGCATAAGACTTTGGCGCCAATTTTCCTGCCGGTGCAAACCTTTCATCATTAATCAAAGTAGGGTCAGCATCTCCTACCCATTTAATTGAGTAAGGAGGATTTGAAACAATAGCATCAAACGGCTTTTCATCTCTATGCAAAGGATTAATTAAAGTGTCTCCCCTTTTGATTGAAAAGTTATTGTAATTCACATTGTGCAAGAACATATTCATACGAGCCAAGTTAAAGTTGGTCATATTTATTTCCTGACCAAAAAAGCCTTCATCAATGATATGTTCATCAAATTGCTTTTTCATCTGCAAAAGCAAACTTCCGCTACCGCACGTAGGGTCATAAACCTTGTTAATATTTGTTTTCCCATCCATAACAAGTCTTGCTAAAATCTTGGAAACTGTCTGAGGAGTGAAGAATTCTCCTCCGGATTTACCGGCATTACTCGCATAATTTGAAATCAAATACTCATAAGCATCGCCAAAGGCATCTATATCGTTATTCTGAAATTTCCCAAAATTAATTCCGGCTATTCCTGTCAGTATATCCGCCAGCCTTTTATTTTTTTCTGCTACAGTTCCACCTAAACGATTACTTGTTGTATCCACATCTTCAAACAAGCCTTTGATATCATCTTCAGATGCAAATCCTACCGCACTACCTTCAATAGCCTTGAATATATTTGCTAAATCCGTATTTAAGTTTTCGTTGTCTTTAGCTGTTTTAACGACATTTCTAAACAACTGGCTTGGCAATATAAAAAATCCCTTATCTTCAACAGTATTAGGTCTAAAATCCGCTTCTGCTTCTTCATCAGAAATTTCAGCATAATCAAATTCTAAGTCACCAGCTTCATGCTCGGCAGAATTAAAAAATTCAGTAATATTTTCAGAAATAAATCTATAAAACAAAATTCCTAGTATATATTGTTTAAAATCCCATCCATCTACCGCCCCTCGAACATCATCGGCAATAGCCCAAATTTTTCTATGCAACTCTGATCTTTGCATTGTTTCGTTGTTGCCCTTAGATAAATTCGCCATTCTCTACCTCACTTTATTTATAAGACTATTAATTAAGTCCTTATCTTCTATCCTTGTAATACCAAAACTCTTTTTACCTGCATCTTTTATCGAAGCTCCAATATGATAAACCTCTGTTCTATCTACAATTAAAAATCTATCGTGAAAATCCGTATTAATTTTAACCGTTAGCTTTGGATATTGAGTATTAAATTTACTTATATCTTTAGCTGATAAGCTGCCCTTTCCTGCTGTAGCAACGACAACATTCACACCCTGATTTTTCTTACACAGAATATTCAAAGTATTTACATCCACATAATTGTCAATTAGGATTATTTCTTTCTTAGCTTTCCCAATAAGTCCTACAATGAAGCTAAACGCATCATATATTTGCCCGTCAAAAAAGATATTTTGTTATGGTGAGGTTCTCCTTCCACCACGTCCTTTCTTTGATATCGCATTTTGCGATATCAAAGACTTATATTCGTCATCTGATAATTAAAACATAAACCGAGATGGAAATCTATTTAGATTTCTTTTTACTTGTTCATTCAAACGTCCTGTCGTAACCTGATATAATTCTGCAAGGTCACTATCTATCATTACCTGCTTGCCTCTAAATGTATAAATCATATTCTGTATCTCTCTATTTTGAGCAATGACGATATTTTTATCTTCTGCCATAAATACCTCCATCTTTTCCTTAAACCAATCACAACCTGTTACCGGTCAATTCTACCTTATCTTGAGGTAACATTTTGTCACCTCAAGATTTATTTCTTTTCATGCTTTATAATCGAAACCATATCACCAAAATCAATATCTAGCTTCGTTCCAATACGATACAAAACTTCCATGCTGACAAACTCTCCTCTACCCATTTTAGATATGGTTGCAGGAGATAATTCACAAGCATTCACCAAATCTTTTTTATTCATATTTTTATCTATCAAAATTTTCCACAATCCATTATAACTGACTTTCATATATTCACCTTTTAATTACAAGTTTGCGAAGTTACTTTACAAATATAATAATATTTTTATCCCTATTTTAAAAGGGTTAAATTTAGAGAATAATAATGTTAAAGTCTGCTAAATCACTCACACCTCTTCAGCAACAACGAATGTATATCCCCCACTTCTTTTGAGAAATCATCAATAGATTTTTTCATATCATCAATATCACTTTTATAAATCACTCCTGTTTGATTTACTCTCTTGGCAATCTGATTTAATTTATTTGTAGCAATGGATGAGGCTTTTTATCTCTTTTATAAAGTTCAAAAAACTCTCGAAAAGTCATTTCAACCGTTCCGGCTTGCTGTAATAGAAACTCTCTTTCCCAATTCAAGGCTTCCTTCTTTGTCGAAAATCCTCTTTTTTCTTGTTTAGCTTCTCACCTTTCCAATTCACATAGCTGAACTTGCAATACCAAGTGCCGTTTTTATTTTCATCTATATGCACCCACCTTTACACCTCTTTTCTAACTTCATTTCCATAACAATACTTTTCCATGAAATACTGTCGATTCACTTTACCTCTTTGTACTCGATATCCGAGTTTTGTAAGTTCTTGATTCATTTCGTTTATCAATTGATATGCAGTCGTTCTGCTGACTTCCAAAAATCTTGAACTTCTTTTGCTGTCATGAATACCGTTTGCATTTTTAGCCATCCTTTCAATTCATAGTTTTTGCAAGGCTCTGCATCCATGTCTTGAGATAGGACGAGCGTCAATCTAAATATCTTGCGTTTTAACAGTTTGTTTTTGAACTGTGTATCCGTATTATAGTAGTTCATTTTCGTTCTTTCAATAGTGATTGTAAAATATTTTCTTCTATTATTGCTGATATTAAGGCGTTATCCGAAATATTAAACAGAACGATTATGTTTTGTTCTGTGATTATTTATGATAGAATATAAAAGAAAATTTTTAAGAGAGGAATCCTGAAATGATTTCCGGTAAGAAATTAAAACAAATTCGTTTGTTTAGGAAACTAACACAGAAAGAACTTGCCATCATGTCCGGACTGACTGATGCTGCAATTCGTAATTATGAATTGGGAAATAGATCTCCAAACAAGGAACAATTAAGAAAAATAGCAGATGCACTTAACTGTGATATTTCAGCTTTAATCGACCACGAGCCGAATTCTATTTTTGAAATCATGCATATTATCTTCGACTACGAAAAAAAAATGAAGTTCCGCCCCCTTGCAGGAAATGGCGAGCATACTGCTCTTTTATCCCACAATCCTCATTTTGATGATTTTCTATTAGAATGGGACGAAATGAGAAAGAAACACTATAATGGGGAAATTACAGACGAAGAGTTTGAAGATTGGAAGTTGTCTTTTCCTAAGAAATCACGCTTCCTGAAAAAGCATAAATAGACACAAAAAGACCGTAACAACTAAGCTACGGTCTCATTTTTTTGTATTTTGTTGTAAAGCCACTTGAAGCTATTATAGGGTTTATTCTTTTTGAAATCTTTACCCAATTTTGTCCCAGTCGCTTATTCCAATGGGCTATAGCCCTTGAAAATAAGCCATTTTTAGTAAAATATGTTCTACTCCCATTCAATCGTGGAAGGGGGTTTACTGGTTATGTCATACACAATTCGGTTAATGTGTTCTACTTCGTTAACGATACGACTCGAGATTTTATCCAGTACGTCATAGGGGATTCTCGCCCAGTCAGCCGTCATAAAATCCGTTGTCGTTACGCCTCGTAAGGCCAAGGTATAGTCATATGTGCGGAAGTCGC